>ERZ1645187.690-NODE-690-length-32959-cov-6.623328_pt1 | contig 32959 bp, 36 predicted proteins | sample MGYA00575352_ERZ1645187 | MGnify/ENA primary metagenome ERZ1645187 (study PRJEB40837, sample SAMN11349314) | freshwater sediment metagenome | isolation source: river sediment | host: Sediment | place: India: Wazaribad , New Delhi | collected 2017-02-21 ... | reverse complement strand
CCTTCGGCCAGAAGCGACTGGAGTCCGGCGTCAGAACCTCGTCGGCCAACACCAGCGCTCCGGCTGCGTCGCGGCCGAACTCGAACTTGGTGTCGGCGATGATGATCCCGCTCTGGGCGGCGTAGTCAGCCGCACGCGAGTAGCAGCTGATTGACGCGTCCGACAGCGTCTGTGCCAGTCCCTGGCCCAGGGCCGCAGCCAGCTCGTCCATGCCCACAACAGAAAGGATTTGACGCATCAACGCAACTCACACCGCCCCCACCCCCGGGAACGTGCGCGCACCATGACGTCATATGGTTAAGGCTTGGTTTTGGACGTTCAGCCGTAAAGCGCGGTGATCAGCAGATTGATGTTGCCGTTGCGCTTGGCAAGATAGTCAGTGAAGTCCTTGCGCTGGAAGTTCGTCAGCCAGAAACCCAGCACGCTGACGTCACGCACCTTGTAACGGCCGCCGCGCCAGACCAGCTTCCACGACACGTTGTAGGTCTGCCCGGTCATCAGGAAAATCTTGCTGGTGACAAGCACGTCCTTGTCCCTGTCGACCGTTGCTTCACCAATGTCATACTTGGCGATCGTGTAGTCGCGCGAGCTGAGGGCGAAATAGCGTGCCAGATAGGTGGCCACGCCCTTCTGGTACTTGGCGCGCTGCGAGGATTGCAGGCTGCCGCTGTATTTCCCAAGCGCGTGCTGGGAGATTTCGGGAATGTCCGCATGGCGCTGCACCACACGCAGGAAAGCGGAGACGGTGCCCTGCCGGTGCGCGGCAAGCATGTCTTTCGCCACCTGCCGCATGTAAACCACAGACGCATGGTCCGCCGCCGAAACCGGCGAGGCGAGAATGGCGGCAGCAAGGCCACCGAGAAGTGTTCGGCGTGTGATCATGATTCGGTTTCTAGCCCCGGAACTGTGGAGCGGCTAGGGTTAACAGAAGCTGAATGGCGGAAACCTCACCAGGTTTCCGCCTCCCGCAACATGGCATAGAGCGGTTTGAAATCGCCCTTGGATTTCTTCAGTTCATCGCTGAAGCGCTGGCGCATGGCGCTCGACAGGCGAACACCCAACACGCTGAGATCAACAATGCGGTAGCCGCCACCTTGTGGCGACAGATACCAGACGATGGGCTCATCTGCTCCGCCCGACTTCACGATCTTGCTGTAGACCAGCAGATACTTGCCCTGCTTGGCCGTGCGGTCCACGACAAAATCCTGGCCTTTGAAATCATCCACATACCACGCAAAAAGTGCTGCGGCGTAGGTGGTCACCAGGTCGTTCAGCATGTCCTTGTCGCCGGGCGGCAGCTGCTTTTGGTAAGTGCCAAGCGAGGCCATGGTGATGCCGCGCAGGTTTACGTACTTGCTCAGCATGACCGCGAATTTGTTGCGTGTCGCCTTGCCACGCGTGCCCGCATTGGCAAGGCGCAGCACGTCCTTGCCGATTCTTGCGATGTAGGCTTCCGCCTCCGCATCCGCATTGGCCGCTGCCTCAGCGACAGTGAGGGCGGCAAAGGCACTGGCAGCAAAAAGTGAAAGCGCCCTGCGGCGCGAAAAAAGCGTGGTCATGGTCTTCCTACGTTACAGCCTCAGTCCGGGTGCCCCGCGCCAGAACCTGCAAATGAAACTACAGGTTTTCCGGCGTCAAAATCAAGACACAGCCATTTGATGAGCGGTTTGCGACAGGAATCCGACAAATACGAACATTGGTTTGCAAACTACATAAGGATATGTTTATGTAGTTTGAGGAGATCACATGGACGAATTGCTGGCAGGCTTGAAGGCAATCGCGGAGACGACCCGCATCCGCATTCTGTTTGTCCTGTCCCATGGCGAACTCAATGTCTCGGAACTGACCTTCATCCTCGGACAGAGCCAACCCCGCGTCAGCCGCCACCTCAAGCTGATGGCGGAGGCCGGCCTGCTGGCAAGGCACAAGGAAGGCAACTGGGTGTTGTTCCGCCTACGCAATGAAGGCTTGGGCGGCGCACTCGCACGCGCCTTGGTGGACATGCTTCCCGGCAAGGACGCAGCCCTGAGTGGCGACCTCGCACGGCTCGCAGAGGTCCGCCGCCAGCGCGATGAGCGGGCACAGGCCTATTTCAGCGCCAATGCGGAACATTGGTCCAGCCTGCGCTCACTCCATGTTGACGAGGCTAGCGTGGAGCACACCATGCAGCAGCTTGCGGGCAATCGCCCTGTCGGAACACTGGTTGACCTCGGCACGGGAACCGGACGCGTGCTCGAACTCTTCGCCCCCCTTGCCACGGAATTGCATGGCATTGACGCGAGCCGCGAAATGCTTGCCATCGCCCGCGCCAGCCTGGAGAAACAGGGCATCCAACGCGCGCAACTGCGACAGGCCGACATTTTTGCCCTGCCCTTGCCGGACGCCATGGCGGATCTCGTCACCATTCACCAGGTCCTGCATTTCCTTGATGAGCCGCAGCTTGCCCTGCTGGAAGCGCGCCGCATCCTCAAGCCGGACGGCAAACTCCTGGTCGTGGATTTCGCCCCCCATGATCTTGAGGAGTTACGCGATGAACACGCCCACCGCCGCCTCGGCGTTTCTGCTGAACAAATGACAGCATGGCTCACCCGCGCCGGCCTGCAGCTGACCAGCCATCTTGTGCTTGATCCACCATGGCTCAAGTCGCGCAAGGGCCTGACTGTTTCCCTTTGGCTTGCAGAGCTGCGGGCCGGGGCAAAAACCACCTCCCGGACAACAAGGATCGCCGCGCAATGACCACGGGTCTTCGTGTTTCGTTTGAGTTTTTTCCACCGAAGGCCGACGATGCGGAGGACGGGTTCTGGAACACCGTGAAGCGGCTGGAAACAATCGGCCCCGACTTCGTCTCCGTCACCTATGGCGCAGGCGGCACGACACAGGACCGCACATTGGCAACCCTCGCCCGGATCACGGGTGAAACGAGTCTGCGCGCTGCCGGCCACCTCACCTGCGTGGGCAAGAGCAAGGCCGAGGTGGATGAAGTGATCCGCGCCTACAGGCAGGCAGGCGTCAGTCACATCGTCGCCCTTCGCGGTGACCCACCGGCTGGTGTCGGCACGAAATTCACCCCTCACCCCGACGGCTACAAGAATGCAGCCGATCTCGTGCGCGGCATCCGCGATATCGGAGGCTTTGACATCTCGGTTTCAGCCTATCCCGAACGCCATCCGGATTCCGTATCAATCGAGGAGGACCTCGCCTTCATGGCCGACAAGGCGGAAAACGGAGCAACACGGGCGCTGTCCCAGTTCTTCTTCCACAACGCCTTCTTCCTGCGCCTGCGCGACCGCATTGCCGCGCGTGGCATCAGGATCAATCTCGTGCCCGGCATTCTCCCGATCACCAACTTCGCCCGCGTCTGCGAGTTTGCGGCCAAATGCGGTGCCCACGTGCCACCCGAACTCGAACGCCGTTTCGCTGGGCTGGACAAGGATCCTGAAACGCGCAACCTCGTCGCCGCCATGGTCGCTGCCGAGCAGGTCAACGCGCTCGCACGCGAAGGCGTGACGGATTTCCACTTCTACACGTTGAACCGATCCGACCTTGTCTATGCCATTTGCCGGGTGCTGGGGCTTGGCGGTCCCGCGGCGGGCGAGGCGGCTGCCTGACCCTGCCAGTCACTGGACCAGGCGGATATCCTTGATCTCGTTGGCGATGGCCTCGAAGGCGTCCTGCAGTTGATCCGCGTTTGTGGCCATATAGAAATCCTTGCCGGAAGACGCACAATCATTGAGCAGGTCATATGTTGTCGTACCAGGTCCGGCATCCGCGCTCACGGCAATGGTGAAAATGCGGGTCGCCTCCGATGGCTTGCTGCCTTTCGCCCGCTTGCAGGCGCTGGTCGAAATCTTGAACAGGTCGCTCCTGACATCATCCCAATCCGACGGCGATGAGCCGAAAGGATCACTGTCCATGATATAACCATAGGCCGAGAACATGTCCCTGGGGGCAGTTGACAGCTTCTTGCCTGCAAGACCGTACTGGGAGGGATCGTAGCTGTAGCCTACACTCGTGTTGGTGGCACCGCTGCACTTGCCGGAATTGTATTCCGCTTCGGTCGTCTGCTCGCCGTCGGTCAGCACGACCATGTACTTCGTGACCCTGGACGAGGCCGCCCGACCTTCCTTGAATGGCGCCGAAGGCGACAAGACGCGCATGCCCCAGGAAACACCGGGCGCAATGATTGTGCCCATGTTCCATTCCGCAGTCAGCGACGCAATCTTGCTGGTGATGTCTGTGTAGGAATCGCTCAGCGGCATGATGGCATGGCGGACGCAATTGTAGTTCGGCCCCTGCAGGCCGACGACATGGCCGTCTGGCGGGTCGAGGCGGGAATAACCGCTGTTGCTGCCATCGCTGGGCACGGTGCAGCTGCCGTTGCTGTTCGGCTCGGGTGGCCAGATGTAGGCTTGCCACTTGCCGTCCACCCCACTGCCACCTGAATAGGTGTCGGATGTGGCGCCTGTCCCTGCCCGTTCAAGCACGCAGCCTGCCCAGGCTTGGCCGACAAAGAGCGCATCACCCGTGTCCTTCACGAAGGCGGTATTGGCTGTGCCGACATTCACATTCATGTTGAAGGGCACAATGCCGACCTTGACCTTGCTCATGGCCGATCCATTGTCACTGATGATATCCACCAGCTTCTGGGCCGACGCCTTTAGGACATCAATGCGCGCCGAGCCCCCCAGGCCGTGCCGCATGGAGCCGCTGACGTCGAGCACCAATACCACTTCCAGTTCTTTGTCGCTGATCGATGCGGCACCGAGGGCCGTTCCCTTCATCTTGGGGAAGCCGACAGCCGCCATGAGGGACGCCTTGATATCAATGTCTGCCGTGACTGTGACCCTGTCACCGCTGACCTCGGTCTTGAGTTTCCTGACGTCAACGTCATCGCCAGGCTTGAAGTTCGCCTCGAAATAGCGCTTCGCGGTTTTCTTGCGGCTGTCATCGTCGGCATTGGCTGCGGCCAGGGCGGCTCCGTCCACGGCGGCCTGCAACTGTGTTTCCCAATCCAGCTTGCGTGAGTAGTCAACTGCCACACCTGCACCGCCGATCACCACGACACTCGCCAAGGCAAGCATCACGCTCATGTTGCCCGTGGTTGATTTCAGATAGGAAATGAGAAGCATTGGAACGCACCACCTTTGCCGTCGGTTTGCACCGGCAACCCATTCAATATCGTTTCGACTGCGGATAAAATTGTTGGGTTTCCAACCTGCTTTCAGGCATCCTGGCCAACCACCAGAGAAGATCGATCATCGCACCACATGATACAACTTCACCACACTTGGCTTTCTGTTCTGCAACCACAGTTTGAGGCGCCCTACATGGCGGCACTCAGGCAGTTCCTCGTGCACGAACGGGACGCAGGCAAACGCATCTACCCAAAGGGCAATGAGTGGTTTCATGCGCTGGATGCAACACCGCTGGATCAAGTGCGTGTCGTCATTCTGGGGCAAGACCCCTACCATGGCGAAGGCCAGGCCCACGGCCTGTGCTTCTCCGTCAGGCCCGGTGTCCGCCCACCGCCATCACTGGTCAACATCTACAAGGAACTGCAGTCAGACCTCGGCTTCGTGCCGCCCAAACACGGAAACCTCGAACATTGGGCCAGGCAGGGCGTTTTGCTTCTCAACGCAGTTTTGACAGTTGAAGCCAATCGCGCGGCATCCCATCAGGGCAAAGGCTGGGAGCAATTCACCGACGAAGTGATCCGGCAGGTCAACGCGCGACCGCGACCGGTCGCCTTCATTCTCTGGGGTTCCTACGCACAGAAGAAGGCGGCCTTCGTGGATTCCACTCGCCACCTCGTCATCAAGTCCGCACACCCATCGCCGCTGTCCGCACACAACGGCTTCTTCGGTTCGCATCCCTTCTCCCGCGCCAACGCATTTCTGCGCGAACACGGCGAACCGGCAATCGACTGGCGTCTTCCCGAAGCAGCCTGAGATCAGGCCATCATCAAGGCAGGTTCTTCCACCAATTGGCGGAAACACTTGAGCAATTCGGCACCTACGGCACCATCAACCGCACGATGATCGCAGGAGAGCGTCACCTTCATCTGCGTTTTGAGGACGGGTTGGCCATTGACCGGCACGAATGTCTCGATGCCTGCACCCACGGCAAGGATTGTGGCGTGCGGCGGACTGATGATGGCATTGAATTGTTCCACACCGAACATACCGAGGTTTGAAACAGCTGTCGTGCCGCCCTGATAGTCGGCGGGCTTCAGCTGCCGTGCCCTCGCCTTGCCCGCGAGTTCCTTCATCTCGATGGAAATCTGCGACAGCGACTTGTTTTCGGCGGAACGCACAACAGGCGTGAACAGCCCGCCTTCCACTGAAACGGCAACGCCCACATCGCTCACGCTGTGCTGGAGAATGCCGTCGTCCGTGAACGTGACATTGGCAGCAGGAACACGTTGCAGGGCAAGCGCCAGCGCCTTGATGACAAAGTCATTGACCGACAGCTTCCAGGCAGGTGTCTTGTCGGCGGTCTTGGGTGCATGGGCATTCAACCGCTCGCGCACAGCCAGCAACTCATCCAGCGTGCAGGTGGCCGTGAGATAGAAATGGGGTACCGTCTGCTTGGACTGCACCAGACGCTGCGCGATGGTGCGGCGCATGCCGTCGAGCGGCGTCACGCTGTAGGAGCCCGGCTTGTAGAGCGCGCGTACGGCCTCCGTGTCCATGCCAGCCGCCAACGTGGCAACCGGTGCTGCAACAGGTTTCGCCGGCTTGGCGCTGGCAAGATCAGATGCCAAAATGCGGCCGCGCGGACCCGTGCCCGCAATGGCATCGAGAGCAATGCCCTGCTGCCTTGCAATGCGGCGCGCCAACGGCGTGGCCCGCGCCTTGCTACCGTCGGTGCGGGCAGCAGCCACGGCAACGGCCACCTCTGGCTTTGCCGGGACAGCAGCTTGCGCCGGAGATTGCGCAGCGGCAGGTGTGGTGCCAGCGAACGGTTTGGCCTCTTCACCTGCCCCATAGATCATGGCCACAACAGTGCCGATGGGCAGCACGGCCTTCACCGGCGCGTTGCCGATCCTGATCACGCCATCCGCCGGGCTTTCGATTTCCATCGCGGCCTTGTCGGTCTCGATGTCGAAAATCGCCTGCCCCTTCTTGACAGTGTCGCCGTCCTTCACATGCCAGACGGCAATCGTGCCGGTGGTCATGTCCATGTCGACTTTCGGAAGAATGACCTCGGACGCCATGTCAGATCCTGCCCTTCACAAGGTCACGCAGTCCCGCAACAATATCGTCCGTCTGGGGCACGGCAGCCTTTTCCAGAATGGGGCTGTAGGGGATCGGGCTTTCCGCGCCGCCAAGGCGCAGAATCGGCGCATCCAGATAGTCGAAGGCTTCGCTCTCCGCCACGATGGCCGAGATTTCAGCGCCAATGCCAAGTGTCTTCACGCCCTCGTAGACGCAGGCGAGACGCGACGTTTTCTTGACGCTTTCGATGATCGTGGCGCTGTCGATCGGACGAATGGTGCGCAGGTCGATCACCTCGATGTCGATGCCTTCCTTGGCGAGTTCCTCTGCTGCTTCAAGCGCCTTGTGCACCATGATGGCAGCAGCCACGACTGTTGCATGCTTGCCTTCGCGCCGCACCACGGCCTTGCCGATGGGCGTGCGGTACATTTCAGCAGGAACGTGGCCCTTCACCTTGTAGAGCAGCTTGTGCTCGAACACGAGCACCGGATCGGGATCATCAATGGCGGCAAGCAGCAGGCCCTTCGCATCCTCCGGCGTGGATGCCTCAACGACCTTGAGTCCCGGCACATGTCCAAACCAGGCTTCCAGTGATTGCGAGTGTTGCGCCGCAGCCCCTGTTCCGGAGCCGCATGGCATGCGGAAGACAACCGGAACAGACACCTTGCCACCAAGCATGAAGCGCATCTTGGCGGCCTGGTTGACGATCTGCTCCATGGCCAGTGTGGCGAAATCGGAGAACTGGAATTCATACACAGGCCGCGAACCTGCAACGGCGGCACCAACAGCAACGCCAGCGCCACCCAGTTCGGCAATCGGCGTGTCCCGCACACGGTCCTCGCCGAAACGGTGCACCAGGTCACCCGTGACCTGGAAGGCGCCGCCATAAACACCAATATCTTCACCCATCAGGAAAACGCGCTCATCAGCCTCCATGGCCTGCGCCAGCGCTTCCTGAACGGCGGCGGAAAAGCTGAGTTCACGAACCTCGCTCATGCCTCAACCCCCATGGCAATATCACCTGTTGTTGTCACGCCGCGCAGCAGGCTGTCCGGCGTCGGATTGGTGCCTTTCGTGGCAGCCTCGAAACTTTCCTGGATTTCCTTCTCCACCGCATCGCGGATGGCGTCAATCTCGCCGCGGTTGGCAATGCCATGGGCTTCCAACTCGCTCTCGAAGGCGGGAATGGGATCCTTGTTTTTCCACGCCTCGATCTCGTCCTTGGTGCGGTAGCGGTTGCGGTCCGAGCGCGAATGTCCTTTCGTGCGGTAGGTCTTGCACTCGATGAGGCTTGGTCCCTCGCCATTGCGGGCACGCTCCACGGCCGCCGAAACAGCCTCGTTCACGTCGGCCACACTGTTTCCGTCAACAATCACGCCCGGCATATTGTAGGCCACGGCGCGTGTCGCAACGTCCTTCACCGCCGTTGAACGCACCGTCGACACTGACATGCCATACTGGTTGTTTTCGCACACATAGACGACCGGCAGCTTCCACACTGCCGCCATGTTGAGTGACTCATGGAAGGCACCTTCATTCTGCGCGCCATCACCGAAGAAGCAGATGGCCACGTCCTTGCCCTTCCGCTGCTTGATGGCAAGTGCTGCCCCAGTGGCAAGCGGCAGACCGCCACCCACGATGCCATTGGCTCCGAGGTTTCCGGTAGCAGGGTCGGCAATATGCATGGAGCCGCCACGCCCCCGGCAGTAGCCCTCTTCCTTGCCGAAGAACTCGGCAAACATGAACTTCACATCCGCACCCTTGCCGATGCAGTGGCCGTGGCCGCGATGGGTCGAGGTAATGTAGTCGGCGGTGCTCAGGTCCATGCAGGCGCCAACGGCGGCCGCTTCCTGGCCCACCGAAAGGTGCATCGTGCCATGCGTCAGGCCGCGCACGTAGCTCTCTTCCGCCATCTCTTCAAAACGGCGGATCAGGTACATGCGCCGCAGCGCTTCCTTCAGCTGCTCGGTTGTGTGATTGGCATAAAACGGCCGCGCGTTCTTTCCAGACGCGGCCGGCTTTCCGGGAGATTTCGTAGCCATGGGAGCCCTTTGCTTGCGCCGGGCAAGGGCCCGGGTTCAAGAAACATGCCTTATGTTCCTTTTCGCACCGCAACGTCAATATGTATCATAATGTCAGCAGACACATCGCAGCCATGACCAAGACGAATAGAAAGAAAGCGAAACCAAAGAATCATTGTGCGATGCACAAAATTGCCATCAACCGAAAATAATTTGCTGCAACCGAAAGAAAATGAAACTAAACAGGGATTTCGACGTAGGAAGATTGATGTTCGCCCTCTCGCCACGCCAACAGCAAATCCTCATTCTCGCCCGCCAGACAGGCACGGTGGGGGTGGAGAATCTGGCTTCGCGCTTTGAGGTGACGCCACAGACAATCCGTAAGGACCTGAACGAACTCTGCGATGGACGCCTGCTCTCGCGCACCCATGGCGGCGCCATGCTCTCGTCCGGTGTCGAGAACGTCGCCTACGAAGCGCGCCGGCAGATGGCGGCAGCCGAGAAGGCCCTGATTGGCCGGAGGACCGCCGCGCTCATCCCCAACAACGCGTCGGTGTTCATCAACATCGGCACAACCACCGAGGAAGTGGCGCGCGCCCTGGTCCACCATGAAGGCCTCATGGTGATCACCAACAATATTCACGTCGCACAGACGCTTTTGAACTCACCCCGCATTGACGTCATCATCACGGGTGGCGCGGTTCGCTCCAGCGACGGCGGCATCGTCGGTGAAAGCACCGTCGAAACGATCCGCCAGTTCAAGGTGGACCATGCCGTGATGGGCGTGTCAGCGATTGACGAGGATGGGGCGTTGCTCGACTACGACATCCGAGAAGTGCGGGCAGCACAGACCATCATGAGCAATACCCGGGAAGTGATCCTGGTCGCCGACGCGAGCAAGTTTTCGCGCTCGGCACCGGTCCGCATCGGGCATCTCTCGCAAGTCACAACCTTTGTGACAGACCGGCCCGCGCCCGGGCCGATCGCCGACATCTGCCGCCAGAATGGCGTGACACTCGAAACGGTAACGACAGACTTGAACGAGGCTTTGCCCTGACATGACAACAGACAAGATCTACGATCTCTTCATCATTGGCGGCGGCATCAATGGCTGTGGCATTGCGCGGGATGCCGCTGGCCGCGGGCTCAGTGTGTTTCTCGCCGAGCAGAATGACCTGGCGTCCGGCACGTCGTCCAAATCCACCAAGCTCATCCACGGCGGACTCCGCTATCTCGAGCACTATGAATTCCGCCTGGTCCGCGAGGCCCTGATTGAGCGCGAGGTCCTCCTCAAGTCGGCGCCTCACATCATTTGGCCCTTGCGCTTTGTGTTGCCGCACCACGATGGCCTCCGGCCCAAGGCGCTGCTCCGCCTCGGTCTCTTTCTCTACGACCACCTCGGCGGCCGCAAGATCCTGCCACCGACACGCACCATTGATCTCGCCAGCGACATCACGGGGCAGCCGCTCAAGAACGATTTCATCACGGGCTACGAATACTCCGACTGCTGGGTCGAGGACGCGCGCCTCGTTGCGCTGTCGGCGCGTGATGCCGCGAACCGTGGCGCAGTCATCCGCACACGGACGAAATGTACCTCTGTCCGCCGCGAGGGCGCCCTGTGGAAGATCGAAATCGAGCGCGATGGAAAGTCGGAGAGCATAACGGCCCGTGCCGTGGTGAATGCCGCCGGGCCCTGGGTCAGCAATGTCCTGGGCCAGGTTGTTGGCCGCAATGACCCCGACAGGATCCGCATGGTCAAGGGCACCCACATCGTCGTGGACCGCCTCTATGACCACGACCGCTGCTACATCTTTCAGAATGCCGATGGCCGCATCTGCTTTGCCATCCCGTATGAACAGAATTTCACGCTGATCGGCACCACCGACAAGGATCATAAGGACGACCCCGGCAAGCCGGAAGCTTCCGACGAGGAGATTGACTATCTGCTGCGGGCCGTCAGCGAATACTTCCGGCTGCCAGTCACGCGCGAGCAGTTGCGCTGGGCCTATGCCGGCATCCGCCCGCTCTATGATGACGGTGCCTCCAAGGCGCAGGAAGCCACCCGCGACTACGTTCTGAAGCTGGACAAGCCGGAGGGCCAGGCTCCAGTCCTGTCGATTTTCGGAGGCAAGATCACCACGGCCCGCAAACTGGCTGAAGCCGTGATGAAGGAGTTGCAGCCATTCTTCCCCGCGATGAAAGGTCCGTGGACGGCCACGGCCTCGCTGCCCGGCGGTGATTTTCCATGGAACGAAGTGGAAAGCCGCGTGGCGGCGCTGCAGAAGACCTATTCCTTCCTCAAGCCCGCTGTCATCCGCCGCCTGTTCCGCGCCTATGGCACGGATGCCGAGAAGATCCTCGAAGGTGCGCGCTTCGCTTCCGATCTCGGGCAGAGTTTCGGGCCGCTCAGTGAGCGGGAGATCGCCTGGCTGCGCGAACATGAATGGGCAGAAACGGCAGACGACATTCTCTGGCGGCGGTCCAAGCTCGGCCTGCACCTCAAGTCCGAGGAGCAGCAGGCCCTGCGCCAGTTCATGGAGGGCAAGGACGCCAAGCCGAAGAAGAGCAAGAGCAAGAGCAAGGAATTGTCATGAGCACGCATCTTCTCGCTATCGATCAGGGCACAACCTCCTCACGTGCCATTGTTTTCGACCGGAACCTCAAACCCAAAGGCACAGGTCAGCAGGAGTTCAGGCAGTATTTTCCGGCATCAGGCTGGGTCGAACATGATCCGGAGGAAATCTGGAAGAGTGTGCTGGCCACCTGCAAGACTGCACTCCGCAAGGCGAAACTGAAGGCAACGGCCATTGCCGCCATCGGCATCACCAACCAGCGTGAAACCGTGGTGCTGTGGAGCCGCAAGACGGGCAAGCCCGTGCACAAGGCCATCGTCTGGCAGGACCGCCGGACAGCGGACACCTGCAGGGCATTGAAGGAGGCTGGCCATGAGCCGCTCTTCACCCGCAAGACCGGGTTGCTGCTCGATCCCTATTTCTCCGGCACCAAGCTCGCCTGGCTGCTCGACAATGTGAAAGGTGCGCGCGCCAAGGCCGATGCCGGCGAACTCGCCTTCGGAACGATTGACACGTTTCTCATCTGGCGTCTCACAGGCGGCAAGGTGCACGCCACGGACGCCACCAATGCCTCGCGCACCCTGCTCTACAACATCCACACAGGAACGTGGGATGACGAGTTGCTGGCGCTTCTCAACGTGCCGCGCTCACTCCTGCCGGAGGTGAAGGATTGCGCTGCCGACTATGGCGTGACGGACAGGAAATTGTTGGGGGCATCAATCCCGATCGGCGGCGTCGCCGGTGACCAGCAGGCCGCCACCATCGGACAGGCCTGCTTCGAACCCGGCATGATGAAATCAACCTATGGAACCGGGTGCTTCGCGCTGCTGAACACCGGCGAAAGGGCCGTGCCCTCAAGCAACCGCCTGCTCACCACCGTGGCCTACCAATTGAATGGCAAGCGGACCTATGCACTGGAAGGCGCCATCTTTATCGCAGGGGCGGCCGTGCAGTGGCTGCGCGATGGATTAAAGATCATCAAGTCGGCGTCGGAAACCGGGGCTTTGGCCAAAAGCGCCGATCCATCGCAACAAATCTATTTGGTTCCCGCTTTCGTTGGCCTTGGTGCACCCTATTGGAATGCAGAGGCCCGTGGTGCCGTTTTTGGCCTTACCCGGGGCACCAGCAACCGGGAACTGGCTAAGGCGGCACTGGAAGCGGTCTGTTACCAGACGCGCGACCTTCTGGAAGCGATGCAGAAGGACTGGGGCAGCAGCGGCAGCACGGTCTTGCGCGTCGATGGTGGCATGACGTCGTCTGACTGGACAATGCAAAACCTCGCCGACATTCTGGATGCCCCCGTGGACCGGCCTAAGGTGCTGGAAACAACGGCCCTGGGTGCCGCCTATCTCGCAGGCCTGCAGGCAGGTCTGTTGCCACCTCCTGAAAAGGTCGCCACGCGCTGGTCACGCGACAAGCGCTTCTCGCCCAAAATGAAGCCGGCCCTGCGTGAGGAAAAATACGCGGGCTGGAAAGACGCTGTCAGAAAGTTGCTTGCATGAACACCGCTGAATTCAAGGCTCTCCGCCACCTCTCCGCCAAGGTGGGCAGCGACCCCCTGCTCGTTCAGGCAGCAGGCGGCAATACGTCTATCAAGGACGAAGGCGTCATGTGGATCAAGGCCTCAGGCACGTGGCTGCGTGATGCGGAGGCCAAGGACATCTTCGTCCCCCTTGACTTCGCCCGTCTCTCTGCCGCCCTGGCCGCTGACGATCCGGCCTGCGAGTCCTGCACCGATTTCGTTCGCCAGGACATCAACCCGCTGGGTCTGCGGCCATCCATTGAAACCTCCGTACACGGATTGATGCCCCAGAAGGTTGTCGTTCATGTGCACTGCGTCAACACCATTGCCCTTGCCATCCGCAGTGATGGCGAGGCACTGCTTGGCGAGAAGCTGAAGGGCTTCACCTGGGCATGGGTGCCTTATGCCCGGCCTGGACTCATGCTCTCCCGCGCCATTCGCCAGGCTTGGAAGCCGGGCGTTGACGTACTCATTCTCGGCAATCACGGACTGGCCGTTGCCGCCGAAAGTGTTGTCGGAGCCGAAGCCCTGATGAACAAGGTCGTTGCGGCTCTCGTTGCGCCGGTTCGCGATTTCGGAAAACCCGACATCGCCACCCTGTCCGCCATCTGCGCAGGCGGCAGTTACCGTTTGCCCGAAGACACGGAGTGCCATGCGATTGCCCTCAATGACGACGCCCGCAAGGCCGCCTGTACCCGGGTCTATTATCCGGATCACGTTGTCTTCCTTGGAACGTCCATCCCGGAAGAGGTGTCGTCGAACGCGGTCGCCGTGGCAATTCCCGGCAAGGGTGTGCTTCTGCACAGGGATGCCAAGCCTTCGGTAGAACCCATGTTGCGCTGCGCCGGCGACGTGTTCCGGCGAGTACCGGCCGGAGCCCCGCTGAAGGCGCTGACCGCAACGGAAATCGACCAGCTTCTGAACTGGGATGCGGAGAAATACCGGCAAACGATGAAGGCGGTCTAGGCGGCCTTGCGCAGCGCCGCGCCGTCGACGAGCGCGTTGAACATGCTTTCGCTCACGCGCCGCATGGCGGGCATCAGCGGCAGGGCTTCGGCCCTGACCCGCTCATAGGCGCCAGCGCCAAGCGCAGCTTCTAGCCACGCGATGTACTGCGGCAGGTGAGCCCAGCGGTCCACCAGCGCAGGCGTCAACTCGCCATGGAACTGCGTGCCCACCATGCAGTCCCCCAGCGCCATGATCTGAACCGGAGAGACCTCCGACGATGCCAGCACCTCTGCACCATCAGGCAGCCTGCTCACCTCGGCGTGGTGCCACTGCATCATGCGGATGGTGCGCGGCAAGCCGCCGACAAACCGGTGACGGGACGTCAGGCATACGTGGCCAATTCCCACCTCAGCTTCACGCGCCAGCGCGACTTGGCCGCCTGCAGCCTGGGCCAGGAGCTGCAACCCGAGACAGACACCGAAATAGGGCCTGTTGCGCTCAATGGCCCATTCCCGGATGGCCTGCTTCTCGGCCACCAGCCACGGATGGGCGTCTTCTTCCCACACGTCCATGGCACCACCCATCACCAGCAGGAAATCATACGGCGCAAGCGAGGGTATGGCTTCGCCCCGGTGCAGCATGACCGTATCCAGCGAGGCCCCGCGCGCTGCCAGAAACTCGCCAAACAGGCCGGGCGGTTCATCATCCATGTGTTGAAAGCAGAGGGCGCGTGAGATCATGGCTGTCCGGTCCGGAAAAGGGAACGCGCTACATAGGGATCACGAATCAGATTGCAATGATTCGATTGACCAACAGCGCGTTTCCGCCAAAGACGTAAACAAACCATGACGCCCTCCCGCCGCACCCTGTTCCTCGCGCTTTTTCCCTTCGCCTGCGCCTATCTGCTGTCCTACCTCCTTCGCGCCGTGAACGCGGTGGTGGCGCCGGAACTAGTCCGGGAGTTTGCCATTGGTCCGGCGGAACTGGGCCTGCTCACCGCTGCCTACCTGCTGGCCTTCTCCGCCTTCCAGCTGCCGCTGGGCGTCTTGCTGGATCGCTTTGGTCCTCGCCGCGTGCAGACGGGCCTCCTCTTGGTCGCCGCCACCGGATGTGCGGGTTTTGCCGCCGCCCCCGGATTTGCCACGCTCTTTGCTGCCCGCGCCGTGATTGGCCTCGGCTTTTCGGCGGGCCTGATGGCCAGCTACAAGGCCAGTTCGCTCTGGGTGCCGCTGGAGCGCCGCTCGCTCGCCAATGCCACGATCATGTCCATGGGCGCGCTCGGCCTCATCGTCGCAACGGAGCCGACCGCCCTTCTGGTTGATGCCCTGGGCTGGCGCACTGTCTTTCTGGTTTTTTCGGGCGTGATCGTCCTGTCATCGCTTTTCGTGTTTGCTGCGGTGCCGGAAAAACAGGACCATGCACAAACGTCCAGCTTTGGCCAGCAGTGGCGCGAACTTGTGAGCATCATGAAGCTGCCGCTGTTCTGGCGTGTCGCCCCGCTTCTCGGCCTCACCGCAGGCATTCCCATCGCCTACCAGACGCTCTGGGCCGGCCCCTGGTTCCGCGATGTGATGGGTCTGGCACCGCTGGAGGTGGCCCGCCACCTGTTCTGGATGGCAGTTGCCTTCATGATCGGCATCCTGACGGTGGGCGTGATTGCAGACCGCCTGCAGCGCCGCGGCATCGGGCCCATGACCACCATGCTCGGCTGCCTCGCCCTGCACACGCTGGCGCAGGCCGTGATCGTGCTGCAGGTGAAGACATTGGCCTTCCCGGCCTGGCTGATGCTTGCGGCCGTCGGACAGTCCGCCATTCTGGCCTTCCCCTGGTTCGCCAGGCAGGTCGGCGAAAATCTCTCCGGACGGGCCAATGCCACCATCAACTTCTCCATGTTTGTGGTGGCCTTCTCAGTGCAATATGGTGTGGGGCTTGTGATCGGGTTTTTCGCACCAACCCAGTCAGGCTATGACGCCGAAGGCTATGTCTGGGGCTTCGGCATCTGCCTTGCCCTGCAACTGCTGGCCCTGCTTTGGTATCTCATCGCGCGCAAGGAACAAGCATGAAAGACAACCCCGTCATAGCCCATGTCACCCGTGGTGGAACGGTGGAAAGCCAACACCATGGCGCCTGTGCGATCAGTTCGGCATCAGGCCGGATCATCAGCAGTGTGGGGAACATTGATGCACCGGTCTTCCCGCGTTCGGCCATCAAGGCCTTCCAATGCCTGCCCCTGATCGAAAGCGGAGCAGCGGAACGCTTCGGCCTCAATGACGAGGAAATTGCCCTGTGCTGTTCCTCGCACAATGGCGAGCCGGAGCACCTGCGCGTGGCAGCCTCCATTCTTGCCAAGGCCGGCAACGCCGAGAGCCAGTATGAATGCGGCGCCCACTGGCCGCATGAGCGCAAGGATGTCATCGATCTCGCGCGTGCAGGCGCAGAACCCCGCGCCATCCACAACAATTGCTCGGGCAAGCATGCAGGCATGCTGGCGCTGGCCCGGCAACTGGAAGCGGATTCGCAAGGCTATGTGGCGCAAACACATCCGGTCCAGCAGGCCGTGGCTGCCACCATCTCACGCTATTGCGATGTGAACCTCGCAGACGCCCCCACCGGCATTGACGGCTGCTCGGTTCCGACCTGGGCATTCCCCCTGCGCAACATGGCGCTGGGCTTCGCCCGCCTCACCGACCCTGCCAATGCCGCCGCGCAATGGATCATTCGCGCCGCGCGCAACCATCCTTTCATGATCGCGGGCAGCAACCGCTACGACACCACCATCATGCAGAAACTGCCGCGGCTCTTCATCAAGGTCGGCGCGGAAGGTGTCTATTGCGGCTGCATTCCCCACGCCGGACTGGGTTTCGCCCTCAAGGTCGATGATGGCGCAACCCGCGCCGCGGAAGCCGCCGTATCGCAAGCACTTCTGTCTCTTGATGTCTGGACTGCGGAGGAGCGCGCCATCCTTGCCGATCACACCCACGCCGAACTCAGGAACTGGCGGGGATTTCATGTCGGCAGCGTTGAAGCTGCCTTCTGAAGCTAACTCCTCGCAAGAAGCGCGCGCGTTTCCTCCAGCCTGGGCACCGAGGCGGCGGCACCGGGCCGCGTCACGGAAATGCCCGCCACCGCCGCGCCAAACCGCGCCGCCGCTTCCGGTTTTTCCCCGCGTGACAGTGCTGCCGCAAAACCACCATTGAAGGCATCGCCAGCCCCCGTGGTATCCACCACCTTGCCGACTGAAAAGACCGGGATATGCACGGACGCCGATGCCGTATGCAACAAGGCACCCTGTCCACCCAGTGTGATGAGCGCTGCCCCCGCGCCTTTCTTCAGAAGAACATCACCGGCTTTTCGTGCAGTGGCAACATCCGTCACCGCAACACCGGTGATGCCAGTCGCTTCGCTCTCATTGGGGGTCACATAGTCACAGAGCCCGAAAATGGCATCATCCAGCGGTGCGGCGGGCGCGGTGTTGAGGATCGTTGTGGTACCTGCTGCCTTGGCGATTTCGAGCGCCCGTATCGCCGCCGGGATCGGCTGTTCGAGTTGGGTCACAAACACGGCTGCGTTGCGGATGGCACCGGCGTGGCGTTCGACATCCGCCGGGGTGATCGTTCCTGCCGCCCCCGGCACCACGATGATGGCATTGGAGCCTGTGCCATTCTGCACAAAGATATAGGCGGCACCGGTGGAGTTGTCTGTCACCTGCTCGGCCAGCACGGTCATGCCCTCGCGGGCATACATGGCAAGAGCAGCGTCTCCGAAGTTGTCCTTTCCGAGCTTGCTGATGAATGTGACCTTGGCGCCAGACCGGGCGGCGGACACCGCCTGGTTTGAGCCCTTGCCGCCCGCTCCGATTTCAAATGACGAACCGAGCAGTGTCTCGCCCATGATGGGCTGACGGTCCGCCTTGAAAATCAGATCCGCATTGTAGATGCCGAGAACGCAAACACCGGATTTTCCCGCCATCACGCGTCTCCGGGCAGTTTTGCATCGGGTGTCACCACGCCCATCTTGAACAGGAAGCAGCCGTAGAAGCGGCGCTCACGTGTCTGCACAACGCAGTAGGACTTCTTGGCCTGCTCGTAGAAGGCAAAACGCTCCATAGAACCGAGCGGCCAGTGCCGCCCCTCGGCCCGGTCGATTTCCGTCTGCACCTCCTGCTGCACCGGGGGGATTTCATTGGGCGTCCCGACCATCTCCATGCGCACCGCAGCCACATCCACGAACGTGTCCAGCGGAAACAGCGATAGAAGGGCACGCGCGGCACGCGGCGCATTCGCATCAATGCGGAGCGCCCGGCCATAGGTCGTCATGCGGCCAACCGCATCCGCCGGAAAATTGGAATCACAGAGAATGAGGTCATTGCCATGGCCCATGGAGGCAATGGCATGAAGCACATCGGCATTGAGAAGCGGATCGATGGATTTGAGCATGAAGTCCTCCTGCACCGGAGGTTGCCCAAACCTTGCCCGCTTCGCAACGGGTCAGATGTCCTTCACCAACCTCAGCGCGTCATAGATTGCAGCGTGGGTGTTGCGCGCCGAAACCGCATCACCGATCCTGAAAAGCGCAAAGCGGCCCGCCGGGTTCGTGGAAATGGTCTGCGGCTTGCCCGCCATCAACGCCGGATAGTCCACCTCGCCCAGATTGCGGGATTGGGGCTTGAGCGCGAAGTAGAGATCATCCAGAGGCTGCGTGCCGTGGTTGACGACCACCTGGTCAATCTGCCGTTCCTTCTTCAGGTTGCTGTAGTCGGTGCCGATGACCGCCCGCAGCTGGTTGCCATCACGCACCACGCTTTCCAGCAGGAATGTCACGGTGAAAGTCACGTCATGTTTCTGCAATGACCGCATGTATGGCACCAGGTTCATGCCCATCACGTCGGGCGCGAAGGAGCGGTCCCGGGTCATGATCTCGACCTTGGCGCCAGCTTCCGCCAGCACCTCCGCCGCCATCAGTCCGGTGTGGTCGCCCGCATCATCATAGAGCAGGACACTGCTGCCCGGCTTCACGTCGCCGGAGAGGATGTCCCACGCCGAGCACACAAGCTCATTGCCTTGGCTGAGCACTTCCGTGTGCGGCAGGCCGCCCGTGGCGATGATCACCACGTCAGGCGAAAGTGATTCGATATCAGCGGCTTCCGCATAGGTGTTGAAGCGGAACTTCACCCCCAGCCGCTGGCATTGTGCCATACGCCAGTCGATGATCCCGATCATTTCCGAACGCCGCTTGGACCGCGATGTCAGACGCACCTGCCCGCCTGCTTCGCCCGCCGCCTCGAACACGGTAACCTCATGGCCGCGTTCACCCGCCACGCGTGCCGCTTCCAATCCGGCAGGACCGGCACCGACGACAACAACATGTTTTTTCACCGACGCCGCAAGAATGTCATGCGGCATGGTGAGTTCGCGGCCCGTTGCCGGGTTGTGGATGCAATAGGCATCGCCACCCTGATAGATGCGGTCGAGGCAATAGGTCGCCCCCACGCAGGGGCGGATGTCATCCTCGCGTTTCTCCATGATCTTGCGCACGATGTGCGGGTCGGTCATGTGCGCGCGCGTCATGCCGATCATGTCCACCTTGCCGGAGGCAATGGCATGCCGCGCCGTCGCCACATCTGGAATGCGCGCCGCATGGAATGTGGGAAAGCGGGTCTCGGCGCGGATTTCGCCAGCGAAGTCCAGGTGCGGCGCGCTGCGCATGCCCTGCACGGGGATCACGTCCGTCAGGGCCGCATCGGTTTCGATATGGCCACGGATGATGTTGAGGTAGTCCACCAGCCCCGACGTCTTGAAACGGCGCGAGATTTCCATGCCTTCTGTCTTGGTGATGCCGTTCTCCATGTCTTCATCCGCCGTGTAGCGGATGCCGACGATGAATTCCGGCCCCACCCGCTTGCGGATTTCCCCCAGCACGTCGAAGGCAAAGCGCATGCGGTTGTCCAAAGTACCGCCGTAAGGCCCGTCCAGCGTGTTCGTCGCCGGCGAGATGAACTGGTCCATCAGGTGGCCGTAGCATTCCAGTTCAAGGCCATCCATGCCGGCGGCCTTCATGCGTTCAGCTGCATCACCATAGTCCTTGATGATGCGGGTAATGTCCCAATCCTCGATGAGTTTGGGAAAGGCGCGGTGAGATGGTTCGCGGTGACGTGACGAAGACACCACTGGCAGCCAGTCCCCCTTGCTCCAGCCCGTACGGCGGCCAAGATGAGTCAACTGGATCATGACGGCCGCACCGTGTTCGTGCACCTCGTCTGTCATCTTCTTCAGCCAGCCGACGACTTCGTCCTTGTAGGCCAGCACGTTGTTGAAGACCGGCGGAGAGTCGCGCGACACGGCAGCAGAACCTGCCGTCATGGTCAGCGCAATGCCGCCCTTGGCCCGCGCCACGTGATAGGCACGGTACTTGTCCTTGGGCATTCCGTCTTCCGGATAGGCCGGTTCATGGGAGGTGACGACCAGGCGGTTCCTGAGCGTCAGGTGCTTGAGCTGGAAGGGCTGGAGGAGCGGATCGGAACTGGAAACAAGTGTTGTCATGGCAACAACTTGTCCGAGTCCGGCACTCTCCTCAAGATGCCAGTTGCCGAAAAAACTTCAACAGCAACCAGCCCTTTTTCTCACCCTTGCCCGCTAGTCGCGGATGCGCTGTCCTGAATCCGTGTCGAACAGATAGGTGCGCGCCGTATCGAAGTTCAGCGACACCGGCGTGTCGATGGCCTGCCGGAAGTTCCGGTCCGCCCGCGCCACGATGAGTTTTCCGGCATGCTGAACAGCAAGCAGCGTCTGGTCACCCGTCGGCTCTACGGAATAGACGGTGGAATTGTGGTGGCCGCGCCCTGTCTTGGCGACGCTCACATCTTCGGGCCGGATGCCAAGCGTCACCTTGGCCCGGCTGCCCCGGCCAACCTTCGGCACGCGGGTATTCGCGGCAACAAACGTGCCATCTTCGAGAGTACCCTGGATCAGGTTCATGGGCGGCGAGCCGATGAATCCCGCGACAAACACGTTTGCCGGATCGTTATAGACATCATCTGGCGTGCCCAGCTGCTGGATGCGGCCCTTGTCCATGATGGCCACACGGTCAGCAAGCGTCATGGCTTCGATCTGGTCATGGGTCACATAGATGGTGGTGGTCTGCAGCCGCTTTTGGATGTGCTTGAGCTGGGCCCGCATGGTGAGCCGCAGCTTTGCGTCGAGATTGGACAGCGGCTCGTCCATCAGGAAGACGCGGGGGTGGCGCACGATGGCGCGCGCCAGGGCGGCACGCTGCCGCTGCCCGCCCGAGAGTGCTTTGGGCTTGCGGTCCAGGTAGTCTCCCAGTTCAACCATCTGGGCGGCTTCCCGCACCAGTTTGTCATGCTGGTCATTCGGCACATTGCGCATGCGCAGGGGAAAGCGGATGTTCTCGTAGATCGACATGTTGGGATAGAGAGCGTAGCTCTGGAACACCATGGCGACGTCGCGGTCGCGGGCATCAACGTCATTCACCCGCTCGCCATCAATGAGGATGTCGCCGCCCGTCGGATCTTCCAATCCGGCGACCATGCGCATCGTCGTTGTTTTCCCGCAGCCGGACGGCCCGAGAAACACGATGAATTCCTTGTCCTTGATTTCGAGGTCAATAGCGTCAACACCAACAACGCTGCCCCATCCCTTGCTGATCTTCTTCAGGCTGATCGACGCCATGCCTTCACTCCTCCCAAATCCCGGCTGTTCTTTTCTTGCTCTTGAGCACCAATACCCTGCCGCCTATGGGAGGCCACTGGAACACCCCATTGCGCGCAGGATTGGCAAGTTCTGTCAAATCTATTTATAGCACATATTGACACTTGTGAAATCAAAAGTATCTTAATCGACACAATTCGCAGCGGAGTCCGGCCATGACAACATCCAAGACACTGTCCTTCACCGGCAACCTGCCGCTGGATCTTGCGGCCCGGCTGGACGCCACCGGCAAGCCCATCCGCGTCGGCCTCATCGGTTCGGGCGAAATGGGAACGGACATTGTCACCCAGTGCGACCGCATGAAGGGCATCACGGTCGCTGCCATCGCCGAGGTTCGCCCCGGTGCTGCGGCCCACGCATTGGAAATCGCCGGCCGGGACTCGGGCAGCCACCGGGATGTCAGCACCCAGTCCGCTTTCGACAGCGCCCTTGAAATGGGTAAGACCGCACTGACCCAGGACGCGCAACTGGTTTGCTCCAGCCCGCATGTGGATGTGGTGATCGATGCCACCGGTCGCCCCGGCGTCGGTGCCGAGATCGGCCTCACTGCCATGGAACATGGCAAGCATCTGGTGATGATGAATGTCGAAGCGGATGTCACCATTGGCGCTTACCTCATGCGTGAGGCCAAGCGCTTGGGCGTGGTCTACACACTGGGTGCCGGTGACGAACCTTCGTCCTGCATGGAACTCATCAACTTCGTGAAAAGCCTTGGCTATCCCATTGTTGCAGCAGGAAAAGGCAAAAACAACCCACTCAACATCAAGGCCACGCCGGATGAATATATGGCGGAAGCCAAAGCCCGCAACATGAACGCTCGCATGCTGGTGGAATTCGTCGACGGTTCCAAGACCATGGTGGAGATGGCAGCGATTTCCAACGCCACCGGACTGGTGCCGGACTGCCCCGGCATGCACGGCCCCGCCGCCACGCTGGACGTTCTGGCGGAAACCCTTTGCCCCAAGGAAGATGGTGGCGTGCTCTCGCGCTCCGGCGTCGTGGACTACTCCATCGGCAAGGGCGTGGCCCCCGGCGTCTTCGTGATCACCAAGGCACCGCACCCGCGCATCCACGAACGCCTCACCGACCTCAAGATGGGCAAGGGCCCCTACTTCAAGTTCATCCGTCCCTATCACCTCACCAGCCTCGAGGTGCCGCTCTCCTGCGCCCGCGCCGTGCTCTACAAATCCGCCGACATGGTGCCCATGGACGTGCCGACATCGGAAGTCTGCGCCATCGCCAAGAAGGACCTCGTGCCCGGCGAACGCCTTGATGCGATCGGCGAATACACCTACCGGGCCTGGATCATGGAGCGTCGCGAGGCGGCAACGGCCAAGGCCGTGCCCTGCGGCCTGCTGGAGGGCGGCAAGGTCACCAAGCCCATCAAGACGGGCGAACTGCTGACCACGGCCAATTGCGCCATCGACACGACATCGAAAATCTTCCAGCTGCGCCAGCGCCAGGACGACATGTTGAAGTCCAAGGCGGCGTGATCGGAAGAAGACGGGCTTGACCCGTCCGTTGCAAGTTGCAGAGTGAAGGCAGCCAGACCCCCGGGAGGACATCCAATGCCGCGCTATGACTACTCGTCCATGGGCTTCTACACTTACGACTGCCTCGGCTGGCCCTTCACGGAGGTTCCCCCCGGCGGCGGCACGGTATTCATCGACGAACTGACGATCGCTGTATCCGGTGCCGCCGGAACGGCAACCATTGCTGCCGCAAAGATGGGCCTCAAGACACTGGCCGTCGGCGGTGTCGGCGAGGACATCATGGGCGACTGGGTCCTGGAGCGCCTGAAATACTTCGGCGTTGATGTCTCTACCATGCAACGCAAGCCCGGTTGGCGGACCTCATCCTCCATCGTGCTCACCCGTGCCAACGGCTCACGCCCGGCGCTGCACATGCGCGGTGCCACCAAGGACTTCTTCGTCGACGAATCGATGTTCGCCCAGGTGACGGACGCCAAGGTGTTCCATCTTGGCGGCGTGGGCCTCACCGAAGCCATGGATTCCAAGCGCGGCGCCACAAGCCAGAACGCCAGGGTCATGAAGGCGGCGCAAGCGGCCGGCGCCCTCACCACCCTCGACATCTTCGCCGGTTCTCAAAAGGACCTGCCCGCTGTTGCGGAGGTGCTGCCCTACACCGACTATTTCATTCCCTCGATCGAGGAGGCGCAGGCCCTCACAGGCATGACGGACTACGGCGATACGGCGAAGTTCTTCCTCGATATGGGGGTGCGTGCCTGCGTTCTCACACTCGGTGGAGACGGCGCCTACTACCACGATCGCGACGGCAGCAAATTCACCATCCCGGCCTTTGACATCGCCGTCAAATGCACCTGCGGCTGCGGCGACGCGTTCAATGCCGGCTACGCCGTGGGCCTCGTGAAGAACTTCGACCCGGAAACCCGCGTACGCTTCGCCCAGGCCACGTCGGCCCTGAACGCCACGGGCCTCGGCTCCCAGGCGGGCGTCGTTGATTTCGAGCATACGCTCAACTTCATGAAGACACAGAAGACGCGCAAATGAGTCAGTCATACTGACTGACTGTTCTGGACTCTTGCGGCGCAGGCTGACTCACCACACATTAACGTTTGTCGGGCGAGGATGGTTCCGCTCAGACAGCAAAGGAGTCGCATATGTCGAGATCACAGCGTCACACGCCGATCATTCCTGTTGCCAACCATGAATCGGAGAAGAGTGAAAAGCGCGCTGCCCACCACCGCGATCGCAAGTGGCTGCATGACCACCTCAACCCGCAAACCGCCTCCGCGGAGGATTTCGACATCAAGGAATTTCACCTCCACCCGCACAGCGGGCGGGACAATTTCAGCAAGGGCGGCCGCGAGTTCATCGGCCATCGCGTGCGCTATGAAGATCCGCGTGCCCTGACGAAGTAGCAGTTCAGGTCTTTGAAATGCGAAAGCCGCGAAGGTTGCCCTTCGCGGCTTTTTCATTCCGGATGACCGGACAAATCACATCGTCGGCGCGGACGGTCCGCGGCCACCGCCCATGCCGGGGCGGCGCGGCTTTTCGATCTTCTTCGGCGCGGGCAGCAGGCCTTCGCGCTGCAGCTTCTTGCGGGCCAGCTTGCGGGCGCGACGCACGGCTTCCGCCTGTTCGCGCGCTTTCTTCACGGACGGCTTTTCGTAGGCGTCACGGAGCTTCATTTCACGGAAGATGCCTTCACGCTGCATCTTCTTCTTGAGAACTTTCAGGGCCTGATCAACATTGTTGTCACGAACGACGACTTGCAAGCGAATACCTCGGTTTTCTAAATTGCGATAAACAAAGGGGGCCCTGACTGGCCCCAGAATTGGCGGGCGTCCTAGCACAGGCTTACCCCCCTGTCGAGAGGGTGTTGACAACCGTCAGCCACGGGACCGCAGCCGGTTTACGTGGCCCATTTTCCGGCCCGGACGGGCTTCCGTCTTGCCATAGTGGTGGAGCGCCAGTCCCGGCTCCCGCACCAGCGTTTCCCAGGCAAGGATGTCGTCGCCCAGCAGATTCGTCATCACAACGTCCGAGTGCCGCAGCGTCGCCCCAAGCGGCCACCCGGCAACCGCCCGGATATGCTGCTCGAACTGCGAGACGCTACAGGCATCCTGCGTCCAGTGGCCGGAATTGTGGACCCGTGGCGCAATCTCGTTCACATAGATCACATCCTCGCCCACAAAGAACTCCACCCCCATGACGCCGACATAGTCGAGTGTCTCAAGGAAGCGCTGGGCGATGAACACTGCTTCCGCAGCAAGTTCCTGCGACACCTGCGAAGGCACCGTCGAGGTGTGGAGGACATGGTTGCGATGCACGTTTTCAGTGACTTCAAACGCCGCCATCCGGCCATCAAGCCCGCGCGCCGCAATCACCGACACCTCGCGCTCAAAACGAACGAAACTCTCCAGAATGGAGGGCTGCCCCTTCATGATCGCCCACGCCGCTTCAACGTCAGCAGCACCATTGATCCTCGCCTGCCCCTTGCCGTCATAGCCAAATCGCGTGGTCTTCAGGATGGCCGGGGTCCCGATGGCCGCCACCGCCGCCTGCAAATCCGTCAGCGAATTGACCGGGGCAAACTCCGCCGTGGCCGCCCCCAGTTGACGGGCCAGCGCCTTCTCCTTCAAGCGGTCCTGCGCCACTTCCAGCGCCTTGGCACCAGGCCGCACCGGAAGGCGCGCTTCCAGGAAACGCACGGCTTCCACTGGCACGTTCTCAAACTCGTATGTCACCGCATCCACTGAGGCCGCAAAGGCTGCGAGCGCGGCTTCATCCCGGTAGCCTGCAACTGTGTGGGCGGCAGCGACATGAAATGCAGGCGAGTCAGCCTCCGGCGCGAAAATGTGGCATTTGAGACCGAGTTGGCCCGCCGCCAGCGCCAGCATGCGGCCCAACTGGCCACCACCGAGGATGCCGATGACCGATCCCGGCGGAAGTGCCTTGCCCGCCACGCTCATGCCTCGTCCCTGGGGGCAGCAGCGACCGACTCGGTCTGGGTTGCACGGAACGCCTCCAGCCGTCCGGCCAGTGCTGCGTCCGCGAGCGCAAGGATGGACGCGGCGAGAATGGCCGCGTTGGTCGCCCCCGCCTTGCCAATGGCAAGCGTGCCCACCGGAACACCAGCAGGCATCTGCACAATCGAAAGCAGCGAGTCCTGCCCCGACAGCGCCTTGGATTCAACCGGCACGCCCAGCACCGGCAGAGGCGTCATGGACGCGGCCATGCCCGGCAGGTGGGCAGCGCCCCCTGCGCCTGCGATGATGACCTTGTAGCCCGCCGCCTTGGCCCCCTTGGCGAAGTCGAACAGCCGCTCCGGCGTGCGGTGCGCCGACACGATGCGGTCGTCATGGGCCACGCCCAGGGCATCAAGCATGTCGGCGGCGTATTTCATGGTGGCCCAGTCGGACTGGCTGCCCATGATGATGGCAACGGGAGCGGTCAAGGGAGGTCCTTATGCGATGATGTCGGGGATGAGCTGGTTTTCCACCAGGATGATCTGGTCCTTGAGGGAAAGCTTCTTCTTCTTCAGGCGCCGCAGCTGCAACTGGTCGACGTTTCCGGCCTCTTCAAGGGCCCGGATGGCATCGTCAAGGTCGCGGTGCTCCTGCTCCAGAAGCCGCAATTTCGTCCTCAATTGTACCTGTTCAAGCGCATCCATGAGAAAGGCAAAGCTCCACCCGCGCCCCCACTATGCCCTTGTGCCGCATTCGACAAGCCCCCACATCTGTGACATACTCATGAGCGAGCCCGGACTGGCTCAGGACGGGTCTGCTTTCTTGAACTGGAGGCGTTACATGAACCCCACGACTTCCCTCAGCGAACTGATTGAGTTGCACCATGCGCTTGAGGCCGAACTGGCCGAAGCCATGGCGCACCCGGCCTCTTCGGATGCCGAGATTGCGGCCATCAAGCGCAAGAAACTCAAGCTGAAGGACGAAATCGAGACGATGAAACACAAGACAGACGCCGCCGCCTGACACAGCGTCACGACTGGGGGTTTGACCTTCTTGACAGCCTCTGGCGGGGCTGTGGGGGTTATTTTGGCTGGATCAGATCCCAGCCATTGCCATAAAGATCCTCAAACACGGCCACGGTCCCGTATGACTCATGCCGGGGCTGTTCCCGGAAGACGACACCTGCCGAAAGCATGCGGGCATGGCTTGTTTCAAAGTTGTCCGTGGTGAGAAAGAAAGCGACTCGCCCGCCCGCTGCCCGGCCAATGGCGGACATCTGCTGTTCGGTCGTTGCCTTGGCCAGCAGCAGTGACAACCCCGTCTTGCCAGTCGAGACCCGCACCCAGCGCTTGCCCTCCCCCTGCGGCGCATCTTCCTCCACAGCAAAGCCCAGCGCCTTCACGAACCAGGCAATGGCCTCGTCGTAGTCGCGGACGAGATAGGTGATTGCGGACAGTCTCTGCTTCATCGCGCGGCCTCCCTCGGCCATGACTGATCACGACTCGCATGATTGACCAAGTGGAAAATCTCGGCAAAACTCACCTCTTGCGGGCAATCCAGAGGCAGTCGGGGAGAGGCGTGGGCGACGGCATGAACGACGAACCGCCATCTCCGGTGGCAAGGCGGTCCATATTGGACTGGGCCCAGGGCCTGCAGGACCGGGCCTACACGGCCCGCAGCATTTTCCTGAACCTCCTCGCGGTTCTGGCTGTTGTGCTGGCCTTGCCCATTCTCGTGCGGGAGCTTTTCCTCAATCGCGTCGTCATCGCGCCGCTCTCCATGCCGGCCAACATCGCCGCCAGCGGACTGACGGGCGATGTAGCGGCCAACCGGCTTTGGGATGCATGGTCCCATCTCAACGCCGAGGTTGCGGTGGCCAAGGAAACCCGCGACGTGCTGCCCAGTTCCCAGCGCATTCAATTCCAGATTCCGGATTCAGGACTTTCGTTCGACTCGCTGATCCATCACCTGCGCTCGTTCCTGGGCATCGACGAGACCACGGTATCTGGCGAGTTCGTCTGCCCGTCAGAGCCGTGCGACTTGGCGAATTCGGCACTCAGGCTGCGCGTCGTCGGACACGACCTTTCCGTCATCACCCTCGATCCCGTGGGCACCACACCGCTTGATCTCTACTGGCGCGAGGCCATCACCGAAGTGCTGCTCAGGCTTGATCCCGTGCGTGGCATCATGGCGACAAGCCTCGGCAACGAGGAACGCGCCATCGCCGAACTGCGCAAGCTTGTTCGCGCCAACCACCCGGACAGGCAGTGGGCGCTGGTGTTTGCAGGCGTGTTGCTGGGCAACAGCGGCGACACCGAGGGCGCTCTCGCCAGTCTCGATGAAGCGACCTTGCGCGATCCGTCCTTCGCGCTGGCCCACGCCGAACGCGCCAGCCTTCTGCTCAAGGCGGATGACATCGAAGGCGCGCGCGCTGCCGTATCCAAAGCCCTGCAGCTTGCCCCCAGCGACGCACGCAACCACATGCGCCTCGCCCAGATCGAGGTGAAGGCCAAGGCCTTCGACAAGGCTTTTGCGGCCTATGAGCAGGCGGCAAGGCTGCAACCGAACTGGCCGCAGATCCCGCTCGGACTGGGCGGTGCTCACTATGCCAAGGGTGATCTGGCGGCGGCGAAAGCCGCGTTCCGGACGGCGATCGAGATTGATCCGGACTTCCTTGATGCCCGGCAGCTGATCGCCCTGCTCGCAAGTGCCGAAGGCGACGCTGCCGAAGCCCTGAAACAACAGCGCGCCGTGGCCCTGCTCAAGCCGAATGATGCGCAGGCCCAGGCCGACCTTGCTGCCGCGCTTGACTTGTCGGGAGATATCAAAGCGGCAGAAGACAGCTATCAGCGTGCCATCAATCTCGCACCTGACACGGCCATCTTTCACAAGCAACTGGGCCTGCTGCGGCAAAAGCAGTTGCGGCACGCCGTGGCCCTCGCCTCGCTGGAGCGCGCAGCGGAACTTGATCCCCGCCTCGAAGACATCTGGTTTGCCATCGGCGACACACAACTCGCACTTGGAAAACTCACGCAGGCGCGTGAGGCCTACGCGCGCTACGTCCGGGAGCAGCCAAACGGTGCCTATGCCACCATCGCAGGGGCGCGCCTGAAAGAGGATGACCTGCAGCCATGAAATATGTTCTTGCGCTGCTGGTTGCGGCAATGTCAGGTGGAACTGCATTGGCCCAATCACTGGATGAACTGCCGCCCGACGTCGCGGCCGTGTCCAGGGATGCCGTCGCCGCCTGCCGCAAGATCGGCGGCAAACCGGACTATGAACCGCTGGACCTCGTGAAGCTGGTCAGATTGGACAGGTCCGGGGCCTATCTCGTCGATACCCGAGCGCTTCGCTGCAAGGGCGGCAGGAATGCCCGCAAGGATGGCCGCGTCCATTGCCGCGACAACCACTGCAAACTGATCATCATGACGCCCGGCACAGGCGACAGATTCAGGATCACCTATCGCGATTTCGTGGAAGCCTGGTCATCCATGACCGACGGCAGCATCAAAGTGACAATCAATGGTGACCACCACACCCTGCGCCTTGGGTCCGACGGCATCGAAGGTGACTGAGTTCCACTGCCTTGTTCAACAACTCGCAACGAAGAGGAGTAACCATGAAGAAGACCCTGATGATGGCACTTGCTGCCGCAACCTGTGTGGCCACAGCCATTCCGGCCTGGGCTGGCCTTGATGGCGTGTGGAAATGCAAGGCCTCCGGCAACATCCCCATCGCCCTCGTCACCATCTCCGGCGACAGCTACGAAATGCAGGCGGTGAAAAACTCGGTCTGGGCCCCGAAGGCCAATGACCCGGCCAATGGTTCGGGAAGCCTGAGCATCGATGGCAACACGGTGACACCCACCTCCGGGCCGCTGGCCGAGCTTTATGGTGCCGTGGGCAGCTATTGCGGCGAGGGAGAGTCCGATTGCTCAGGCGAGTCGCTGATGCTCAATTCCACAATCAACATTCCGCTGGGATGCTGGCGCGACGGCTGACGCAGAATCAGGGGCGGCTCAGGCCGCCCCATATTCTTTCCGGATTTTCCGCAGCAGCCACCAGCAGGCCGCAGCAGAAAACAGGTGAACGGCCAGCAGGGCGAGGCTCAAACCTGTGATGATGCCGGCAGGATCATTGATCACTGTCGTACCAATGCCCAGCCACATCACACCAGCCACAAGCAGCGGCACCACCACAGGTGTTCTACCCTTCCACTTGTCCCACAGTGCCGCTGCAAGCCCCGTGAGGAGCGCCTGCATGCCACCAAAGAGATAGGAAAGGGGCAAGGCAAAGGCGAGCGCCCCGAGCACGTTCTTCGTTGCTTCCAGCCCGCCGATGGTGCTGCTGCCTTCTCCCGTTCCGGTGACAGCCAGCAGCAGGAAAAGAACCACCGTTCCAAGCGGCGGCCCAAGCAAGAGATAGAACCCCGCCGTTTTCAGCACGCGTCCCATGCGATTCTCTCCCGGTCACTGCGGCGTGCAAGGGCTGAGATAAACCTGGATGAAGGAGGTGTTGATATCCTTGAACTTGCCGGTGAATGTCACCTGGTCGCCACTTTGCAGCTGGGCCATGCGGTCGTAAGTTGCCGTGTCATCACGCGGGAATTCGCAAGACACCGCATACCCGCCGCCACCGCCGGGAATGTCCATGTAAACCGCGACTTTGCTGCCAATGCTGGTGTCGGAAAAGCGGTCAAACTCCCCTGTCACGGTCACCGTCTTGTTGCGCAGCTTGCTCATCACATAGGGCTTGTCTTTCGCCAGAATGAGGTCGGACAATTCCTGGTTGGTGAAACTCTCCTGGGCCGTCGCAGGTGAAGCAAGGAATGAGACTACCACCAGTGCAATCGCTGCCGTTGAACGATACATCCATTTCTCCCAAAGAAAATCTGTCTTTGCCCCCGGCCGGAAAAACTAGTGCAATGACCCTGGCGTGTAAATGGGAGCGCAACAGCTCAACCTGACCGTTCACGACGGTTCGCTGCTTCGGGCCAGGACTCGCAACGCCTTGGGTTTCACCGTCACCGTGACCGGACTGTCGATGACCAGTACTTCTCCATCCATGGAGGCAAGAAGCCCTCTGGCCTTGCGCGTACGCCGCAACAGTCTCCGGCTGGCCCGGGCAACAACAACCTTGCCAGCCGTCCGGGCGTCCACGACGGGGCTGCGCCCGATGCGATTTCCGAGATAGTCCAGTCCAAGCCGGATGACGGTGGCAACAGAAAAGCGCTCGAGCGCGTAGAGTCCTACCACCCCGGCCTTAAGCGAAACCGGCAAAGCAGGCTTGTCACTTCGGCCCAGCGGATTGTTGCTGATGATCAGAAGCGGCGTCCTGACCCTCCGCATCTCGCCATCCGCATCCACGAGAACGCGCACCATCTTGGGCCGCGCCGCGAGGACGATCACCGCCCGGACAGCGGCCAGCATTTTCGTGAACCGGGAGGAATACCCGATCCGTTCCCGCAGGCGCGCCATGCGCGGCTGAAGACCGAAGGAAATCTGGTGCAGAAAGAGTTGGTCATTGGCCAACCCGACGTCGATGTCCTTGGGGGTTGCAGTACCGAGTTGGTCCAGCGCTTCCTCAAGTACCGGCGTGAATCCCAGCGCCTGCACGAACAGGTTCATCGTGCCAAGCGGCAGCGCGGCCATGACCCGGTCCGATCCGAGCAGTTCGGAAGCAACGGATGTGATCGTCCCGTCGCCACCACCTGCAATGATCACATCATGGGTCTTGCCGTCGCGCGCCCTGCGCACTTCCGGCAGAATGTCTCCATCCGCCAGAATCACGGTGAGCGGGTGGAAGCGCAGCGCAAGCCGCTCCTCAACCAGTTGTCTGACTGCATCAGCGCCACGCGAACGCACCGTCCCGGACTTCCGGTTGATCACGACAAGCGCAGACCTCCGGGCTGGTTGACCATGCCCTTCCAGTAGCTTCGCACTTCGCCCTTTCCCCACGTTCGGCATCGTTCCCTTTCACCTGGCAGCCTGTGGCTGCCCGTCAGAGATTGGGTGATGCGTGGTGAAAATCAATGGTGCCTCCCTTGCTTGAATTGCAGGCACTGGCAGCGCAATGTGAGACCCATGTGGACAGCTCTTCGTGCTGCGTGTCTCTACTTTCTCGCTGTATTTGCCGCGGGCTTTCTACTGGGCACAGTCAGGACCTTGTGGCTGGAGCCTGCCCTTGGGGCCCTGCACTCTGTCCTTGCCGAATTGCCGTTCATGCTGCTGTTGTCATGGATGGCTTGCGGCATGGTTTTGCGCCGCGTCGCCGTTGCGCCAGATACACGGTCACGCATCGCCATGGGAAGCTTTGCACTTCTGCTGTTGCTGGCCGCCGAGGCAGTGCTGTCAGTTACGCTGGGCGGCCTCACTCTGGCCCGGCATGCGGCACTCTACACCACCGCGCCCGTGCTGGCGGGGCTGGCAGGTCAGATGGCCTTTGCCCTGTTCCCCCTGCTCCGCAACTAGTCAGCGCGCGAACTGCTTGTACCTGATCC
>ERZ1645187.689-NODE-689-length-32975-cov-12.827795_pt1 | contig 32975 bp, 33 predicted proteins | sample MGYA00575352_ERZ1645187 | MGnify/ENA primary metagenome ERZ1645187 (study PRJEB40837, sample SAMN11349314) | freshwater sediment metagenome | isolation source: river sediment | host: Sediment | place: India: Wazaribad , New Delhi | collected 2017-02-21 ... | reverse complement strand
CCAATGTAGCCCTCGAAGTACTTGCCGAACCACAGCTTCATCTCGCGATAAAGCTGCTCGTCGCCCTCCAGGTCCTGGACCTTGAGGTTCTTGAAGGTGGTCCACACCTCTTCGAGCCGGTCCAGCTCACGCTGGGCGCGGTCGCGAATCTGCTTCATCTCGCGCTCGCCGCCATCGCGCACCTTGCGCTTGGCGTCGGCCTTGGCACCCTCGGCCTCCAGCTGAGCCAGGTCGGCTTCAAGCTTCTTGGCCCGCTCGTCGAGTTGGTTGTCGCGGCGCGACTCGAGGTTCTTGCGCTGCAGGCCGATCTTGCCCTCGAGGTCGGTCAGGTCGCGGTGCCGGGCCTCCTCGTCGACGTGGGTGATCATGTAGGCAGCGAAGTAGATGACCTTCTCCAGGTCCTTCGGCGCCAAGTCGAGCAGGTAGCCGAGCCGGCTCGGCACACCCTTGAAGTACCAGATGTGGGTGACCGGGGCGGCAAGTTCGATGTGGCCCATCCGCTCGCGGCGCACCTTGGAGCGGGTGACCTCGACGCCACAGCGCTCGCAGATGATGCCCTTGTAGCGCACCCGCTTGTACTTGCCGCAGTTGCACTCCCAGTCACGGGTGGGGCCGAAGATCTTCTCGCAGAACAGGCCGTCCTTCTCCGGCTTGAGCGTGCGGTAGTTGATCGTCTCGGGCTTCTTGACCTCCCCGTGCGACCATGCGCGGATGTCCGCTGCGGTGGCCAGGCCGATGTGGAGCTGGTCAAAGACGTTGACGTCGAGCAAGGTTCCCTACTTCCTTACGTCCAAGTTTCTTGGAGTGCCCTGGGGCGTGGGGTGGCGGGGCCGGCCGTCGCCGGCCGGCCGTGTCGCCACTGTCAGATGTCCTCGACGCGTGATGCGTCTGGACGGCGGGAGAGGTCGATGCCGAGTTCCTCGGCGGCGCGGTACACCTCGTCGTCGTTGTCTCGCAGTTCGATGGCGTTGCCCTCGGCGTCGAGCGCCTCGACGTTCAGGCACAGGGAGCGCATCTCCTTGATGAGCACCTTGAAGGACTCGGGCACCCCGGGCTCCGGGATGTTCTCGCCCTTGACGATCGCCTCGTAGACCTTGACGCGTCCGGTCACGTCGTCCGACTTGATGGTCAGCAACTCCTGGAGCGCGTAGGCGGCTCCGTAGGCCTCGAGGGCCCACACCTCCATCTCGCCGAACCGCTGGCCGCCGAACTGGGCCTTGCCGCCCAGCGGCTGCTGGGTGATCATCGAGTACGGCCCCGTGGACCGGGCGTGGATCTTGTCCTCCACCAGGTGGTGCAGCTTCAGGATGTACATGTAGCCGACGGAGACCGGGTCCGGGAACGGCTCGCCGGAGCGGCCGTCGAACAGCCGGGCCTTCCCGCCCTGGTCGACCATGACCTCGCCGTCGCGGTTCGGCAGGGTGCAGGACATCAGGCCGGCGAGCTCCTCAGGGTGCACGCCGTCGAAGACGGGCGTCGCGACCCGGGATCCCGGTGCGCCGGTGACGGCGCCCTCCGGCAGGTTCTTGACCCATTCGAGCCCGCGCGCCGCCGCCTCGGAGGCGTCCCAGCCCTGGGCAGCGATCCAGCCGAGGTGGAGCTCCAGAACCTGGCCCATGTTCATCCGGCCGGGCACGCCCAACGGGTTCAGGATGATGTCCACCGGGGTGCCGTCCGGGAGGAACGGCATGTCCTCCACGGGCAGGATCCGAGAGATGACGCCCTTGTTGCCGTGCCGGCCGGCGAGCTTGTCGCCGTCGGTGATCTTGCGACGCTGCGCGATGTAGACGCGCACCATCTGGTTGACCCCCGGGGGCAGCTCGTCGTCGGCGTCCGCGTTGAACTCCCGCACGCCGATCACGATGCCGGACTCGCCGTGGGGCACCTTGAGGGACGTGTCGCGCACCTCGCGCGCCTTCTCGCCGAAGATCGCGCGGAGGAGTCGCTCCTCGCTGGTCAACTCGGTCTCGCCCTTCGGGGTGACCTTGCCGACGAGGATGTCGCCCGAGGTGACCTCGGCGCCGATCCGGATGATGCCGCGCTCGTCGAGGTTCGCGAGCACGTCCTCCGCCACGTTCGGGATGTCCCGCGTGATCTCCTCCGGCCCCAGCTTGGTCTCGCGCGCGTCGATCTCGTGCTCCTCGATGTGGATCGAGGTGAGCACGTCGTCCGCGACGAGGCGCTGGGAGAGGATGATGGCGTCCTCGTAGTTGTAGCCCTCCCAGGACATGAAGGCGACCAGGAGGTTGCGGCCGAGCGACAGCTCGCCGTTCTCGGTGGACGGCCCGTCGGCGATCACGTCACCGGACTCGATCCGCTGGCCCTCGTCCACGACCACGCGCTGGTTGTAGGAGTTGCCCTGGTTGGAGCGGCGGAACTTCGAGATCCGGTACACCTGGCTCGTGCCGTCGTCCGCTGCGACATGGACGCTGTCGGCCGAGACCTCGGTGACGACGCCCGCCTTCGACGCCACGACGACGTCGCCCGCGTCGACCGCCGCACGGTGCTCCATGCCGGTGCCCACGAGCGGGGCCTCGGACCGGATGAGGGGCACGGCCTGGCGCTGCATGTTCGCGCCCATGAGGGCGCGGTTCGCGTCGTCATGCTCCAGGAACGGGATCATGGCGGTGGCCACGGACACCATCTGGCGCGCGGAGACGTCCATGTAGTCCACCTCGTCGACCGGGACGAGGGCGGGCTCGCCGCCCGTGGTCCGGACGAGGACGTGGTCCTCGAGGAAGTGGCCGTCCTCGTCGATCTGGGCCGAGGCCTGGGCGATGATGTGCCGGTCCTCGTCGTCCGCCGTGAGGAACACGACCTCGTCGGTCACCACGCCGCCCACGACCTTGCGGTACGGGGTCTCGACGAAGCCGAACGGGTTGATCCGGGCATAGGTGGCCAGCGAACCGATGAGGCCGATGTTCGGTCCCTCAGGGGTCTCGATGGGGCACATGCGGCCGTAGTGCGACGGGTGGACGTCCCGCACCTCCATGCCCGCGCGGTCGCGGGACAGGCCACCGGGGCCGAGAGCGGAGAGGCGGCGCTTGTGCGTCAGGCCGGCGAGGGGGTTGTTCTGGTCCATGAACTGCGAGAGCTGGGAGGTCCCGAAGAACTCGCGGATCGAGGCGACGACCGGGCGGATGTTGATGAGCGTCGTCGGGGTGATCGCCTCGACGTCCTGGGTGGTCATGCGCTCGCGGACCACGCGCTCCATGCGCGACAGCCCGGTCCGGACCTGGTTCTGGATGAGCTCGCCCACCGCCCGGATGCGGCGGTTGCCGAAGTGGTCGATGTCGTCGGTCTCGACGCGCAGGTCGACCGGCTGGCCGTTGCGGGTGCCCGGCATCGTCTCGGCACCCTTGTGGAGGGCGCAGAGGTACTTCACCGAGGCGACGATGTCATCGACGCGCAGCACCGACACCGACAACTCGGCCTCCAGGCCGAGCTTCTTGTTGATCTTGTACCGGCCCACCTTGGCGAGGTCGTACCGCTTCGGGTTGAAGTAGTAGTTGTCCAGGAGGTTCTTGCCCGCCTCGACCGTGGGGGGCTCACCCGGGCGCACCTTCTTGTAGATGTCGACCAGGGCCTCGTCCTGGGTCTTGACGGTGTCCTTCTCCATGGTCTCGAGGACCACCGGGTACTCGGCGAACTCCTCGGCGATCTGCGCCTCGGTCAACCCCAGCGCGCGCAGGAAGTGGGTGACCGACTGCTTGCGCTTGCGGTCGATGCGCACGCCGACGGCGTCACGCTTGTCGATCTCGAACTCGAGCCAGGCCCCGCGGGACGGGATCACCTTGGTGGTGAAGATGTCCTTGTCCGAGGTCTTGTCGATCTGCCGCTCGAAGTAGACGCCCGGCGACCGCACGAGCTGGGAGACGACGACGCGCTCGGTCCCGTTGATGATGAAGGTGCCACGCTCGGTCATGAGCGGGAAGTCCCCCATGAACACGGTCTGCGACTTGATCTCACCGGTGGTGTAGTTCGAGAACTCGGCGGTCACGAACAGGGGTGCCGAGTAGGTGAAGTCCTTCTCCTTGCACTCGTCAGCGGTGTACTTCGGCGGCTCGAAGCGGTGGTCGCGGAACGACAGCGACATCGTCTGCCCGAAGTCCTCGATCGGGGAGATCTCCTCGAAGATCTCCTCGAGGCCCGAGGTGGACGGCACGTTCCGGTCCCCGCTGGAGAGGGCCTCCTCCACGCGTGCGCGCCACGCCTCGTTGCCCAGCAGCCAGTCGAAGCTGTTGGTCTGCAGTCCCAGCAGGTCAGGAGCCTGCAGGGGTTCGTGGATCTTTGCGAAAGAGACTCGGCGGCCGGCCGTGGCGTTCGGATTGGCTGAAGAAGGGGTGCGCGAGGCAGCCAAAGGGTGTCCTTCCCTGCGATTGTGTGTGCACACTGCGCTGGACAAACCTCACCCAGGGTGGGCAATGGGGGTTTGGGTCAGCGCAAAGCGACAGTCTAATTGGTGCGACGGATGGTGTCCAACCGGTCGCGTTCGCGCCGACGAGGCCCGCACCCTCGGTGCGGGCCTCGTCGGAGCGCTGGTCGCTGCTACTTGAGGACGATGGTGGCGCCGGCCCCCTCGAGGACCTCCTTGGCCTTGTCGGCCGCTTCCTTGTTCACACCCTCGAGGACGACGCTGGGCGCCGCGTCCACGAGGTCCTTGGCCTCCTTCAGGCCGAGGGAGGTCAGGGCGCGCACCTCCTTGATGACCTGGATCTTCTTGTCGCCGATCGCCTCGAGGACGACGTCGAAGGAGTCCTTCTCCTCGACCTCCTCCTCCGCGGCCGCGGCGGCGGGGCCCGCGACGGCGACGGCGGCCGGGGCGGCAGCGGTGACCTCGAAGACCTCCTCGAACTTCTTCACGAACTCGGAGAGCTCGATGAGGGAGAGCTCCTTGAAAGCCTCGATGAGCTCGTCGGTGGTGAGCTTCGCCATGGTGGCGTTCCTTCCGTTGGATCTGCTACGCGAGCAGGGGGGTGGTGGTGTGAGACCTCTCAGGCCTCGGCAGCCTGCTTCTCGCGCAGGGCCTCGATGGTGCGCACGGCCTTGGAGGCGGGTGCGGTGAAGACGTACGCGGCCTGGAACAGCGAGGCCTTGAGGGCTCCGGCGGTCTTGGCGAGCAACACGTCGCGGGATTCGAGCTCGGCAAGCTTGATGACGTCGTCGGCCGAGAGGATCCGGCCGTCGAGGACACCTCCCCTGATGACGAGCTGAGGGTTCGCCTTGGCGAAGTCCTTGAGAGCCTTGGCCGCCACCGGCGGCTCACCGCTGACGAAGGTCAGGGCGATCGGACCCGTGAGGTGCTCGGCGAGGTCGCCGACTCCCGCCTCCCGGGCCGCGATGGACGCAAGGGTGTTCTTCGCCACGGCGTAGGTCGCAGTGCCGCTGAGCGAGCGCCGGAGGTCCTTGAGCTTGCTGACGCTCAGGCCCCGGTACTCGGTCAGGAGCACGGCGGAGGACCCGCGGAACATGTCCGCGAGTTCGGCAACTGCTGCTGCCTTGTCAGGCCTCGCCATGGCCTCTCCTTCCGTTGTGTGACACCGGCCGACCACAAGGGAAAAGCCCCGGCGCAGGGGCGCACGGGGCTCGGAAGCTTCGTTCGCCTGCGCGGGTTCCTCGCGGACTTGGCCCCACCGAAGTGGGTGACCGGCGGTCTTGGGCAGTGTTCAGCCTACCTCCCCCGGCGGCCGCCCTCCAAACCGGGAACGCACCGCGACGGGGAGAATCCTCACAGTCCGGTGGCCGGCACCCATGGGGGCCGGCCACCGGACCGTTCGAACATCAGGAGGCGTCCTCGTTCAGGAGGCGTCCTCGCTGAGGAGGTTCCGGGTCTTCGCCGGGTCGACCGGGATCCCGGGGCCCATCGTGGTCGACATCGTCGCCTTCAGGACGTAGCGCCCCTTGGAGGTGGCGGGCTTGTGCCGGATGATCTCCTCCTGGGCGGCGGCGTAGTTCTCCACCAGCTGCTTCTCGTCGAACGAGGTCTTGCCGATGATGAAGGCGAGGTTGCCGTGCCGGTCCACGCGGAACTCGATCCGGCCACCCTTGATGTCGGAGACCGCCTTGGCGACGTCCATCGTCACGGTGCCGGTCTTCGGGTTGGGCATGAGGCCACGCGGGCCGAGGATGCGGCCGAGACGGCCGACCTTCCCCATGAGGTCCGGGGTGGCGACGGCGGCGTCGAAATCGGTGTACCCGGCCGCCACCTTCGCGATCAGCTCGTCACCACCGACCTCGTCCGCGCCGGCGTCGATCGCCTGCTGGGCACGCTCACCGACGGCGAAGACCAGGACCCGAGCGGTCTTGCCGGTGCCGTGCGGCAGGGAGACGGTGCCACGCACCATCTGGTCCGCCTTGCGGGGGTCGACGCCGAGGCGGTACATGACCTCGACCGTGGCGTCGAACTTCGTGATCGACGTCTCCTTGGCCAGGCGCACGGCCTGGAGGGGCGAGTACAGGACGCCCGGGTGGATCTTCTCCGAGACCTTCCTGTAGGTCTTGCTGCGCGTTGTCATCTGCTTCTCCTTCGCAGTCGTGGTGCGGGCCCGCGCGGCCCTTCCACTGGTGTCTCGACGTGGATGTCGTCTACTGCTCGACGGTGATGCCCATGGAGCGGGCGGTGCCGGCGATGATCTTCGCGGCGGCCTCGACGTCGTTCGCGTTGAGGTCCACCAGCTTGGTCTGGGCGATCTCGCGCACCTGGTCCCTGGTCAGCGACGCGACCTTGGTGGTGTGCGGTGTGGCGGATCCCTTGGACACGCCAGCCGCCTTCTTGATGAGCTCGGCCGCCGGAGGGGTCTTGGTGATGAACGTGAAGGAACGGTCCTCGTAGACCGTGATCTCCACGGGGATCACGTTGCCACGCTGGGATTCCGTCGCGGCGTTGTACGCCTTGCAGAACTCCATGATGTTGACGCCGTGCTGGCCGAGCGCCGGTCCGATCGGCGGCGCCGGGGTGGCGGCACCAGCCTGGATCTGGAGCTTGATCAGCCCGGCCACCTTCTTCTTCTTGGGAGGCATTTCGGGTCCTTACCTGTGTGGATCGTGCCGTGGGCGGTTCTGCTGCCCGCGGCGCTCAGATCTTCGCGACCTGAGAGAACGAGAGTTCGACCGGGGTCTCGCGGCCGAAGATCGAGACCAGCACCTTGAGCTTCTGGTTCTCGGGACTGATCTCCGAGATCGTGGCGGGCAGGGTCTCGAAGGGCCCGTCGGTGACGGTGACGGACTCGCCGACCTCGAAGTCGACCTCGACCGCCTTCGCGGCCTTCCCGCCACCACCGGCGGACCTCGGCGCCGAGGCGGGCGCCTTGGTCCGGGCGGGCGCGAGCATCGAGAACACCTCGTCCTCGCTGAGCGGCACCGGGTCGTGGGAGTTGCCGACGAAACCGGTGACGCCGGGGGTGTGACGGACCGCGCCCCAGGAGTCGTTGTTCATGTCCATGCGGACGAGCACGTAGGAGGGGATCCGGACGCGAGTGACCAGCTTGCGCTGGGCGTTCTTGATCTCGACCACCTCCTCCATCGGCACCTCGACCTGGAAGATGTAGTCCTCCATGTTGAGCGACTGGATGCGGAACTCCAGGTTCTGCTTCACGCGCTTCTCGTAGCCCGCGTACGAGTGAACCACGTACCACCGGCCCGGCAGGGAGCGCAGCTCGGCACGGAACTGCTCCGCCGGGTCCAGTTCCTCCTCGGGCGCGTCCTCCACGGGGGCTGTGGCCTCCGGGATGTCGGACGGGGCGTCGACGGCGTCGCCGGACGTGGCGTCGATAGCGTCGCCGGAATCGCCGGACGTGGCGTCGGGGACGTCGACGAGGTCGTCGGAGGTGGACTCGAAGTCTTCAGGCAAGGAAATGACCAGCTTTCTGAGCGTCAGCTTCCGAAGATGAACAACACGGCCTGGCCGAACAGGAAGTCCAGCACGCCGACGAAGGCCATGATCGCGAGCACGAACACGATGACCACGACGAAGAAGGTCCACAGCTCGGTGCGCGAGGGGCGCACGACCTTGCGGAGCTCGGCCACGATCTGGCGGAGGAAGAGGGACAGGCGCGCGAAGAGGCCCCGCTTCGCAGCGGGGGCGGTGCCCGCCTTGCGGGGTGCGCTCGGTGCGCTGTCGCTCATACGTTCCTCAGTCCTCGGTCCGGGGGGCGGCGTGGCGCCGCATCGATCCGCAGCGGTGCTGCTCCCTGCAGGGCAGGAGGGACTCGAACCCACAACCGCCGGTTTTGGAGACCGGTGCGCTGCCAATTGCGCCACTGCCCTTCGTGCGCCGGAACGCACTGACCGATCCTACCCCACCGCAGGGCGCGGTCGATCGGCTGGCCCCGTGAGGGACCCGGACGATTCTACGGGCAGCACGAGCGGAAGTCCAAGCGCGGGCGTCCACGTGATGGCGCCCCGTGACCGGGGTCGCACCCGTCTGCCACCATGGCGTTCGTGAGCACCAAACCCAGAGTATCTGCCCGCCTCGCCGCCATCGCGGAGTCGGCCACCCTGGCCGTCGACGCCAAGGCGAAGGCGCTCAAGGCCCAGGGCCGCCCCGTGATCGGCTTCGGGGCCGGCGAGCCCGACTTCCCGACGCCCGACTACATCGTCGAGGCCGCGATCGCCGCGGCACGCAATCCCGTCAACCACCGCTACACGCCGGCCCAGGGCCTCCCGGCACTCCGGGAGGCCGTCGCCGCCAAGACGGCCCGCGACGGCGGCTACGACGTCGCCGCCGCCAATGTCCTGGTGACCAACGGCGGCAAGCAGGCCGTCTACCAGGCGTTCGCGGCAGTGGTCGACCCCGGCGACGAGGTCATCCTCCCCGCCCCGTACTGGACCACCTACCCGGAGGCCATCCGGCTGGCGGGCGGCGAGCCCGTCGAGGTGTTCGCGGGACCGGAGCAGGACTACCTGGTCACGGTCGAGCAGCTGGAGGCCGCGCTCACCCCGCGCACGAAGGCCCTGTTGCTGTGCAGCCCCTCGAACCCCACGGGCGCCGTCTACCCGCCCGAGGCCCTCACCGCGATCGGCCGCTGGGCACTGGAGAACGGCGTCTGGGTCATCACCGACGAGATCTACGAGCACCTCGTGTACGACGACACGGCCTCCACCGCGATCCTCCGGGTCGTGCCGGAGCTCGCCGACACCACGATCGTCCTGAACGGCGTCGCCAAGACCTACGCGATGACCGGGTGGCGCGTCGGCTGGATGTCCGGCCCGTCGGACGTGATCAAGGCCGCCACGAACCTCCAGTCCCACCTCACGTCCAACGTCTGCAACGTGGCCCAGCACGCCGCGCTGGCGGCGGTCACCGGCGACCTCTCCGCCGTCGCGCAGATGCGGTCCGCCTTCGACCGCCGGCGGCGCACGATGGTCGAGATGCTCCGGGCGATCGACGGCGTCGAGGTCCCCACCCCGAAGGGCGCCTTCTACGCCTACCCGTCCGTTGCGGGAGTGCTGGGACGCGAGATCCGGGGCACCGTCCCCACGACGTCGAGCGAGCTCGCCGCCCTCATCCTCGACCAGGTCGAGGTGGCGGTGGTGCCCGGTGAGGCGTTCGGGCCCTCGGGGTTCCTGCGCCTGAGCTACGCGCTGTCGGACGACGACCTCGCCGAGGGCGTCGGGAGGATCCAGCAGCTGCTCGCGTGAGCGCGGCCGGTGGGGGGCGGGCCGAGCCCGCACCCCACCGGCGTCTCATGTCCCTCTCATCCTCGTGGGCCACACTGGAACGGTGGATCGCGCCTTCACGCTCCTGATCGGAGCCGCCCTCGCCCTCGGGGTGCTGGGCATGGGTACGGCCGTGGCGCAGTTCGTCGTCCCGCCCCCCGTCACCGACCTCGGGTCTCGCGTCGTCGTCGACGCCGGCCCAGCGGCGCCGCCGAGTGCCTCGCCCAACTCCTCGCCCACCTCCTCGCCCAGCGTCTCCCCCGCGCCGCCGCCCGCGCTGCCGCCGGACCGCGTTCCCGTCCCACCACCCGTCGAGGTCGACGACGACTGGGACGACGACGATGACGATGACGACGACGATGACGATGACGATGGGGAGGATGACTGATGCGAAGGCTCGACGTCCGGGGCCGGATCATGGCGCTCACCCTCGCCCTGACGGCGCTCGCGCTACTGGCGGCAGGGCTCGCCCTGTGGGTGTTCCAGCACCAGCGGGTGGACGCCACGCTGGACACGACGCTGGAGCGGACTGCCGCGGAGTTCGCGACGTTCGCGGCGACCGCCGTCGACCCGGCGACCGGTCAGCCGCACGCCACGACCGACGCGCTGCTGTACGCCGCCATGGGCAACGAGGTGCCGGCCGAGAACGAGGCGATCGTCGCCTTCGTGGCCGGTGAGCTGCGCTACCAGCAGGCGCGTCCGACCCTCGACTTCGGCGCGGACCGGGAGCTCGTGGCGCACGTCGCCCCTCTCACGACCGGGGAGCGCGCCTTCATCTCCTCCGTCGGCACGCAGCGCTCCGACTATCGCGTCGCGGTCATCCCGGTTCGGGTGGGCGACTCCACCCCCGGTGCCCTGGTGCTGGCGTACGACCGCGGGGCGGAGCAGTCCGACGTGGTCGAGGTGGTGCGCAGCTACGCGGTCATCGCCGTGATCGCGCTCCTCCTCCTCAGCCTGGTCGGCTGGGTCATGGCGGGCCGGCTGCTGCGGCCGGTGCGCGAGCTCCGCGAGATCTCGGCCCGCATCTCGGAGTCCGACCTCGCCCTGCGCCTCCCCGTGCGGGGAGAGGACGACCTGGCGGAGCTGGCTCGCTCCTTCAACGGCATGGTGGACAGGCTCGAGGGCGCGTTCGCCTCCCAGCGACAGCTCCTCGACGACGCCGGCCACGAGCTGCGCACCCCCATCACCGTGGTCCGGGGGCACCTGGAGCTCATGGACCCGGCCGACCCCGTGGATGCCGCGGAGACCCGGGCGCTCGCCCTCGACGAGCTCGACCGCATGCACCGCCTCGCCGACGACCTGGTCATGCTCGCGAGGTCCGGCCGGCCGGACTTCGTGGTGCGCCGCGCCACCGATGTCCACGACCTCACCCGGGCGGTGTTCGAGCACGCCCAGCAGTTGGGCGACCGCGCCTGGCGGCTCGTCGCCGCCGCCCAGGGGGTGGTGGACGTCGACGACCAGCGGCTCACGCAGGCGTGGCTGCAGCTCGCCGCCAACGCGGTGAAGTTCTCGGAGGCAGGCTCCCGCGTGGAGATCGGCAGCGAGCTCGCCGAGGGCGCGCTCCGCCTCTGGGTCACCGACAAGGGCCTCGGGATCGCGGCGGAGGACAGGGCGCGGATCTTCCAGCGCTTCGCCCAGGCCGGCCACGACCGCGGCGGGGCGGGCCTGGGGCTTCCCATCGTCGCCGCCATCGCGCAGGCCCACGGGGGCCGGGTGGATCTCGTCTCGGCGGAGGGGATCGGCTCCACCTTCACCATCGTCCTCCCGGTCGAGCCCGAGCCGGAGCCCTAGAGTGGGAGCGAGGGGAGGACCGACATGGCGAACATCCTGGTGATCGAGGACGAGCCCGGGATCTCGGCCTTCGTCGCCAAGGGGCTGCGCTCCTCCGGCCACCAGCCGACAACGGTGTCCACCGGCGCCGAGGGCCTCGGCCACGCCCTCACCGGGGGGTACGACCTCGTGGTCCTCGACATCGGACTGCCCGACATCGACGGCTTCGAGGTGCTGCGACGCATGCGTTCCGCGGGCTCCCGCACGCCCGTCATCATCCTCACCGCCCGCGCCTCGGTGGACGACACCGTCGCCGGGCTGGAGGGCGGGGCGGACGACTACATGGCCAAGCCGTTCCGCTTCGAGGAACTCCTGGCCCGGGTGCGGCTGCGCCTCCGCTCCACGGCCCCCGCCGAGGACACCGTGACGCTCTCCCACGGAGACCTCGGACTGGACCTCCGGACCCGCCAGGCGAGCGTCGGGGGCAGGTCGGTGGAGCTCTCCGCCCGCGAGTTCGCCCTCCTCGAGACGTTCCTGGCGCACCCGGAGCAGGTGCTCTCCCGGGAGCAGCTCCTCTCCCGGGTATGGGGGTACGACTTCGACCCCGGTTCGAACGTGGTGGACGTCTACGTCCGCTACCTGCGCCGCAAGATCGGCGCGGACCGGCTCCTCACCGTACGGGGCATGGGGTACCGGCTGACCGATCCCTCCTGATCCAGCGGCCCGAACCCGTCCGCGGCCATTCTCATCGGGCGACGCGAGGTCTATCGTGGGGCCGAGGAGGCCACCATGAAGCCAGCCCGCGCGACAGCCCTCATCACCCTCGCTCTGCTGCTCGGTGCCTGCGGTGGGGATGCGACTCCCGGAACGACGTCGGGCACCGGCGGAGCGCCATCCACCACCACCGCGGCCGGCACGCCCTCCGGCGCGCCCACGCCCTCCGGCACGCCCACTCCCACCGCCACTCCCATGCCCTCCGACACCGGTGGCCCCGACGACGGGACGGCCGACGACGAGACCTTCTCCGCCGCGGACCAGCAGTCGGACGACTTCCCCGGCTCGGGCGGGCCCCTCCTGCCCGTGGCGGTGCGCACGGGCGAGCACGCCGGCTTCGACAGGGTGGTCGTCGACTTCACCGGCGAGGGCACGCCCGGATGGCGGGTCTCCTGGGTCGAGGAGCCGATCGACGATCCCCGCGGCCAGGTGGTCCCCCTCGACGGCGACGCGTACGCCGAGGTGGTGATCACCGGGCTGCGCTACCCCGAGGAGGCCGAGTACGACGAGGTGCTGCCCTCCGGCACCACGGACGCCGACGACCTCGAGGTGGTGGAGCAGGTCCACGTCTCGGGCATCTTCGAGGGCCAGCTCCAGATGCTGATCGGACTCGACCAGGAGGTGCCCTTCCGGGTCATCACGCTCGACGACCCCGTCCGCCTCGTGCTCGACTTCCGCACCGACTGACCCGGCCGCGGGTCACCGACGGAGCCAGCGCTCGGCCTCCTCGAGGCGACCGAGCGCGTCGGCACGCCACCCGTCGTCGCCGGGCCGCTTGGCACCGGCCACCAGCGAGAGCGTGACGGCGGCGGTGCGGGCGGCGAGGGAGCGGCTGTCAACCGACTCGGCCGCGCGGCTCCACCAGGCGTCGAGAATCGCGGGGACGTGCGGGTAGACCTGCGGGGCGAGGTGGGGCAGGACGCTGACGTGGCCGAGCAGGCAGGCGACGTCGTCGACCCGATGGCCGGGACCGACGGAGTCCACGTCGAGGATGGAGGCCACCGTGGCCTCGTCCGCCATGAAGATGTTCGCCTCGTACCAGTCGCCGTGCGTGGGCACCAACGGGCCGGCGTCGCTGGAGGCCATGGTGGCGGTGACCGCGGCGGCGATCGCCCGCGCCGTCCCCTCGTGCTCCGGGAGCGCGGTCGCCGCGGCGTGCGCGTAGTGCTCCACCCGCTCCGACCAGCTGGGATGGCGCTTGAGGTCCATCACGCCGCCGGGCAGACCGTCGAGCACCGCCATGGTGGCGTCGAAGGTGGCGACCGGGTCCGCGAGCCCGCGGGCCAGGAAGTTGGCGAGGGGGGTCCCCTCCGCGACCGAGAGCACGACCAGGCCGGAGGCGTCGTGGTGCAGCACCCGGGGGGACGGCACGCCGGCGCCCGTCAGGAGCTCGTGGCGATCCACCAGGGCGGGCAGGACGCGGGGCCGGACCACCTTCACGAAGGCCCTGGTGGCCTCGCCGTCGGTGAGCTTCAGGACGCAGCGCCGCGTGGGCCGGTAGGCGACCATGTGGACCACGACCGGCCGGCCGAGCACGCCCGACATGGCCGCGGCGTCGCACGCGGGAGGCAGCGCGGGCAGTTCCGGATCGTGCGGGTGGCGCCACAGGTGGACGGTGGTGCGCCCACCCGGGTGCTCGAGCCGCACCAGGCCGGGGACGGCGGGATCCGTCAACCGGGCGGTGGTGGCGCAGACGTACTGGGAGCTCTCCCGCCCGGAGGGGTCGCGGACCTGGAGGGTGTATCCGACCGAGACACCGGCGGAGGGGCGGTGGTGGAGGGCGTGGACGTCCCAGTGCGTGATGGTCGCGTCCTCCGTGCCGAGGGCGGCCTCGAGCAGCCCACCCGCGCCCGGGCCGGTGAGCAGCTCGACCTGCTCGAGTTCGCTCATCGGCTCCATGGGTACAAGTTCACCACGAGATGGGTGTGCCGTCCCGCGCGGGCCCGGGGATGATGGAGTCGATGCGAGACCTCACCCGCCTGCCGAAGGCACACCTCCACCTCCACTTCACGGGCTCGCTGCGCCTCGCCTCGCTGGTGGAGATGGCGGCGGAACGCGGTGTCCGCCTCCCGCCGTCACTCACCGACGCCGATCCCCTCCGCGTCCCGGCGGACCAGCGCGGGTGGTTCCGCTTCCAGCGCCAGTACGACGCCGCCCGCGCCGTGGTGCGGGGCGAGGCTGCGATCCGCCGGGTGGTCCGCGAGGCGGCGGCGGACGACGCCGCGGAGGGCTCGCGACGGCTCGAGCTCCAGGTGGAACCGAGCTCCTACGCCCCCGACGTCGGCGGCCTGACGCCCGCCCTAGAGATCATCCTGGACGAGGCGCGCGCGGCGAGCCGCGCCACCGGCGTCGAGGTCGGGATCATCGTCGCGGCCTCCCGGATCCGCCACCCGCTCGACGCCCGGACGCTGGCGCGCCTCGCCGTCCGCCACGCGGGCGAGGGCCCCGGCGAGGTGGTGGGCCTCGGCCTGTCGAACGACGAGCGCCGCGGCGTCACCTCCGACTTCGCCCCGGCGTTCGCGATCGCGCGCCGGGCGGGCCTCCCCACGGTGCCGCACGGGGGCGAGCTGCTCGGGCCCGAGCACGTGCGCGACGTCGTCGCCCACCTCGGTCCGACGCGCCTGGGCCACGGCGTGCGGGCCAGCGAGGATCCCGCACTCCTCGAGCACCTCGCCGACGACGGGATCGCCCTCGAGGTGTGCCCCACCTCCAACGTCTCGCTGGGGGTCTACCCGGACCTCGGCGCCGTCCCGCTGCGGCCACTGTTCGACGCCGGGCTGCGGCTCGCCCTCGGCGCGGACGACCCGCTGCTCTTCCACTCCCGCCTCGTGGACCAGTACGCGCTCGCTCGCCGGGAGGGCTTCACGGACCACGAGCTGGCCGCCCTCGCGAGATACTCGATCGACGCGTCCTTCGCGGGCGAGGCCACCAAGCAGCAGCTGCGGGCCGGCGTGGAGGCGTGGCTCGAGGAGGACGCATGACCATCGACTGGCGCGTGTGGCGCGCACCGCGCCTCGACGCGCGGCCCTTCTGGCGGAGGGATGACCCGCTCGGCCACATGATCCCCACCGTGGTGCGCACCCGGTCCGGACACTGGCTGCGGGTGCACTACCTCCCGGGCCCGCACGGCCTGCCCACGCCGTTCGGCCACAACTCGGCCGACCCGGACTTCGTGCTCGTGCACGGGATCGGGGTCTCCTCCCGCTACTTCGTGCCCCTCGCCGAGGAGCTGTCCCGCACCGGCGACGTCTACCTCATCGACCTGCCGGGCTTCGCCCGCCTCCCCCGCCCGCGCACCCCCCTCACCATCGCCGGGTTCGCCGCCGCACTCGACGCGATCGTCGGGCAGCTCGCCCTCGATCAACCGGTCCTGGTGGGCCACTCCATGGGGGCCCAGGTGGTCACCGAGCTCCTCGCCGGGGGCGAGAACATCGGCCACTTCGTGGACGAGGCCGGGGCCGTGCTCATCGGCCCCCCGGTCAACCACCGGGAGCGCCGCCTGCTGCCGCTCGTGTGGCGGTTCCTCCAGTCCTCGCGCCACGAGCCCTCGGCGATCCGCCGCATCGCGGTGGCCGACTACCTCTCCACCGGGCCGGAATGGTTCTTCTCGGTGCTGCCCCACATGATGAACTACCCGATCGAGGAGCGGATCCGCCAGGTCCCGTGCCCCGTCACCATCCTGCGGGGCGAGTACGACGCCGTCGCGCCGCAGCCGTGGATCGACCTCCTGGCGGCCAACGCCGGCACGTCCTCGGCCGATCCGCGGGCCGGGGGCTGGAGCTGGGCGGCCACGGTCCGCGGGGCCGCACACTCCGTCATCTACGACCACGACGACGAGGTGTACCGTGCCGTCCTGCACCTCGCGCAACACCATGCGCCCGGCTGAGTGGGTGCGGGCGGGCCTCCGGAACCTGCGGCACGCCCGCGCGTGGGCTGCCGACTACTGGTACTGCGGGCGCCAGATGGCCAGGGGCGCCGTCTCGGTGGTGCTGCGGGAGGACCCGCGCTCGTGGCAGGAGGTGGAGGGTGTCACCCGCCTGCCGGTGGTGGTACTACCCGGCATCTACGAGACCTGGCGGATGATGCGGCCCGTCGCCGACGCGCTGCGCGCCGCGGGCCACCCCGTGCACGTGGTCCCGGAGGTGGGCCTCAACCTGGCTCCCATCCGCACCGTGGCGGAGGCGGTGGCACGGCACGTGGGGGACGAGTCCCTGGAGCGTTTCGCGATCGTGGCACACTCGAAGGGCGGTCTTGTGGGCAAGGCGGTGCTGCTGCACCCCGCCGTGGGCGACCGGGTGACGGTGCTCGTGACGGTCGCGACCCCGTTCGCCGGCTCCTCCTGGGCGGTCTGGGCACCACCCGGCTCGGGGGTCCGCTCACTCACCCCGTGGGCCCGCGGGGTGCGCGCCCTGTCCCGCGAGGCACGGGCGAACGCCCGGATCGTGTCACTGGTCCCGCGGTGGGACCCGCACGTACCGGACGACGCGCACGTCACGGGCGGCACCAACATCCGCCTGCCCGAGACGGGTCACTTCGCGCCGCTGGGTTCCCCCCGGGTGCACCGGGTGGTGGTGGCCCACCTCGCCGGTCAGGGGCGCGGGGCGGCGTAGGGCTGGTGCCCCCCACCGAGCCGCTCGCCCTCCGACATCACGGCGTGCACGGAGGTGTACCCCGCCGGCACGGCGCCCACCGGCACGATCTCCTTCCCGAACGGGAAAAGGCTGATCGGGATCATCTTGATGTTGGCGATCGCGAGAGGGATGCCGATGATCGTGACGGCCTGCGCCGCGGCCGTGGTGAGGTGGCCGGCCACGATGGGGATGCCCGCGATGAGGAGCCAGATGACGTTCGCCACCACCGAGCCGGCACCCGCTCCCGGCTTCGCGACCACGGTCCGCCCGAACGGCCAGAGCGCGTAGTTGGCCATGCGGAAGGAGGCCACGCCGAACGGGATCGTGATGATGAGCAGGAAAGCGATCACGCCGAGGGCGGCGTAGCCGAGCGCCAGCCAGAAGCCTGCGAAGACGAGCCAGATGATGTTGAGGAGCAGGCGCACGTGGGTCCTTTGGGATGGGGTTGATGTGCCAATCGTTCCAACGCCGCCACTCGCGGCGCTGTTCCCGCCGTGACCGGACCGCAATGAATCAGCTGCTTGACACATTCCCCCGGGCAACGGCATGATTGTATTGCTTCATTGATTCAATGCTGGAGGTGCCCCATGGGACTCTCGCGGATGTTCCTCGTCGTCCTCATGATCGGAATCCTGGCGTTCATGGTGACCCTGGCGTTCCGGTCGCGGCGGGTGGTCCCCACCGGGCTGGCGATGGAGCGCGCGCTCGGGCGGATGAACGCCACCACCGCGATCGCCACGGTCGGCGGGCTCGGGTTCGCCGGCTGGGCCTGGACCACCTTCCCCACCGTGTACCTCAGCGCCACCGAGGTCCCCGGGCTCCTCGCCGCGCTGGGCCCGGCCCTCGCCGGCCTCGTGCACCTCGGGATCATCGCGGCCGCCGAGGGCACCTGGCCGCGGTCCGCGGGTTCCTACCGGGCCGCCCACCTCGAGCGCCGGCCCCTCCTCTCCCGCGCGCAGCCCTGGGCCGTGCGGGCCCTGGCATCCTGGACGGTGCTGCTCACCGCCCTGCTCATCACCTTCGGCGCGCTGGCCGAGCCGGACGGCCGCTCGATCCGCCATGCGCCGGGCGTGGGAGAGTGCCTCGCCGACGGCGTGCCCGTCCCGTGCGGCGGCGGCGCGTCCGGGCCCTTCCCCGGGTGGCCCTACGGTCTCCCGATGCTGCTGGCCGCCGTCCTGGTCGTGGCCGCGACGCTGGGCACCCTCTACGTCGTGGCCCGCCGCCCCGCCGTCCGGGGCACCTCGCCCGCCGACGACACGCTGCTGCGCACCATCTCGGCCACCCGGGTGGTCCGCGGCGCGCAGCTCGCCCAGGGAACCACCCTCGCCGGCGCGACGTTCTTCGCGGGCACCACCGCGTCGAACGCCGGCTGGTGGTGGGCCTGGCCGCTCATCGTCCTCGCCGTGGTGGTGCTCGGCGCCTCGTTCGGCATCGCGTTGCGGCGGGTGGCCCCGTGAGTGCCGCCGTCACCGTCGACATCACCTCCGGTGTGCCGCCCTACGAGCAGATCCGCACCCAGATCGCCTCGCTCATCGCGACGGGTGCCCTGCCCGCGGGAACGCGGCTGCCCACGGTGCGTGACCTGGCCACCGACCTGGGGGTCGCCGTCGGGACGGTGGCACGCGCGTACCGGGAGCTCGAGGCCGCCGGACTCGTGACGTCCCGGCGCCGCACCGGCACCGTGGTCGCCGCCGGGGGGACGGTCGGCGACGCACCGGTGCAGGCCGCCGTCGCCGCCCTCGTGGCCGCGGCACGGCGCAGCGGCCTCGCCGACGACGACGTGCTCGCCCTCGTCCGCGGCGCGCTGCTCGGCGGCCGGGAGCCCTCCTAGAGGATCACCGGTTCGGGTACGAGGTCGATCCCGAAGGCCGCGAGGACACCGCCGCGCACCTCGTCCGCCAGCGCCCGGAGGTCCGCCGCCGTGGCCCCGCCCCGGTTGGTCAGCGCGAGGACGTGCTTCGTCGACAGGGCCGCCGGCCCGGGGAGGCCGTGCCCCTTGCCGAACCCGGCATGGGCGATCAGCCAGGCTGCCGAGGTCTTCACCAGCCCCTCCACCGCGACGGGCTCCCCGCCGATCTGGTGGATGGCGGAGTGGTCCGCCACGGGGAACCGGGGCGCGTCGGGCGGGAGGGTGGCAGCCTGCTCCGCGGTGACGACGGGGTTCGTGAAGAAGGACCCGGCGGACCAGGTGTCGTGATCGGCGGCGTCGAGCACCATGCCCTTGCCCCGCCGCAGCTCCAGGACCGCGGCGCGCACCTCGCGCGAGGGGACACGGTCCCCGGGCTGCACGCCCAGCGTCCGCGCCAGTTCGGCATAGCGGATCGGGGCGGAGAGGCTGGCGAGCCGGAACTGGAAGGCCACCTCGAGCACCACCCACCGCCCGGTCGGCCCCCACACCCGGCCGCCGCCGACCGCCGGGTCCCGCAGGGAGCGCTTCAGGAGCGAGTCCCGGTAGGTCAGCTGCAGCTCCCCGAGGGCGAACAGGCGCGGCCGCCGCTCGAACCGGTCCCAGACCCGGACCGAGGAGATGGTCTCCGCCACTTCCTGCCCGTAGGCGCCGACGTTCTGCACCGGCGTGGCGCCCGTGGTGCCGGGGATGCCGGACAGCGCCTCCACCCCCATCCACTCCTCCTGAACCGCCAGGGCGACGACGTCGTCCCACGGCTGCCCCGCCGGCACCTCCATCGCGGCGCCCGCGCACGTCGAGAACGACTCCGCGCGGATGCCGCGCCGCATGTCCCGCACCACGGTGCCGGGGAACGCCTCGTCGGAGGCGAGCAGGTTGGACCCGCCCCCCAGGACGAGGAGGGGGACGCCGTCGTCGTCCGCCGCGGTGACGGCCGCGATGACCTCCTCCTCCGAGTGTGCCTCGACGTACCGTGCGATCGGGCCGCCGACCCGCAGGGTGGTGAGGTCCGCGAGAGTGGGCGCGGGTCCTGCCCCGCCCGGGGCGGCCATGCCCCCGACCGGCGCGACGGGAGGGCCGTCGGCGGGCTCCGGTTCCACGCAGCTGAGGCTCATCCCTGAAGACTACCTGCCGGGCCGGGGCGCCGGGCCTCCAGCGGCCGGGTCACGGGGATGAGGAGGAAGGAGACCACCAGCGGGACGGCGACGAACAGGAGCGCCCCCCGGTACCCGAAGATCTCGGCGAGCAGCCCGATCAGGGGCGGCCCCGCCATGAACGCGGTGTACCCGATGGTCGAGACCACCGAGATTCGTGCGGCTGCACGGAGCGGCTCGTCCGAGGCCGCGGACATGCCCACCGGGAAGCCCAGGGCCGCCCCGAGGCCCCAGAGCGCCACCCCCGCCATGGCCAGCGGCAGCGCCGGAGCGAGGGTGAAGAGGAGGAGCCCGGCGATCGAGAGGCCGGTGCACACGCGCAACGTCGCGACCCGCCCGTACCGCTCGAGGAGGCCCGTGCCCGCGAGGCGCATCAGGGTCATGAAGGAGACGAACACGGCGAAGGCCAGGGCTCCGACGGCGTTCGGCTGGGAGAACCCGTCGACGACGGCGAGGGCCACCCAGTCGTTCGCCGACCCCTCCGTCAGCCCGGCGGCGAGGACGACGACACCGATCAGGAGGGTGCGCGGCTCCCGCCAGACGGCGAAGGTCGAGGGCCTCTCGTGGTGTTCCTGCACCTCCGGAGGATCCTGGATGAACCACCGGACCGTGAGGACGACCGCCACCAGTGCGAGCGCCATCACCACCGGGATGTGCACCTCGAGGGGGACGCCGAGCCGTGCGGTACCGGCGCCGAGGAGCGCGCCGAGCACCGTGCCCACCGAGAACCCGGCGTGGAAGCGGGGCATGATCGCCCGCCCCACCGCGCGTTCGACGACCGTGCCCTCCACGTTCATCGCCACGTCCCACCCCGCGATCCCGGCCGAGGTGCCGAAAAGGGCGACGGCCACCCACACCGGTTGACCCGCCGCCACCATCAGGGCGGCGATCGCGAGGGACACGGCGGTGGTGGCCGCCGCGCCGATGACCGTGCGGCGGATCCCGATGCGCTCGATCACCCAGCCCGCCAGCGGCAGGGCGACCGTGGACCCGATGGAGCCCACGAACAGGATGAGACCCACCTGGGCGGGCCGCAGCTCGAGCTGGTCCCGGACGGCGGGCAGGCGGGCGATCCACGTGGACAGGGCGAAGCCGTTGAGGGCGAAGGCGGTGAAGGTGGCCCACGCGGCCCGGGTGGCGGCGTCGGGGTTGGGTAGCGGCACTCAGCGCCCCACGGGGGGCTCGACGACGGCCTGGCACTTGGCCAGCACGGCACGTCCGTCGACGGTGACGCCGAGGTCCACCCGCAGGGTGCCGTCGTCGTGAACGGCGCCCACCTTCCCGGTGACCGTGAGGGCCACCTCCCCCGGGTCGGGCACCGGCACCGGGCGGGAGAAGCGCGTGCCGAGGGAACGGATGCGGCCGGGATCCCCCAGCCACTCCTCGAGGGCGGCGGCCGCGATCCCCATGGTGAGCATGCCGTGCGCGATGACGCCGTCGAGGCCGACCTCGCGGGCGAACCTCTCGTTCCAGTGGATGGGGTTGAAGTCACCGGACGCGCCCGCGTAGCGGACGAGGCGGGCGCGGTCGACGGTGGCGGTGGACTCGAACAGGATCTCCCCGGGCGCGGTCATGCTCCCTCCCCCCTGACGGCGAGCGTGGACACGACCGTGGAGACCGGGCGTCCCCGGGCGTCGGTGATCTCCGCGCGCGTGGTGACCATGGAGATGGTGCCGCGGTGGGTGACGGCGTCGACGTGGACCTCGGCGGAGAGCACGTCGCCCGCGCAGATCGGGCGGTGGGTGCGGAAGGACTCCTCCGCGTGCACCACGCGGGAGAAGTCCACGCCCGAGGCGGGGTCCTCGAGGTAGGCGGCCTCGGCCCGCTGGGCGATCACGACCGCGAACGTGGGCGGTGCGACGACGTCGCGGTAGCCGGCGCCCCGGGCGGCGTCACGGTCGACATGGAGGACGCTGGCCGCTCCGGTGGCCTCGGCGAACTCGGCGATCTTCGCCGCACTCACCTCGTAGCGTTCCCGGGCCGGGTATGACGAACCCACGAGCGCGTCGTTGGCGCCCGTGGGTGTCGGTGTCGCTGTGTTCACGCCCCCAGCCTAGGGGACGGACGGTTCAGCGGGTCTCGCGGTGGTTCGTGTGCGCGTTGCAGCGCGGGCAGTACTTGGTGATGTTGAGCCGGTCGGGGGTGTTCCGCCGGTTCTTCTTGGTGATGTAGTTGCGCTCCTTGCACGTCTCGCACGCCAAGGTGATCTTCGGACGGATGTCCTGGGTCTTGCTCGCCACGGTTCCTCGCTTCTGGTCGCATGAATCTCGGTAGCGGGAGCGGGGCTTGAACCCGCGACCTCACGATTATGAGTCGTGCGCTCTCACCAACTGAGCTACCCCGCCGCGTGTGCCTGGACGGCACGCTGGTCTGACGACCTGAGCCCCGAAAGGGAATCGAACCCTTGACCTTCTCCTTACCATGGAGACGCTCTGCCGACTGAGCTATCGGGGCAGCGCCGACCAGCTTACGCGACGCCCGACCCCAAGGGAAATCCTTCGGGACCGACCGCGGTGTGGCTCACCGCACGTCACGCGCCGTGCGGCACGCCTCGGACCTCTCGGTCCGATCGTGGCGGGTGAGGGATTCGAACCCCCGAAGCATTCCGCAACTGATTTACAGTCAGCTCCCTTTGGCCACTCGGGTAACCCGCCGTGCACCGTGGTGCGTCATCGAGGGTACCAGCTCCGATGGGGCGGTGTGGAACGCGATACGGCAGGATGGGCGGGATGAGGGCGTTGCGCCCGCGCAACGTGACCAACACCACCGAGGAGGAGTGCAATGGCTGCGGATTCGTCGTTCGACGTCGTGAGCAAGGTCGACAGGCAGGAGGTCGACAACGCCCTGAACCAGGCGGCCAAGGAGATCGCCCAGCGCTACGACTTCAAGGGCGTCGGGGCCTCGATCACCTGGAGCGGGGACGCCGTGCTGATGGTGGCGAACTCCCCCGAGCGCGTGCTGGCAGTGCTGGACGTGTTCCAGACCAAGTTGATCCGCCGCAACGTCTCGCTGAAGGCGATCGACACCGGCGACGGCGAGCCGAAACCCTCCGGGAAGGAGTACCGCCTGCTGGGGACGCTGCGTGAGGGGCTCAGCCAGGAGAACGCGAAGCGGATCACGAAGCTCATCCGCGACGAGGGGCCCAGGGGCGTGAAGGCCCAGATCACGGGGGACGAGGTCCGCGTCTCCTCGAAGTCGCGCAACGACCTCCAGGCGGTCATCGCGCTCCTGAAGGACGCGGACGACATCGACGCCGCCCTGCAGTTCGTGAACTACCGCTAGTAACCCGCCATCCGCTCGAGGCGCGCGATGCGCTCCTCCATGGGCGGGTGGGTGGCGAAGACCCGCGTGAGGCCGCCGCCCCGGAACGGGTTGGCGATCATCATGTGGGAGACCGACTCGGTAGCGGGGGTCGGGGCCAGCGGACGTCGCCGCGTGCCGGCGTCGAGCTTCGCGAGGGCGGAGGCGAGCGCGAGCGGGTCCTCGGTGAGGCGGGCCCCGTCCTCGTCCGCGTCGAACTCCCGGGTGCGCGAGATGGCCATCTGGATCACCATGGCCGCGAGCGGCGCCAGGAACAGCATGAGCAGCCCGGCGAGCGGGTTGCCGCCCTCCCGGTCGCGCCCGCCGAAGAACATGAGGAACTGGGCCACCGAGGTGATCAGGCCCGCGATGGCGGCCGCGACCGAGGAGGTCAGGATGTCGCGGTTGTACACGTGCATCAGCTCGTGGCCGAGCACTCCGCGCAGCTCGCGCGGTTCCAGGATCTCGAGGATCCCCCGCGTGACGCACACGGCAGCGTTCGCCGGGTTCCGGCCCGTCGCGAAGGCGTTGGGCGCCGCGGTCGGGCTCACGTAGATGCGCGGCATCGGCTGGCCGGCCCGCGTGGCGAGCTCGCGGACCATCGCGTGGATCTGGGGTGCCTCGACCTCCGTCACCGGCCGAGCCTGCATCGACCGCAGAGCGATCCTGTCGGAGAACCAGTAGGACACGAAGGTGCTGACGAGCCCCAGTCCGGCGAACACCCAGATGAAGCCCGGCGAGTTCGTCGAGTTCGCCACCACCCATCCGATCCCGAGCAGGATGGCCCAGAGGACGCCGAAGAGTCCAGCGGTCTTCAGCCCGTTGTGGTGTCGCGTCCCCATGTCAGGTGAAACGTCGCGACGCGCCCCGGTGTTCCCCGGTCACACGAGACGCCCGTCGTGGTCCTCCGCACGGCTCACGGCGGTCATCGTCTCGCGCTCGACCACCTTCACCCGCTCGCGGGACGCCGCCTCCCCGAGGGCCCGCTCGAATCCGTCCAGCAGCTCCCAGCCCTGCCACGTGGTGTACCGGACCCCGGTGGCCTCCAGCTCGGCGACCATCGCGTCGTGGCCGCGCGCGGGATGCCCGAGCCTGCCCGCCTGGACGTCCTCCACGAGGTGCGCGATCGTCTGCTGGGCATCGGACTTCGTGGACCCGATCAGCCCGACCGGCCCACGCTTGACCCAGCCCGTGGCGTAGAGCCCCGGGATGGGGTGGTGGCCGTCGTCGAGCACGCGGCCCTCGGAGTTGGGGACGACGCCGCGGACGTCGTCGAACGGCACGCCCTCGATGGGTGAGCTGAAGTAGCCGACGGCACGGTAGACTGCCTGGACGGGGGTGAGGACGAACTCGCCGGTGGGACGGACCGTCCCGTCGCCCGTCAGGGCGGTCCGCTCCGTCCGCAGGCCGACCACGTGCCCGCCCTCCCCCAGCACCTCCACGGGCTGGTGGAGGAAGTGGAGGTGGATGCGGCGGGAGGCCGTGAGGTCCTCGGGCTCCTTGAGCGTCCAGTCGACCAGGGTCTTGACCACCTGCTTGGTCTGGTTGGAGGAGCGGATGGCGATCTCGGAACCCTGGTCGAAGTCGAAGTCCTCCTCGTAGACGATGACGTCCACGTCCGGCACCTTCCCGAGCTCCCGGAGCTCGAGCGGCGTGAACTTGGCCTGGGCGGGGCCGCGGCGCCCGAAGACGTGCACGTCCGTGACCGGGTTGCGGCGCAGACCCTCGGCGACGTTGGCGGGGATCTCGGTCGGCAGCAGGTCCTCGACGTGCTTGGCGAGCATCCGCGCCACGTCGAGCGCCACGTTGCCGACGCCGAGCACCGCCACCTCGCGCGCCTCCAGCGGCCAGGTGCGCGGGACGTCCGGGTGCCCGTCGTACCAGAACACGAATTCGCTGGCCCCGTACACCTCGGGCAGGTCGGCGCCCGGGATGTCGAGCGGGGCGTCCCGGTCGGAGCCGGTGGCCAGGATGACGGCGTCGTAGTGCGCGCGCAGCTGGTCCATCGTGACGTCCCGGCCCACCTCCACGTTGCCGAGCAGGCGGATGTCCCCGCGGCGCAGCACCTTGAACAGTGCCTCCGTGATGTGCTTGATGTGGGGGTGGTCCGGCGCCACGCCGTACCGCACCAACCCGTACGGGGCGGGGAGCTTCTCGAAGAGGTCGATCGAGACGTCCAGATCGGTCTTCGAGAGGATGTCGGCGGCGTAGATGCCGGCCGGACCCGCTCCGACGATGGCGACGCTCAGGCTGCGTGGATCGCTCACAGGTTCCTTCCGTTCCGGGGACGGGGGCGCACCGGCCAAGTCTAGTATCCGCCCCGCCCGCCACCCACGTGGCGCCGGACACATGGACGCCGGCCACCGGCGGTCGCCCGCCGTGGAACAATCCACGGGTGCGCGAGAGGTCCGGAGCAGCCCTGGGCCTGGCCGCGTACCTGATGTGGGGCGCCTTCCCGCTCTACTTCCGGTTGCTGGAGCGGTCCGGCCCGTTCGAGATCGTCGCGCACCGGGCGCTGTGGTCCCTGGTCTTCTGCGGCGCCGCGCTCACCGTGCTGGGACGGTGGGGCCAGGTCCGTGCCGTCACCCCCCGGGTCGTCGGCGCCCTCGCGGCCGGCGGGGTGCTCGTGGCGGCGAACTGGACCCTGTACGTCTGGGGCGTCAACACGGGACGCACCCTCGACGCCGCCCTCGGCTACTACGTCAACCCCCTCCTCACGGCGCTGCTCGGCGTCGTCCTCCTCGGCGAGCGGCTCCGCCGCGCCCAGTGGGTCGCCTTCGCCCTCGGTGGCGCGGCTGCCGCGGTCCTCGTCCTCGGCTACGGCGAGGTGCCGGTCGTCGCGTTCGGGGTGGCCACCACGTTCGCGCTCTACGGCCTTGTCAAGAAGCAGGCGGGCCGGACGGTGCCCGCCCTGCCGGGCCTGGCGATCGAGACCGCCGCCATCGCACCGCTGGCCCTCGCCCTCCTCGCGTGGCTCGAGTGGCGCGGCGCGGACACCGTGGAACTGCTGAGCCCCTACGGCCTCCTCATGGCGACGAGCGGCGTGGTCACCGCGGTCCCCCTGCTCCTGTTCGCCGGGGCGACGGCCCGGATCCCCCTCGTGGTCGTGGGGATGATCCAGTACCTCACCCCGACCCTGCAGTTCCTGCTCGGCTGGCTGGCGTTCCACGAGCCGATGCCACCCGAGCGGTGGGCCGGCTTCGCGCTCGTGTGGCTGGCGGTCCTCGTCTTCGCCGTCGACGGCGTCCGTCACCACCGGTGGCCGACGCGCCTCACCCGCCCGTAGGCCGCAGAGTCGGTCCGCTCAGTGGAGGCGGTCCACGAGGAGCACCGCGAAGTCCTCGAGGGCGAGCCGCACCTCTCCCGGCGGGAGGGCGGCGAGTTCGGCGACCGCGTCGTCCGACCAGCGCCGCGCCATGTCCCGGGCCTCGTCGACCACCGGGTGGTCGCGCAGCTCCGCGACGACGTCGGCCAACGTGGCGTCGTCCATCTCGGTGGCCAGCCGCGCGAGGATGGCGGCGCCGGCCTCGTCGATCGTGCCGGAGCGCTGCCGCTGCCGCAGGAGGAGCACCGGCATGGTGTCGACGCCCTCCTTGAGATCGGTGCCCGGGGTCTTCCCGCTGGTGGCGGAGTCAGCGGAGAGGTCGATGACGTCATCGGCGAGCTGGAAGGCCACACCGACCTTCTCACCGAAGGCCTCCATCACCGCCACCTCCTCGGCGTCCGCACCCGCGAAGAGCGCCCCGTACCGGGCGGAGGTGGCGATGAGGGAACCGGTCTTGTCCGCGAGCACCCCGAGGTAGTGCGCCACCGCGTCCTCGCCCGGCTGCGGCCCCAGGGCCTCATGGAGCTGGCCGAGGCACAGCCGCTCGAAGGTCTGGGCGTGGATGAGCACCGCCTGCGGTCCGAGGGAGGCGACGAGCTGCGAGGCACGCGCGAAGAGCAGGTCCCCCGTGAGGATCGCGACGTTGTTCCCCCACAGCGCCTGCGCGGCCGGTGCACCGCGGCGCAGGGTCGCGGAGTCCATGACGTCGTCGTGGTAGAGCGACGCCAGGTGCGTCACCTCCACCGCGACCGCAGCCCTCCGGACGTCGTCGTTCGCCCCACCGCCCAGCTGGGAGGCGAGCAGGGTGAGGAGCGGCCGGAGCCGCTTCCCGCCCGCCTTCGCGAGGTGGGTGGTGGCGTCGTCGACGAGGGGCTCGGCGTGGGAGGTGGCCGCGGCGAGCTGGAGCTCCACCTCGGCCAGGTCCGGCGCGAGGTGCTCCATGAGCGAGGTGTAGGAGTTCAAGGATCCCTCAGGGGAGGTAGGTCGCCGCTCCGGCGAGGACGTCGAGGACCGGCCCCGGGACGACTCCGAGGGCCACCGTTCCGATCACGCCGAGCGCGATCGCCACCGTGGACATGCCGTCGGAGTCGACGACGGCGACCTCACCCTCCGGTTCGGAGAAGTACATGAGCACCACGAGGCGCACGTAGAAGAACGCCGTGGCGGCCGAGGCCAGCACCGCGAGCACCACGAGCGGGCCGAGTCCGCCCTGGACGGCGGCGGTGAACACGGTGAACTTGCCGATGAACCCGGCCGTCAACGGGATGCCCGCGAAGGACAGCAGGAAGATGAGCATCGAGGCGGCCAGCCACGGGCTGCGCCGGCCGAGGCCCGCCCACTGCGACAGTTCGTTGGCCTCGGCGGTGACGTGGCCCTCCGGGTCGCGTTCGCGCACCAGGGACACGACTGCGAAGGCACCGACCGTGGCGAGCCCGTAGGCCAGCAGGTAGAACAGCACCGAGGAGACGCCGCTCTGCTCGAGCGCCACGACACCCAGGAGCACGAAGCCGGCGTGGGCGATCGAGGAGTAGGCGAGCATGCGCTTGACGTTGCCCTGCACGATGCCGAGAACGGTGCCGAGGAGCATGGTGAGCGCGATGATCGTCCACAGCACCGGGGCGAGGTCCCACGCCAGCCCGGGCAGCACAACGTAGGTGAAGCGGAGCAGGGCTGCGAACGCGGCGAGCTTGGTGGCGGCGGCCATGAAGCCGGTGACCGGGGTGGGAGCGCCCTGGTAGACGTCGGGCGTCCAGGCGTGGAACGGGGCGGCGCCCACCTTGAAGAGCAACCCGACGAGCACCAGCATGGCGCCGGTCAGCAGCAGGGTGTCCATGCCGCTGACGGTGGCCACCGACGCCGCGATGTCCGCGAACCGCACCGACCCGGCGAAGCCGTAGAGGAGGGCCGAGCCGAAGAGCAGGATCGCGGAGGAGAGCGAGCCGAGCAGGAAGTACTTCAGGGACGCCTCCTGGCTCAGCAGGCGCCGGCGCCGCGCGAGGCCGGACAGGACGTACAGGGGCAGCGAGAGGACCTCGAGGGCGACGAAGAGCGTGAGGAGGTCCCCCGCCGTCGTGAACACCATCATGCCGAGGATGGAGAACATGGCGAGCGGGAACACCTCGCCCTGGGAGAAGCCCGCGCGCGTGGCCCGCTCCTCCTCCTCGCTCCCGGGACGCGTGGAGCCCGACGCGACGAAGGAGCCCTCGCCGGTCTCGGTGCGGTCCGCGATCACCAGCATCCCGACGAGCGCGATGATGAGCAGGATCGCCTGGGCGGCCAGGGCCGGCCCGTCCTCGATGACGCTGCCCGCGACAACCTCACGGGGACCGTCCGACTGGACGATCGTCCACCGCCACACCACGGCCACCAGGGCTGCGGCCAGCGCGACGAGGGCGAGGGGCACCTGCACGGCCCGGCGGGCGGTGCGGGGCAGGAAGGCCTCGAGGAGCACGCCCGTCACGGCCGCACCGAAGACCACGACCATCGGCGTCAGCGCGGCCCAGTCGATGGCCGGTGCTGTGAACTGCGTCATTTCGCGCTCCCCTCGACCGCCATGGCGGTGGTGTTGTCGGCCGCCACGGTCTGGACGAGCGGCGCGCTGCTGTCAGCGATGGGCGTGAGGACATCCAGCACGGGGCCGGGGAAGAACCCCAGCGCCAGCATCGCGACGACGAGCGGGGCCATGGCCCACTTCTCGCGCGCGACGAGGTCGGGGGCACCGGGGATGCCCTCCTCCTTCGGACCGGTGAACATCCGCTGGTACGGCAGGAGCACGTAGAGGGCGGCGATGATGACGCCCATGACCGCGAAGGCCGCGGCCAGCCAGTTCGCCTCGAACGTGCCGACGAGCACCAGGTACTCCGGGACGAACCCGGACAGGCCCGGCAGCGCGATGGACGCCAGGCCGGCCACGAGGAACAGTCCGGCCAGCACCGGGGTCACCCGTTGCATGCCGCGGTAGTTGGGGATCCACTGCGACTGGCCGCGCTTCTCCAGGTAGCCGAGCGTCAGGAACATGGCGGCGGTGGAGATCCCGTGGGCCACCATGTAGATCATCGACCCGGTCATGGCCGTGGCGGAGCCGACGAAGATGCCGAGCACGATGAACCCGAAGTGGGAGACCGACGTCATCGCCGTGAGCCGCATGAAGTCCCGCTGGGCGAGGGCCACGAGGCCGCCCCAGATGATGGAGACGATGGCGAGCACGACGACGACCGGTGCCGCCCACGCCGATGCATTCGGGAAGAGCGGCAGGAGCAGCACGATCATGCCGAACGTGCCGACCTTGTCGAGGACGCCGACCAGGAGCGTGGAGGTGCCCGCGTCGGCCTGCTGCGTGGTGTCCGGCAGCCAGGTGTGGACGGGTACCATCGGCGCCTTGATCGCGAACGCGAGGAAGAAGGAGACGAACAGCAGTCGCTCGGCGCCCTCCGAGGCGGTCAGGTTCCCCGCGAGGTTGTCGATGAGGAACGCCTGCTCGCCGCCGGGACCGTACCCGTGCACCGCCACGACGCCGACGAGCATGATGAGGCCGCCGGCGAGCGAGTACAGGAGGAACTTCAGGGCGGCCCGCCTCCGGTCCGGGCCACCGTAGCGGCCGACCAGGAAGTACACCGGGAACAGCATGGCCTCGAAGAGGACGTAGAAGAGGAACACGTCGCGCGCCGAGAACACCGCGACGACCGTGGCCGTGAGCAGGAGGACCAGGACCACCCAGCCCCAGTCCGGGCCGCCCTCGCCGGGCTGGCGGGCGATCATGACGACCGGCACCAGTGCGACCGCGAGGAGCACCATCGTGAGGCCGAGGCCGTTCACGCCGAGCGCCCAGGAGGCGCCGATCGCGGGAATCCACGGGACCTGCTCGGTGAGCTGGACGGTGCCGGCGTGGACGACGTCGAACAGCGCGACCGCCACGATCGCGAGCACGACCTCGACGAGGGACACGGCGATGCCGTACGTCCGGGCCGCGCCGTGGAGGGGCCGCACGAGCCACAGGACGAGGGCCGCGACCAGGGGCCAGGCCACCAGGATCGTCAGGATGGGGATTTCAGCATTCATGTGAGCATCAGTTCCTAAACCGGGTCCCTACATCCGAGACGCGAGCATGGCGAGGACGGCGACCACTGTCCCACCGACCACGTAGCCCGCGTACGAGCGGACCTGGCCGTTCTGGAGGCGGGCGGTCACCCGGCCGATGGAGGCGAGACCGAACGCCGAACCCTCCACGGTGCCGTCGAGGACGTACTCGTCCGCGACGTACAGGCCCTGGGTGAGTGCCTGCCCGGGGCGCATGAAGACCGCCTCGTTCACCTGGTCCTGGTAGAGGTCGTTGCGGGCGGCGCGCGTGAGGGCGCTGGCGTGCTGGGCCGTCATCGGCATCGGGCGGGCGAGGTACATCCGCCACGCGATCGCGGCCCCGATGAGCACGACCACGATGGTGCTGGCCATGATGAACCACACCGGCAGGACCGGTTCGTGGTGCTCGACGTGGCCGGTGACGGGCTCCAGCCAGGTCGCGAAACCCCCACCGAGCGCCATCAGCCCACCGAGGGCGACCGAGCCGACGGCGAGGATCACCATCGGGACCGTCATGAGCGCCGGGGACTCGTGGGGATGCTGGGCGGGCCCGTCCGGCGGCGCCGTCCAGCGCTTGTCCCCGTGGAACACCGCGAAGAAGAGCCGCGACATGTAGAAGGCGGTCAGGCCCGCACCGAGCAGCGCCACCGTGCCGAAGACCCAGGGCTGCCACCCCTCGCCGACGAAGGCCGACTCGATGATCTTGTCCTTGGACCAGAAGCCGGAGAAGGGCGGGATCCCGAGGATGGCGAGCCAACCCATCATGAACGTGAGCCACGTGACCTTCATGTACCCCGACAGGGCTCCGAAGCGGCGGATGTCCACCTGGTCGTTCATGCCGTGCATGACCGACCCGGCACCGAGGAACATCCCGGCCTTGAAGAACCCGTGGGTGATGAGGTGGAAGATCGCGAACGCGTACCCGATCGGGCCGAGACCGGCCGCGAGCATCATGTAGCCGATCTGGGACATGGTCGAGGCGGCGAGCACCTTCTTCATGTCATCCTTCGCGGAGCCCACGACCGCTCCGAACACGAGCGTGATCGCGCCGATCACGGCGACGGCGAGTTGGGCGTCCGGCGAGAGGTCGAAGATCGGGCCGGACCGGACCACGAGGTACACGCCCGCGGTCACCATGGTCGCGGCGTGGATGAGCGCGGAGACCGGGGTGGGACCGGCCATCGCGTCCCCGAGCCAGGCCTGCAGCGGGAACTGCGCGGACTTGCCCGTGGCGCCCAGCAGGAGGAGCAACCCGATGGCGGTGGCCCAGCCGGGGCTGAGGTCGGCTCCGAGGACCTCGCCGAAGGTGACGGACCCGACCTGCGCCACCATGGCCCCCATCGCGAGGAGGAGGCCCGCGTCACCGACGCGGTTCATCACGAACGCCTTCTTGGCGGCCGTGGCGTACACGGGGTTGTGGTTCCAGAACCCGATCAGCAGGTAGGAGGCGAGGCCGACGCCCTCCCAGCCGACGAAGAGCAACGCGTAGGAGTCCGCGAGGACCAGGAGGAGCATCGCCGCCACGAAGAGGTTCATGTACGCGAAGAACCGCCGCCGGTCGGGGTCGTGCTCCATGTAGGCCACCGAGTACACGTGGATCAGCGAGCTGACGAACGTGACCATGAGGACGAAGGCCACCGACAGCGGGTCGATCCGGGTACCGAACTCGACGGTGAGGCCGGTGGTCGTGATCCACGGGTAGAGCTGGGTGGTCATCACGCGCTCCCCCGCCGGGAGTCCCATCATCTGCAGCGCGATCGCCGCGATGAGCACGAAGCTCGCCACCGGGGCGGCGACCCCCAGCCAGTGGCCCCAGCCATCGGCACGCCGGCCGAGGAGGAGCAGGATTCCTGCGGACAGGAGGGGAATGGCGACCAGCAGCCAGGCGGCGGAGGCGGTTCCCGTCGCGGGCACCGCACTCACCACCTCGGCCGGGACGGCCTGGACAACGGAAAGCATGGGATTCCCTCAGTCAGTTCTTGAGCAGGGAGACGTCGTCGAGCGACGCCGACCTGCGGGACTTGAAGATGGACACGATGATCGCCAACCCGACGACGACCTCCGCGGCAGCGACCACCATGACGAAGAACGCCATGACCTGGCCGTCCAGGTTGCCGTGCATGCGGGAGAACGTGACGAGGGAGAGGTTGGTGGCGTTCAGCATGAGCTCGACGCCCATGAACGCGATGATCGCGTTGCGCCGGACGAGCACCGTGGTGCCGCCGATCGTGAACAGGATCGCCGAGAGCACCAGGTAGTTGGTGAGGCTCATCGCTCCTCCTCCTGGGTGAGCCGGGGGGCGGCGTCACCGGGCATGCCCGGGAGCCCGGACTGGCCGGTTGGCCGATCCCGTTCCGTGAGGACGTCCGGTGCGACCGCCC
>ERZ1645187.688-NODE-688-length-32989-cov-8.367675_pt1 | contig 32989 bp, 27 predicted proteins | sample MGYA00575352_ERZ1645187 | MGnify/ENA primary metagenome ERZ1645187 (study PRJEB40837, sample SAMN11349314) | freshwater sediment metagenome | isolation source: river sediment | host: Sediment | place: India: Wazaribad , New Delhi | collected 2017-02-21 ... | reverse complement strand
CGCTTTGCCGGGGTAGTGCAGGCGCTATCAGCCAGCTGAAGGCCATCCTGACGGGTTGACACCTGCCAGCAAGGCACAAAAAATAAAACCCCACGTCACTTCCAGTGGCGTGGGGTTTCGGGTCCTTCTGTTGGGTATCTTCCTTGTGCTCTCAATTGGTGCCTGCCGCGAGCAGGCCGCATCCCTTGGCACCCTTGAAGGTCAGTCCATACTCCCTGTTCCCTGACTGACCCTTTCCCTGTCGCCGTGTTACCGGCTATCCGTTCGAGTAGCACCTCCGTGTGTGCTGTCGTCCGTGTGTTGCCATTGTTGCCAAAAGAGACCACCGGCAATAGTGGCCAATCTCTCCAATTGCTGTAAGACATTTCGTACAAAAAAGCAGGGATTGGCGGGGACGTGTAATATGCCGCCGATCGAGGAACCCACGATGAGCAAGAACAAGACAGCATTTGTCTGCAACGACTGCGGGGCGGATTACAGCAAGTGGGCAGGCCAGTGCACGGCCTGCGGCGGCTGGAACACGCTCTCGGAAGTGAAACTGGGCAGCAGCAAGGCCGTGCGCGCCAGCGGCTCCCGGCGCGAGGGCTTTGCCGGTGCCGTTGGCGGCGGCATCCAGACACTCGACCAGATCGCACTACAGGAACAGGCCCGCATCGGCACCGGCAGCGCCGAGCTGGACCGGGTGCTGGGTGGCGGTCTGGTGGCCGGCTCAGCGGTGCTGATCGGCGGCAACCCCGGCGCCGGCAAGAGCACCCTGCTGCTGCAGCTGTTGTGCCGGCTGGCCCAACAACAGCCCTGCCTGTATGTCACCGGCGAGGAATCCCTGCAGCAAGTCGCCATGCGTGCCCGGCGTCTCGGCCTGCCGACCGACCGCCTGCAGACACTCTCTGAAACCAACATCGAGGCATTGCTGGCTGTAGCGGAATCCTGCAAGCCGGCAGTGATGGTGGTTGACTCGATCCAGGTCATGCACTGGCCGGAGTTGCCGTCCGCGCCCGGCTCGGTTGGCCAGGTGCGCGAATGCGCCGCCCTGCTGACCCGATTCGCGAAGCAAACCGGCACCGTGTTGATCCTGGTCGGCCATGTGACGAAAGACGGCACACTCGCCGGCCCGAAAGTGCTGGAACACATGATCGACACGTCGATCATGCTCGACAGCACTGATGACTCGCGCTACCGCACCCTGCGCAGCCACAAGAACCGCTTTGGCGCGGTGAACGAACTCGGGGTGTTTGCGATGACCGAGCAGGGCCTGCGCGAAGTGAACAACCCGTCGGCAATTTTCCTTTCGCGCAGCGATGAGATCGCCAGCGGCTCGGCAGTGATGGTGGTGTGGGAAGGCACGCGTCCGCTACTGGTGGAAATACAGGCACTGGTGGATGCCAACGCCTTCGGCAACCCGCGGCGCGTTGCGGTAGGCCTCGACCAGAATCGCCTCGCGATGCTGCTCGCCGTTCTGCACCGCCACGGCGGCCTGCAACTCGGCGACCAGGATGTGTTTGTCAACGTCGTGGGTGGCGTGAAAGTCACGGAAACCAGCGCCGACCTCGCATCGCTGCTGGCGATGGTGTCGAGCTTCCGCAACCGGCCGCTGCCGCGCGACATGGTTGTATTTGGTGAAGTGGGTTTGTCAGGCGAGATCCGCCCGGTGCCGAGCGGCCAGGAGCGCATCCGTGAAGCGGCCAAGCACGGATTTCGCACCGCCATTGTACCGGCAGCCAATATGCCGCGCGAGGCGCTGGGCGATATGCGCATTATCGGCGTAAAAAAACTGTCCGAAGCACTGGACGCCATCGAGCAGTGAAACCGGCTGCGCCGGGCAACAGGCAACAGCTCAGGCTTTTGGCTGCAGGTGGCGCTGTTCCGCTGACATGCGGTAAAGGCTGATGCAGTTGCGGCCCTTTTCCTTGCTTTCATAAAGCGCCTGGTCAGCCATCTCGATCAGATCGCCGTAATGCAAGCCTTCTTCAGGCACAGCGCAAGCCACACCCATGCTGATCGTTACCACACCGTATTTCGCATTGCCGGTATGCTCGATGGCGAGGTCCTGCACCGCCTGGCGGCACTTGTCTGCCACTTCGCGCGCCGCTTCCAGCGTGGTTTCCGGCAGGATGATCGCGAACTCCTCGCCACCGTAACGCGCCACCACGTCACCGGGGCGATGGATGCATTTCTGCAGCGCCTGCGCCACATCGTGCAGGCAGCGGTCACCACGCACATGACCGTAGATGTCGTTGTACTTCTTGAAGTTATCGACATCGCTGACAATGATGGTCAGCGGTCGGAAAAAACGCTGCGCACGCGGCCATTCCTTGTTGAGGTGCTCGAAGAACTTGCGCCGGTTGGGGATGCGGGTCAGGCCATCCACCAGTGCCGCATCCTGCAATTCCTTGTCTACCCGGCGCAATACACCCAGGTAAGCCTCGATCATCAGCGAAAACATGATGATGCCGACACCCAGCATGTAGGGAAACAGCGTCCTGTGTTTCTGGAAATAGGCATGGGAAGGCCTGCCCACCAGAAACCACTGCAAGTCGGCAATCGGTGTCAGCTGCTTGGTATATTCAAAGCGCTCGTCCTCGACGACATTATCCCCCTTGTGCAGAGAGATGACCGTTTCGGCGCTGATCTGGCCCGAGTTGTCTTCCAGGGAGATGCGGTTGCTCGCATCCCAGCTCCAGGCATTGTCGAGCACATTGTCAAAAATGGCATCGATATCATAGAGACCTACGACAAACCCCTTGAGGTTTTGCCAGCGCTCCTCCTCGCTTTCGGCATTCCTGGAATACAGGGGCAGCGAAATGAAATAGATGAAACTGCTGATACCACCTTCTGTGACCTTGATCGGCGTGGAAGCGATAGCCTGGTTGTTCGATGCAGCAGTTTCCAGCGCAGTGCGCGTGGAAATCCGCGAGGCGAGGTCATAGCCGACAGGCAGTTCCTGTCGCGCAGCGGGCTCGGAATACAGGATCGGGTAGTATTCCTCGCTGACCGGCGCCGGCTGTTGTACGCCAGCCGGCGAGATCTCCGTGATTTGCCGGATGCCGTACTTCGCTTGCAGTTCTGCCTCAAAGGCTGCGCGCTCGCCCTCACGCACCCGTGGCGCCCACTTCATGCCATAGACACCGCCATTAAATTCACGCGCATTGCGACTGAATATCGAAAAACCGGATTCGCTGACTTGCGGAAACGCTTCATGAAAGCTGCGGAATGACATCAACAGGGCAATGTTACGCCCGAGCTCCAGCTCCAGTGAACTCGCCAGCGCATCGACTTCAGACGTGTAGCGCTGGAAAATCTGGTCGCGCTCATGGCGGAAGGACAGATAGAAAGATGTGGCAGCCAGTGCAATTCCCAGCAGCAGGTTCAGGACCCTGAGATAGGTAAAATGGCTCAACATAAATGCGCCTTGGTATTGTTATCGCCTTTAGTGTTCCCACCATACTCCTGCATTTGTTCCCTCCACGATGGTCGACGTGCGACCGGTCGAATTCAGCCGACAGACGGCTTCTCCGAGCGTAGTTTAACTAACCGGTCACGTCCTTATCCTGCACTGGATCACAGTTTATCCGCTATGGACGACCCCCGAAATAACCCCTGGGAGCGTGGCGTCGTTACCGTCGGGGCTGCCGTTTATAATGACGCATGCCCTTCCGGACACGCCCGATGACCAATACCTTCATACCCCGTATCGAGACGGCCCTGCGCAACTGGACCGACCCCTACCTGCAAACCGACTGGCTCTCGGCCGAGTGCCTGCGCCGGATCCATGTCGACCAGGGTATTGCGACCCTGGAGGTCGAACTGGGCTACCCGGCTGCCGGCTGCCGCGACGAGCTCGCGGCCACCGTGCGGACGCTGGTGCATGCCGCCATCCCGGAACTTGATACTGTGCGGGTCGATATCCGCTGCCATGTGCAGGCGCACCAGGTGAGCGGCAAGGCCGCGCCGATGCGACGCGTCAGCAACCTGGTCGCGATTGCCTCCGGCAAGGGCGGGGTCGGCAAATCGACCACGGCCGTCAACCTCGCGCTGGCGCTGGCCGCCGAAGGGGCCCGCGTCGGCCTGCTCGACGCAGATATCTACGGCCCGAGCCTGCCGGTGATGATGGGTATCCCTGCCGATGCCCGGCCCGACACCCGCGACCAGAAATACATCGTGCCGATGGAAGCCCATGGCATCCAGCTGATCTCGATGGGCGTGCTCGTGACCAAGGACACGCCGATGGTGTGGCGCGGCCCGATGGCCAGCGGCGCCCTGCAGCAACTGCTGACCCTCACACTGTGGGACAACCTCGACTACCTGCTGATCGACATGCCGCCCGGCACCGGCGACATCCAGCTGACGTTGTCACAGTCGGCACCGCTGACGGCTGCCGTCATCATCACCACCCCCCAGGACATCGCCCTGCTGGATGCCCAGAAAGGTATCGAGGCCTTCCGCAAGATCCACATCCCGATCCTCGGGGTGGTGGAGAACATGAGCCTGCACGTCTGCTCAAAGTGCGGCCACATGGAACACATCTTCGGCGAAGGCGGTGGCGAACGCATCGCACAGACCTACCAGACCCCGTTGCTCGGCTCCCTGCCGCTCGACATCCGCATCCGCGAACAGGCCGGCGCCGGCAAACCGACCGTGATCGCCGAGCCTGACAGCAAGCTCGCGGCCAGCTACCGGGAAATCGCCCGCAGCATGGCGGCCCAACTGTCGCGCCTGCCAGTCAGCAGCAGCATCCCCGGTGTCGTGCAGGTGAAAGACTGACAAGGCCTCTGCTACAATCGCGCGGCTTTTTTAACCACCTTCAAGCAGAGAACCCACCATGAGCTATAGCGACCTGTCACCTGGCAAAGAACTTCCGCACGACATCTACGTGGCCATCGAGATCCCGGCCAACCACGCACCGATCAAATACGAGATCGACAAGGACAGCAATTGCCTGATGGTCGACCGCTTCATGGCCACCCCGATGTTCTACCCGACCAACTACGGCTATGTACCGGGCACCCTGTCAGAAGACGGCGATCCGCTGGATGTGCTGGTGGTGACCCCATATCCGGTCACACCAGGCTCGGTGATCCGCGCCCGTCCTATCGGCATCCTGTACATGTCTGACGAGGCCGGCAAGGACTCCAAAGTGCTCGCCGTACCGCACAAGAAGCTGTCAGCACTGTATGACGACGTGAAGGAAATCTCTGACCTGCCAGCGCTGCTGATCAAGCAGATCGAGCATTTCTTCGAGAACTACAAGGACCTGGAACCGGGCAAGTGGGTCAAGGTCGACAAGTGGGGCAACGCTGCTGATGCCCTGGCCGAAGTGACCAAGTCGCGCGAAGCCTACCTGAAAGAAAACGGCTGAGCAGACTCACTGTAAAAAAGGCTGCCATCCGCAGCCTTTTTTATTGCCTGCGATTCAGTAGGGCCGCATGTGCAGCGGATTCTTGCGCAGGTCTTTCGTCGTGTGCATGAAATCCGCGTAATACAGTGCTTCCCAGCTGTGGGTGAAAATTGGCAAGCCGCCCCAGGCTGCCACATAAGCCTGCAGGTCCTCGTAACGGCAATGCTGCACCGCATAGAACCTGTCCCGGTACAACACCTGCTTGCAGTGATCGAGAAATGACATCACGTTACGCTGCTGCTCCAGTGACGCTCCCATCATGTAGATGCCAGCCACAAAGGTGAAGTCCAGTGGCTTCTGCCACTGCACCGGCGCGACAAAACTGCCGCCAAACAGGTTCTTGCGCTTGTTGACGTAGATGCTGATGAGGTTTTCGGTGCTGCGTGCTGTGCGGAACGCTTCCGGCAACTTGTTAGTCGTGATGAAAGCATCGCGATCAAACGTGACTGCCTCATCAAACAGGCGCATACAGTCGCGGATATGGTTGGCACCCGGCAAGGCAAACTCGATATCCTGGGCAAAATACCAACCGCAATTGGCCATCGGCGCAGGCAGCGGCTGTGATTGCAGGAAAGCCAGTACATTCGCCAGCGACTCCCGCACCGGGTTGGGTTGGCCATGGATACAAGCTGCCAAGCGCGTCACGAGGCAGCTATCTTCTGTGTTGCGCAGCGCCTGCTGTGACAGCAGCGCCACATTGACCACAACCAGCACAAACAACCAGCGCGGCCAGCGAACCAGCAACAGGGCAAGCAGCAGCACAAAAAGCCACGCGGCAGGCAGCATCTGGTGGGTATAGACGCTGTTGTTGAGCAGGAACGCCCACAACAGGAACACACATTGCGGCACCAGCAGCAACAATACCGCCCTATTGCGGCGTTGCAGCCACACGCCGGCCAGCGCAAGCAACGGCACCAGCACGGCCAGCAATGGCGCCACCACACCATAGGCATGGAAAATATCACGGAACTTCCCATAAGCCAGCAACGGGGTGGACGACAATCGCCGCCACAGGTCCTGCCAGCTTTCCACTTCCCACAACAGGTACATGCCGGAACCGTGTGTGGAAAAAAAATGCCAGTCCTTGCCGAGGGCGTATTGGTAGAGCCCAGGATCGTGCTGGGCAAGCGCCGCCATCACCCCGGCCTTGTATGACTGCCAGCCAATGACCGGCAACAGGAAAGCCAGCGCACTGACAGCCAGCACCCGGCAAACGCCCCATGACCACTGGCGGCCGATAGCGAGCAACACCGCGATGGCGAGGCCGGCCATCCACAACAACGCCTGTCCCTTGGTCAGCACGGCGCAGGCTAGTAACAGGCCAGAGAACAAGGCATTGCGGATGCATCGCGTCGCCAGCATATCGGCCAGCAACAAGGCACCGTTAACAAAATAAAGCAGCGACAGCATTTCACCAGCAGGACGATGCCAAAACTTGAAATCCAGCAAGGCATAACTGCTGGCCGTGAAAGCCACAAATAGCGGGAAGCGCCAGCCGTCTCGCATGAGTGGCCATAACAAACGCAACACATTGGCGAACAACAGCAGGTGCACGACAGCAATGAACGGCTTCTGCACATCCGGGTCATTACCCCACAGTGCGACCGGGATAGCCTGCACAGCGGTATATGCCGGACCGGAACTGATGTAGGGATCAAACGGAAAGATGACGCCGAGGCTGGATGAATAGCCGTAACCGGCCAGCCAGTTCTTGGCGATGGTGGCATTGAATGCCTCGTCGGCATCCATCGTGAAATAGAACGCGTGGTTCAGCACCAGCGCGGCGAAAAGGAGGAAAAAAACAATACCCGCCAGAAGCGGCAACCTTGCATCGCCCAAAAAACAAAGGGGCTTGCGCCCCCTGTTCATTGCCATCGCTGTCATTTGACCTGCTGGTTCAGCTCGCCTTTGGCGTAACGTTCGGTCATTTTTTCCAGCGACACCGGCTTGATCTTGTCGGCCTGGCCGGCTGTACCGAAAGCCTCGTAACGCTGGATACAGATATCGCGCATCGCACTGATGGTTTCCTTCAGGTATTTGCGCGGATCGAACTCAGCCGGGTTTTTCGCCATGAAACGGCGAATGGCACCGGTAGAAGCCAGTCGCAGGTCCGTGTCGATGTTGACCTTGCGCACACCATGCTTGATCGCTTCGACAATCTGCTCCACCGGTACACCATAGGTTTCCTTGATGTCACCGCCGTACTCGTTGATGATCGCCAGCCAGTCCTGAGGCACACTCGATGAGCCGTGCATGACCAAGTGCGTGTTCGGGATGCGTGCGTTGATCTCTTTCACACGTTCGATGGCCAGGATGTCACCGGTAGGCGGGCGGGTGAACTTGTACGCCCCATGTGATGTGCCGATTGCGATCGCCAGTGCATCAACGCCGGTGTCGCGCACGAAATTCGCCGCTTCTTCCGGATCAGTCAGCAATTGCGAGTGATCCAGTACGCCATCAGCACCGTGCCCGTCTTCCTCGCCCATCATGCCGGTTTCCAGCGAACCGAGGCAGCCAATCTCACCTTCGACCGACACACCGCAGGCATGGGCGAACTCGACCACAGTCCTGGTTACGCGCACGTTGTAGTCATAGTCAGTAGGTGTCTTGCCGTCTTCACCGAGCGAGCCGTCCATCATCACCGAAGAAAAACCGAGCTGGATGGAGCGCTGGCATACCGCCGGACTCACGCCGTGGTCCTGGTGCATCACGACCGGGATGTGCGGGAATTCCTCGATGGCGGCGAGGATCATGTGGCGCAGGAACGGGGCGCCGGCATATTTGCGTGCCCCGGCCGAGGCCTGCACGATGACCGGCGAACAAGTCTTGTCCGCCGCTTCCATGATCGCGCGCATCTGCTCAAGGTTGTTGACGTTGAACGCCGGCACACCGTAACCGTGTTCGGCGGCGTGATCGAGCAGTTGACGCATGCTTACCAGTGCCATGTCGGATTCTCCCGTGATAATCAGTTGGCTGCGCGTTCACGCAGGATGGCGACAGCAGGCAGCTCCTTGCCTTCGACGAATTCCAGGAATGCCCCGCCGCCAGTGGAAATATAGGAAATCTTGTCCGCCACACCGTACTTGTCGATAGCTGCCAGCGTATCGCCGCCGCCGGCAATGGAGAAGGCACTGCTGTCCGCAATCGCATGCGACATCACTTCGGTGCCCTTGCCATAGGCATCAACCTCGAACACGCCCACCGGTCCGTTCCACAGGATGGTTTTCGCCGCTTTCAGCATCTCGGCAAACTGCCTGGCCGTTTGCGGGCCGATATCGAGGATCATGTCGTTATCAGCGATATCCGCCACAGCTTTCACAACCGGCTGGCTGTTGGCAACAAAGGCCATGAAATCATCACCGACTGCCGATGCGTCCGCGACAACAACATCCACCGGCAGCGGCACCTTGACCCTGGCCGCAATCTGGCGGGCAGTATCAATCAGATCATGCTCGCACAGCGACTTGCCGACCTTGTAGCCGGCAGCGGCAAGGAACGTGTTGGCAATGCCACCACCAACAATCAGTTGGTCGCAGATAGTAGCCAATGAATTGAGGACATCCAGCTTCGTCGAGACCTTGGAACCGGCGACAATCGCGATCATGGGGCGCGCCGGTTTGTCCAGTGCCTTGCCGAGTGCTTCCAGTTCGGCAGCCAGCAGCGGGCCGGCACAAGCCACTTTGGCAAACTTCGCCACGCCGTGGGTGGAACCTTCCGCGCGGTGAGCAGTGCCAAAGGCATCCATGACAAACACATCACAGAGGGCGGCATATTTTTGCGCCAGCTCGTCGCTGTTCTTTTTTTCACCCTTGTTGAAGCGCACGTTTTCAAACAGCACGACCTCACCCGGCTTCACGTCAACCCCGCCGAGGTAATCGGCCAGCAGGCGGACTTCCTGGCCCAGCGCCTTGCTGAGGTAATCGGCGACCGGTTGCATCGAGTTTTCCGCCGAGAATTCGCCTTCGGTCGGTCGCCCCAGGTGTGAGCAGACCATCACGGCAGCGCCTTTCTGCAGGGCCAGCCGTATCGTGGGCAAGGCTGCCTGCAGGCGGGCATCAGAGGTGATCTTGCCGTTCTTGACCGGCACATTCAGGTCTTCGCGTATCAGCACGCGCTTGCCGGCCAGGTCCAGCGCCGCCATGGTGGCAACGGACTGCGATGATGGGGATGTGATTGAGGACACTACCTGCCTCCGGCTGCCTGTATTATGGGTTGATTATTATAACGGCGTGGCCGGCACGCACAAAAGCGAGACCCTGCCGGCGGGGGGACGCCGGCAGGGCCAGAGCCGGATCCTGTTTCAGTCTGCCTGGCGGCGCAGGAAGGCCGGGATATCCAGGTAATCGAGATCGTCACCCATGGCAGGCGCGGCCGTGCGATCCGCCACGATGGGTGCTGCAGCAGCGGCGCTGCTGCCGTAATGCTGGCCATGGAAGCTGCCACCGTGACGCATGACGGCCGGACGGTCCAGGTCGGCATAGTTGGGTGTGGCCGACGGCGAGGCAGCACGCACGCTGGCCGTGTTGTCGACCACTTTCTTGACATCGGCAGGAGCCTGCTTCTGGCCAAGGCCGGTCGCGACCACCGTCACGCGCAGCTCACCACTCATTTCCGGATCCAGCACTGTGCCAACCACGACGGTAGCATTGTCGGAAGCGAATTCATGGATCGCGCTGCCCACTTCCTCGAACTCGCCCATGGTGAGATCGAAACCGGCAGTGATGTTGACGAGGATACCGCGCGCACCCTGTAGGTCGATGTTGTCCAGCAGTGGACAGCGGATGGCCGCCTCGGCGGCGGCACGGGCACGGCCTTCGCCGGAAGCCTTGCCGGTACCCATCATCGCCACGCCCATCTCGGACATCACGGTGCGCACATCGGCGAAGTCAACGTTGATCATGCCTTCATTGATGATCAGCTCCGCAATACCCTGCACGGCACCGAGCAGCACATCATTGGCAGCCTTGAAGCCGTCCAGCATGGTCGTGTTCTTGTCCATGGTGGTCAGCAGTTTTTCGTTCGGGATGGTGATCAGCGAGTCGACATGTTCAGCCAGCTCGGCCAGGCCCTGCTGGGCCACTGCCATCCGCTTCTTGCCTTCAAACGGGAACGGCCTGGTCACGACCGCCACCGTGAGGATACCCATGTCGCGCGCCACCTGGGCGACCACCGGTGCCGCACCGGTGCCGGTACCACCACCCATGCCGGCAGTGATGAACACCATGTCTGCGCCACGCAATACCTCGGCGATGCGCTCCTTGTCTTCCAGCGCCGCCTGGCGGCCGACATCCGGGTTGGCACCCGCACCGAGACCCTTGGTCACCCCGCTGCCGATCTTCAGCACAGTGGCGCTGGACAGCTTGTTGAGTGCCTGAGAATCCGTGTTGGCACAGATGAATTCCACACCGGACACATCATTCTGGATCATGTGCAGCACGGCATTGCCGCCGCCGCCGCCCACACCGATCACCTTGATGACAGCATTTTGCGCTACGTTTTCAACTAGTTCGAACATGGTTTCCCCCACCTGTCTCACAAATAATCCTGAAAATCAGAAATTGTCCCTGAACCAGCGCTTCATTTTTTCCAGAACGCTGTTGCGACTTTCCTCCGATTCCGGCCCTGGCCGACCCTCTTTCTGTTGTCTGATACCGTAATGCAGCAAACCCACGCCAGTGGCATAGATCGGATTCTTCACAATGTCGCCCAGTCCCTTGACATTCACCGGCGCCCCCACGCGTACCGGCATGTGAAAAATCTCTTCGGCCAGTTCCACGGCCCCTTCGATCCTGGCGGTGCCTCCCGTCAATACAATACCGGCTGCAACCAGATCCTCGTACCCGCTGCGACGCAACTCTGCCTGTATCAGCGTGAACAGTTCATCGTACCTTGGTTCCACCACTTCTGCCAGAGCCTGGCGCGATAATTTGCGTTCATTTCTTTCACCAACTCCAGGCACCTGGATCACTTCATCCGCGCGTGCCAGTTGCGTGAGTGCGCACGCATACTTGATCTTGATTTCCTCGGCAAAAGGCGTCGGTGTGCGCAACGCCATCGCAATGTCATTGGTGACCTGGTCACCGGCAATCGGGATGACAGCCGTGTGCTTGATCGAGCCTTCCGTGAACACGGCAATGTCCGTCGTGCCACCACCGATATCGACCAGGCAAACACCCAGTTCCTTCTCGTCTTCGGTCAGCACGGCATAGCTCGATGCCAGCTGTTCGAGGATGATGTCCTCGACTTCCAGCCCGCACCGGCGGATACATTTCTCGATATTCTGCAGGGCATTCACGGCGCAGGTCACCAGGTGCACCTTGGCCTCCAGCCGCACACCCGACATGCCCAGCGGCTCGCGCACCCCCTCCTGGTGATCGATGATGTATTCCTGCGGCAGGATATGCAGCACCTTCTGGTCCGCCGGTATCGCCACCGCCTGCGCGGCATCAATCACACGCTCCACGTCAGCTGGTTGCACCTCGCGGTCGCGGATCGCGACGATCCCGTGCGAATTCAGGCTGCGGATATGGCTGCCGGCAATACCGGCATAGACCGAATGGATCTGGCATCCCGCCATCAGCTCCGCCTCCTCGATGGCGCGCTGGATCGACTGCACGGTCAACTCGATATTGACCACCACGCCTTTCTTCAAGCCGGTCGACTTGTGGCTGCCGATGCCGATGATTTCAAGGTTGCCGTCGGCATCCACTTCACCCACCAGCGCCACGACCTTGGATGTGCCGATATCCAGGCCGACGATGCGGTTCTTTTCCGCGCTCATGTCTTGCTCCCCCCATGTTGTTCTGTTGCCGGCAGTACCGCTGCCGGATCTTCTGCTTGCCAGCGGATCGCTGCGCCGTGGCGGTAACGCATGTCGACAGCCACTGCCTTGCGCTGGGCCGGCTGCACGACTTGCTGGTAAATGCTGACGAAATGGCGCATGTTCCCGACCGGGTCGGTGCGATCCAGGATCAGTTGCAGTCCGTTATCGAGCACCAGCTGCCAGTCACCCTGCAGGCTCTGGCTGGTACCCTGCAGGCCGAGGCCGACTGTGCGCAATTGCCGCTCGAAAATCTGGTAGTAATTCATCGCTTCGGCAGGCAATGTCCGCTCGCTCCACAAGCGCGGCAGCGACCTGTGCTGAAACAGCCCCTGGTGCTCGAAAATGCGGCCCTTGGCATTCACCATCCAGTACTGGCCCCAGTAGGCAATCGGCTGCTGCTCGACAATGTCGATCGCCACGGTGTCCGGCCACTGCCGCCGGGCGCGGGCGCGGGCAATCCACGGCTGTTCCTCGAGATGATGAACCAGCGCAGCAAGGTCAATGTCGAGGAAACTGTCCGTTTCATAGATGACAACAGCCTGCTGCACGGCCTCCCGGCTCAGGGCCTGCAAGTCGCCCTGGATCACGACCCGGCGGATCGGCTTGTCAAAAGCCAGCTTGAGCCACGGCAGCGCGAAATAGGTGCCGGCAATCAGCCCGCAGACCAGCACAGCCTGCACCAGCAACAGCCAAAGGCCATGGGCAAGGCCGAGGTCAACTACTGCCTGGGTGCCAGTGCGCCAGCCGCCGGATTCCGACAGCGTGCGCGTCGATGTCATGCCGCGCTCAGCCGCCATTGCCACCCTCCTGTTGCGGCGCATCCAGCGTGCTGGCCAGCACGGCCAGCACCAGTTCATCGAAGCTTATGCCGGCAGCTTTGGCTGCCATTGGCACCAGGCTGTGGTCGGTCATGCCGGGCACCGTGTTCACTTCGAGCAGGTAGAAATTGCCCGCCTGGTCCTGCATTGCATCCACCCTGCCCCAGCCGCGGCAACCGACGGCCGCGAACGCACGCTCTGCCAGCAGTTGCAGTTCGCGCTCCTTGGTCGCCGACAAGCCACAAGGACAGATATAACGCGTACTGTTGCTGAGGTACTTCGCTTCAAAGTCGTAGAATTCGCGCCCGGTTTCCAGGCGGATCACCGGCTGCGCCACGCCATTGAGCACGGCGACGGTGAATTCGGCACCACTGATCCAGGTTTCCGCCAGCACACTGCCGGCAAAACCTCTCGCATAGGCGAATGCCTCACGCAACCCGGCAGCACTGCCGACCTTGCGCATGCCGATGCTGGATCCCTCACAGGCCGGCTTGACGATGGCATTGCCACCCAGCGCCGCCATGCAGGCTTCCCAATCCGTGTCGCCCTGCAACATCGCATAGGCTGGGGTTGGCAAACCCTGTGCCTGCCACACCATTTTCGTGCGCCACTTGTCCATGCCCAGCGCCGAGGCGAGCACGCCGCTGCCGGTGTAGGGAACACCGGCCATCTGCAGCACGGCCTGCATCACACCGTCCTCACCGCCCACGCCGTGCAATACGATGAAGGCACGATCCCAGCGAGGGCGCGCACCGGACTGCTGCGCCGCGAGCACGGACAGGAAATCCTGGCCGACATCGACCAGATCGATCTTCACACCCTGGCGCAGCAGGGCATCAGCCACCGCACGTCCGCTGCGCAGCGAGATCTCGCGTTCCGACGACAGACCGCCATACAGCACAGCCACATTGCCCCAATCGCGTTGCGCAGAAACTGCTTGCGTCATCTCACACCCCTTTCAACTGTGCGCGTGCCAACGTGCCGGCCAGCGCCCCGACATTGCCGGCACCCTGCGTCACGACGATATCGCCCGGCTGCAACAGCGGTGCCAGCACGGCAGGCACGGCATCAATGCTTTCGACAAACACCGGGTCGACCTGGCCGCGCTGGCGGATGCTGCGCGCCAGCGAGCGGCTGTCCGCACCACGGATGAACGCTTCGCCGGCGGCATAGACATCCAGCAGCAGCAGCACATCGACTTTCGACAACACGGCGACGAAATCCTCATAGAGGTCGCGGGTGCGCGTGTAGCGATGCGGCTGGTAGATCATTACCAGCCGCCGCTCCGGCCAGCCCTTGCGCACGGCATTGATGACCGAGTCCACTTCGCGCGGGTGGTGGCCGTAGTCATCGACCAGCATTGCCTGCCCGTTGCCGACGGCATACTCGCCGTACACCTGGAAGCGCCGGCCGACACCCTGGAATTTCGCCAGCGCGCGGACAATCACTTCGTCCTCTACGCCTTCATCGGTGGCCACGGCAATCGCAGCCGTCGCGTTCTGCACATTGTGCACACCCGGCAGGTTGATCGTTGCCGTGATGGGCGGATGCTCAGGGCGCAGGACGGTAAACGTACTCTGCATCCGCTGCTGTTTGACATCGACAATGCGGAAATCGGCCTGCTCGCTGAAACCGTAGGTAATGGTAGGACGGCCGATATCAGCGAGGATCTCGCATACCGGCTTGTCGTCGATGCACACCACCGCCACGCCATAAAACGGCAGGTTATGCAGGAACTGCACATAGGTCTGCTGCAATTTGCGGAAATCGCCGCCATAGGTTTCCATGTGGTCGGCATCGATATTGGTGACAACCGACACCATCGGCTGCAGGTGCAGGAATGATGCATCACTTTCGTCGGCTTCCGCGACGAGATAACGGCTGGCACCGAGACCGGCGTTGCTGCCCGAACTGTTCAGCAGGCCGCCGATGACATAGGTCGGGTCGCGGCCGGCTTCCGCCAGCAGCGAGGCAATCAGGCTGGTTGTGGTCGTCTTGCCGTGCGCACCGGCAATGGCGATACCGTGGCGGTAGCGCATGATCTCGGCCAGCATTTCCGCACGGCGCACGACCGGGATGCGCCGCTCGCGCGCGGCCAGCAATTCCGGGTTCTTCGGATCAATGGCAGTCGACACCACCACGACATCAACACCACTGACATTGTCCTGCGAGTGGCCAATCGCCACCTGCGCGCCCAGATTGCGCAGGCGCTCGACGACAGGCCCTTCACGCAAGTCGGAACCGGAAATCTCGTAGCCCTGGTTCAGCAACACTTCGGCGATCCCGCACATGCCGGCACCACCGATACCAATGAAATGGATGCGGCGGATGCGGCGCATCTCGGGGATGGAAATCGGGCCAGCTTTAAGCATGGCGCTTGTCCTCTTGTCGGTACTGGCTGGCCGCGACACAGATATCTGCCACGCGACTGGCCGAATCGGGTTTTGCCTGCGCAGCCATCGCCTGCGCCATGGCCCGGAGTTTTTCGCGCTGGCCGGCCAGCTCCTGCAGCAGGGCCGCGAGTGCAGCGGCATCGAGTCCGGACTGCGGCAACAAGCGGGCAGCACCGGCATCAACCAGCCAGCGCGCATTGGCGGTCTGGTGATCGTCAATTGCAAACGGAAATGGCACCAGCAATGCCGGCAACTGCGCGCACGCGAGTTCAGACACTGTCATCGCACCGGAGCGGCAGATGGCGAGGTCGGCCCAGCGGTACATGGCTGCCATGTCCTCGACAAACGGCTCGACCCGCGCTGCGACACCGGCCGCGCAATAGTTGTCGCGCGCCTCGTCGACCAGGTTTGCACCCGCTTGGTGGAATACGTCCGGCCTTTGTGCCGCCGGTAACAATGCCAGCGCCTGTGGCAGCAAACTGTTCAGCGCCTTTGCGCCCTGGCTGCCGCCGAGCACCAGCAATTTGAGCGGCTCATCCGCCGGCGTGATTGCCTTGCCCGCCGCAGCCAACGAAGCAATCTCTTCACGCACCGGGTTGCCCACGGCCTCACCACCGGCAAACACGGAGGGGAATGCCGACAACACACGCTGCGCGAATCGCGCCAGCAACCGGTTCGTGGTGCCTGCCACAGCATTCTGTTCGTGGATCACCAACGGCACGCGCAACAGGAACGCTGACAAACCACCGGGGCCGGAAGCAAAGCCGCCCATACCGAGCACCACATCAGGCCGGAAGCTCCGCAACAACTGTAGCGACTGCCACTGTGCGCGCAACAGCTGGAACGGCGCGACCAGCAGCTTGCGCAAACCCTTGCCGCGCAGGCCCACTGCGGTGATGCAGTGCAGCTGGATCTCATTGGCCGGCACCACGCGCGACTCGATGCCGTTCGCCGTACCAAGCCACTCCACCTGCCAGCCGCGCGCGCGCAGGATTTTTGCCACCGCTAGTGCCGGAAAGACATGGCCGCCGGTGCCGCCGGCCATCACCAGCACGCGCGGTGCTTGTTGCACGGACATCGCCTTCATGGTGCCACCACCACCGCTTTCGCGGCCTGCCGGTTTTCAAAACTCAGCCGCAGCACCATCGCCGCCATCGCCGCACTGACCATCAGGCTACTACCGCCGTAGCTGATAAACGGCAAGGTCAGGCCCTTGGTCGGCAGCAAGCCGGAAGCCACGCCCATGTTGACGAAAGCCTGGAAGCCGATCAGCAGAGCCATACCGGTCGCGACCAGCGCGCCAAAATGCTCACCGCGTGCCGCAGCGATACGGGCAACCACAAAAATGCGCCAGATCATCATCACGAACAGCCCGATGATGGCGACACAGCCGGCCAGCCCGGCTTCCTCGGCCCAGATGCTGAACACGAAATCGGTATGCGCTTCCGGCAGGTAGAACAGTTTCTGCACGCTGTGGCCAAGGCCGACGCCGAGCCACTCCCCCCGCCCGATGGCGATCAGCGATTGCGTGAGCTGGTAGCCGCTGCCATACATCACCGACTCTTCCCACGGATCGACAAACGCGAGCAAGCGGGCGAGGCGGTAGGATTCCGTGACAGCGAGGAAGCCGCCAGCCAACAGGCAAAGGACAAACAACGGCACAAAACGCGACAATGGCGCACCGGCAAGGAACAGCAGGGTCATGGTGGAAGCACCAATCACGACGGTGGCACCGAAGTCCGGTTCAGCCAGCAAAAGTACTGCCAGCATACCGAGCACCAGGAACGGCTTGATGAAGCCCCAGATACTGTTGCGCATCTCCTCGCGCCGCCGCACCAGGTAACCGGCAAAGAACACCATGCTGGCCCACTTCGCGATCTCGGACACCTGCAAGGTCATGAAACCGAGGTTGAGCCAGCGCTGGCTGCCGTTGACGCGTCGGCCGATGCCGGGCAACAGCACCACCAGCAGCAGGATGATGGCCACCACCAGAAAAGCGACATCAATACGGCGCCAGCGTTCGTATGGCACCGTCAACACTGTCGCGCCGGCCATCAGCGACAACAGCAGGTAAATACCGTGGCGCTTGGAAAAGAAAAACGTGTCGCCGGTGGTCTGGAAAGCGTAGTCGAGCGAAGCCGAGGTCACCATCACCCAGCCCAGGCACAAGAGAGACAACGTCACCACCAGCAGTGGCATGTCCATGCCGAGCACCAGGTTGCCGCGGTGATTGCTGCGCACCGGGTAATCCTGCCAGTTGACTCGCGCCAGCATCGTGTTCATGCCAACGACTCCACTGCGGCACAGAATTGCCGGCCGCGATCATCGTAGCCAGTGAACATGTCGAAACTGGCACAGGCTGGCGACAGCAGCACCACATCGCCAGGCCGCGCACACTGCTGCGCTCGTTGCACTGCATCACCCATCGACACTGCCCGCAGTTGCGGCACACCATTACAGGCAACAGCGATACTGTCGGCATCGCGGCCAATCAGCACCAGCTGGCGCACATGCGCCGCCACCGCTGGTGCGAGCTGGCTGAAATCCGCACCCTTGCCATCGCCGCCGGCGATCAGCACGATGTTGCGCTGCCCTGCCAGGCCTTCGATCGCGGCAATCGTGGCACCGATATTGGTGCCCTTCGAGTCGTTGTAGAAACGCACGCCGCGCTTTTCGGCCACCCACTGGCAGCGATGCGGCAAACCGTTAAACGCGCGCACGGCATCCGCACAACGCGCACTATCCCATCCTGCCGCCAGTGCGATGGCAAACGCGGCGGCAACATTGGCCAGGTTGTGCTGACCGGCAATGCGGATCTCATCGACCCGCAGCAAACGCGTATCGCCACTGACCAGCCAGCGCATGCCGTCACAATCACGCACACCCACAGCATGCCCCGCCACGTCATCCAGACCAAAAGACCATGCCTGCCCGGCAAACCCCGCTGCCGGCACCGTCAGCGCATCGGCGCGATTGCTGACAGCATAGGCCGCACTGCGATAGATGCGCTGCTTGGCGGCGACATAATCGGCGAGGCTGTCATAGCGATCCATGTGGTCTTCGGTGATGTTCAGGATCGTGGCGACGAACGCCTGCAAGCTGTGCGTGGTTTCGAGCTGGAAACTGGACAGTTCCAGCACGTAACAATCGGTTGAATCATCATCGGCCAGCATGTCGAGCACCGGCGTACCGAGATTGCCGCCCACGCCGACGCAGAGGCCACAGATGCGGGCCATGTCGCCGACCAGCGTGGTGACCGTGCTCTTGGCATTCGAGCCGGTGATCGCGATGACCGGCTTGCGTGTCGCACGCACGAACAACTCGATGTCACCCACCAACGGCACGCCGGTATCGCTGGCTGCGCGCAGGGCCGGCTCCTGCACCGACACACCCGGGCTCACCACGATCTCGCTCGCAGCAGCCAGCAGCGCCGGATCAAGTTCACCACAATGCAATGCGACAGCCGGAAACTCGTGCCGGATCGCATCGAGACCGGGCGGATGTTCACGCGTATCGCACCAGGCAAATATCTCGCCGCGCGCCTGCAGGAAACGCGCACAGGACAGGCCGGTCTTGCCCATCCCGATCACGATCCGCTGCTTGGCTGCTGCCGGCATCCGTTTTTCCTCAACGCAATTTCAGTGTGGCCAGGCCGGCCAGCACCAGGATGACGGTGATGATCCAGAAGCGCACGATAACGCGCGGCTCCGGCCAGCCTTTCAGTTCGAAGTGGTGATGGATCGGCGCCATGCGGAAGATCCGCTTCCCGGTCAACTTGAACGACGCCACCTGCAGCATCACCGACACGGTTTCCATGACAAACACACCGCTCATGATGAAGAAGACGATTTCGTGCCGCACGATGACCGCCATCAGGCCCAGTGCCGCACCGAGCGCCAGCGCACCGACATCACCCATGAACACTTGCGCCGGATAGGTGTTGAACCAGAGGAAACCGAGGCCGGCACCAATAAAGGCACCACAGAACACGACGAGTTCACCGGCACCGGCGATATAGGGGATGTTGAGGTACTGGGCAAACTTGATGTTGCCGGTGAGGTAGGCAATGATCGCCAGCGCGCCGGCAATCATCACCGAAGGCATGATCGCCAGCCCGTCGAGGCCGTCAGTCAGGTTGACAGCATTGCTCGAACCGACCACAACAAAATAGACAAACGGCACATAGAACCAGCCAAGATTGATCGCCACTTCCTTGAAGAACGGCACATACAGCTGCAGCTCAACCGGGCTGGTGGCAGTGTGGTACAGGAACAGCGCCGCTGCCAGGCCAAACACCGACTGCCAGAAATATTTCCAGCGCGACGGCAAGCCACGGGAATTTTTCTCCACGACCTTGCGCCAGTCATCCACCCAGCCGACTGCAGCAAAGCAGACTGTCGTGATGATGACGACCCAGACATAGCGACTGTCGAGCCGGCTCCACAACAGGGTACTGAGGCAAATCGACAATAGGATCAGCACACCACCCATGGTCGGCGTGCCGGATTTTCCGAGGTGCGTTTGCGGGCCGTCGGTGCGCACCGACTGGCCGATCTTGAGCCGCTGCAGGTAGGCAATGACGGCCGGCCCCATCCACAGCGAGAACATCAGTGCGGTGAGTACGCCCATGATGGCGCGGAATGTCTGGTACTTCACAACAGCAAACCCGCTGAAGTATTGCGCGAGGTAGTCAGCCAACCAGATCAGCATGCAGCAGTACTCCCTGTCCCGGCCAGTACATCGGCAACACGATCCATGCCGGCACTGCGGGAACCCTTGATCAGAAAAACGGTATTGTTGGTGGCACGGCTGCGGCAGCTGGCCGCGAGCGATTGCCAATCGGGAAAATATTCGGCACCGGCACCAAATCCGTCAGCCGTGGCGCGCGACAGCTCGCCGGTGACCAGCAGCGTTGTGATACCTGCTGCCTTGGCGTCACGGCCGGCCTCTGCGTGCAGCGCCAGCGCTTCAGGACCCAGCTCGGCCATGTCACCGAGCACCAGGATCCTGTCGCCCTCACAGGCCAGCAAGGCATCAACCGCCATGCGGACAGCAGCGGGATTGGCGTTGTAACTGTCATCAATGACGAGGCAACCATTGATGCCAGCCCTGCTCTGCAGACGCCCCTTGTACGGTTGCGCCGCCTGCAAGCCGGCGACCACCTGCTGCAGCGGCAAGCCGGCACCGAGGCAACAAGCTGCAGCTGCCAGGGCATTGCCGACATTGTGGCGACCGATGAAAGCAAGCCGCAGCGGCAAGGCCTGCCCGCACGCATGCAACACAAAACGCAAGCCGCCGGCATCCTGCGCGATATCGCTGGCCCACACATCGGCAGCTTGTACGGTGGAAAACGCCAGCACACGATGATCGCGCAGCAGCGCATCACGCCAGGAGGCTGTCCAGCGATTGTCGAGGTTGATGACGGCCGTGCCGCCCGCTGCGAGCCCCTCGAAAATCTCGCGCTTGCCGCGCGCGATATTCTCGATCGAACCGAACCCTTCGATGTGGGCAGCCTCCACGGTTGTCACCAGCGCCACAGCCGGGCGCACCAGCTGTGTGAGGTAGCGGATTTCGCCCATCGCACTGGCGCCCATCTCGATGACTGCACAGTCATGTTCAGGCGCCAGCCGCAGCAAGGTCAGTGGCACACCGATATGGTTGTTCAGGTTACCTGCAGTGACCAGCGGCTTGCCGCTCTGCGCGAGGATGGCAGCAATCATCTCTTTCGTCGTCGTCTTGCCGGCGCTGCCGGTAAGACCAATCACCGTGCCGTTGAATTGCGCGCGGTTCAGTGCAGCGAGCTGGGCCAAGGCCAGCACAGCATCCGGCACCGCCAGTTGTGGCAGCGCTACCGCCGCATCAAGCCGTTCGACCAATGCCGCCGCTGCACCGGCTCGCTGCACATCGGCAAGAAAATCATGTGCGTCAAAGCGTTCACCGCGCAGTGCGACAAACAGGTCGCCCGGCTTCACCTGGCGGCTGTCGGTGGTGACGCCGCTGAACACGGCAGGCGCTGTTGGCGGCGCCACACCGCAAGCCTGCGCCAGTTCGGCCAATGACAGCGACCTCATCATGCCTCAACTCCCGCAGCACGGCGGCGCGCCAGCGCACGGCGCGCTTCATCACTGTCGGAAAACGGCAGGCGCCGGCCCGCCACTTCCTGGTAATCCTCGTGGCCTTTGCCGGCCACCAGCACGATATCGCCACGGCGCGCTTCGCCGATCGCAGCCGCAATCGCAGCGGCGCGGTCCGCGATAACGCGATGGGCACCACCGGCAAAGCCGGCAACGACATCGGCAATGATCGCCTCCGGCGACTCGTTACGCGGGTTATCGCTGGTCACGATAATGGCATCGGCGCCTGCGGCAGCCACTTCAGCCATCTGCGGCCGCTTGCCGCTATCGCGGTTGCCACCGCAACCGAACACACACCACAACTGCTGTTGCGCCTGCTCGCGCAAGGCGGCCAGGATTTTTGCCAGCGCATCCGGCGTATGCGCGTAATCGATGACCACGAGGATATCGTCCTCATCGCCACTGACAATTTGCGTGCGTCCCGGCACGGCCTGCAACTGTGTCACTGCCCCCAGTACAGTTTGCAGGCTCATGCCGTGAGCACACAGGGTGGCTGCTACCGCAAGGATATTGAGCAGGTTATACCCCCCCGGGAACCTGCTCTGCAGCTCACCCCTCCCCCAGGGCGTCCGTATACTGGCCGCGATGCCGCGACCGGTAAACTCAAAACGCTCCACTCCGAGATCGGCTGTCTTGTCCTGCACGGCGTAGGTCAGCACACGATGGCTGCCAGGCCGCGTAAGACTGCACAGGGCCTTGCCAAAGTCGTCATCAGTATTGATGACCGACAGTTGCAATTCCCCGCGCTCGAACAATTTCTGTTTCGCAGCCGCATAGGACTGCATGTCGCCGTGGTAATCGAGATGGTCACGCGACAGGTTGGTGAAAATGGCGGTATCAAAGAGCACGCCATCGACACGCCCCTGTTCCAGCGCATGCGAAGACACTTCCATCGCCACCATCGCCACGCCCTGTTGCACCATGCCGGCCAGCAGCCGCTGGTTGCTCAACACATCCGGCGTGGTGAGGCCGGTATCGTGGCGATCGGTGTCACACACGAGACCACAACCGAGCGTGCCGATGATGCCGGCAGGACCGGCCAGCTGCTGCCATGCCTGCGCCAGCCAGTGCGAACACGAGGTCTTCCCATTGGTGCCGGTTATGCCGATCACCTTGCACGCAGCGGATGGCTCACCATAAAAACGGCTGGCGATAGCGCCCAGGCAACTGCGCAGGTTCTCGACTGCCACCACAGGGCAGCGTGTTTGCACTGTTTGCCCGCGCTCGACGACCACCAGTGCAGCACCGCAAGCCTCCGCTTGCGCGACGTGCGCCTGCAGCCCTTCACCGCTGGCCAGCGCAAAGAAAGCATCGTTGGCACAGACCTGGCGACTGTCGAGTCGCAAGTCGGCTAGCAGCAGGCCGGCCGGCAATTCACCACACCAGGGTTGCAGGAAGGCAGCCGGACGCATCATGCAGCCACCTTCCCGGCAACCACGGCCTTGCCATTGCCCGGCGCCTTCTTGTCGGCCGTTTTCTGTGCAGCCGGCAGTTGGCCCGGCGCTGCGGGAGGCTGCAGGTCATCGGGTACTTCACCCATCAGTTGCAACACGCCCTGCATCAACTGCCCGAATACGGGCGCCGCGACCTCACCGCCGTAATACTTGCCTTCGCTCGGCTCATCGATCATCACCGCCATGGCATAGCGCGGATTGCTCATCGGCGCGATCCCGGCAAACATCGCGACATAACGGTTCGGGCTGTACCCGCCAGGACCCAGCTTGTGCACCGTGCCGGTCTTGCCGCCAACGCGAAAACCCGGCACGCGGGCACGGGTGCCGGTACCGCCCGGTTTCGTCACCGCCTCGAGCATCGGCATGATCTGCTTCACCACTGCGTCTGCCAGTACCTGCTCACCGCCGCGCTCATTATCCTGCCGCAGCAATGACACCGGTCGCCGCTCCCCGTGGTTGGCAAACACACTGTAGGCCTGGGCCAGCTGCAAGGTCGTGACCGCCACACCGTGGCCAAAGGCGAGTGTGGCGCGATCAAGGTCGCGCCAACGCTGGTAGCTAGGCAACACGCCGACACTCTCGCCGGGAAAGCCGGTACCGGTGGGCTGGCCGAAGCCGAAACGGTGGAACATATTGCGCACGGCATTCGGTTCCAGCGACATCGCAATCGTCACGGTACCGACCTGGCTGGACTTGGCGATCACCTTGGTCAGGTCAATCACGCCGTAGTTGTTATGGTCCTTGAACACCTTGTCATGCACACGGATCGAACCCGGATTCGTGTCGATCGTCATTTCCGGGCGCCACTTGCCACTTTCAAGCCCGGCAGCCATCGTCAGCGGCTTGACGGTCGAGCCCGGCTCGAATACATCGACCAGCGCCCGGTTGCGCATCTGTTGCGGCTTCACACCCGTGCGGTTATTGGGATTGAACGAAGGCGAATTGACCATCGCCAGCACTTCACCGGTGTGCACATCCAGCACGACAGCAGAACCACCGAGCGCACCGAAATCGGTGACGATCTGCTTCAGTATCGTGTGGGCAAAGTACTGCACACGCAGGTCGATGCTGAGCGCAAGGTCAACGCCGTGCTGTTCCGGCTGCTGCAGCCCCAGGTCTTTGACGATGCGCCCCTTAAGGTCCTTGACGACCCTGCGCTTGCCGGGGATGCCGGTCAACGCTTCATTAAAGGCGAGCTCGATGCCCTCCTGGCCCTTGTCGTCGATATTGGTAAAGCCGACCAGGTGCGCCGCGACTTCACCGGCAGGGTAGAAACGCTTGTACTCGCGCAGCGCATAGACACCGTCGATATCAAGCGCCATCACTGTTTCCGCTTCAGCGGGCGACAAATGCCGGCGCAGGTACATGAACTCCTTGCCGCCGTATTGCGCCATGCGCTCACGCAATTCCTGTTCGCTCCAGCCCATTGCCTTGCCGACAGCCTCCCAGTTGGCTGCGTCCTGCCCCAGCACCTTCGGGTTGGCCCACAGCGTCACCACCGGCGTGCTGACAGCCAGCGGCTCACCATTGCGGTCCGTGATCATGCCGCGGTGAGCGGGAATGCTTTCGGTGCGCACAGTACGCGCCTCACCCTGGCGCGCGAGGAAATCATGGTTCATGAAGACCTGGTGGTCGGCGATGCGGCCCACGAGCACCACCGCCAACAACAACAGGAAGCCACCGACTATCTTGAAACGCCAGCTGCTGTTGTCGAACAGGCCCAGCAGTGCCGCCTGCCGTTCGCGCAGCTTCTGCATGGCGGGCTTGCCGGCGGCGGCCGCTTTCTTGCGCCCAGCCGATGTTGGTGTGCGCCGGGTAGCACGCAGGCCGGTATCGTCACCCTCGCGCGCCATCACTGCACCTTCACGATAGTGATCTGGTCAGGCTTCGGCGCTTCCATCTGCAAACCCTGCACCGCCATGTCATGCACACGGCTGTAGGCAGCCCACGTGCTCTTCTCGACCAGGTACTGCCCCCATAGCACCTGCATGTCGCGCGCTTCGGCGCGCAATCCCTCCAGTTCGGCGAGGTAACGCCGGTTCTCGAACGCCGACACGATAACGCCGAGCGCCGAGCCCATCACTGACAGCACCAGCAACACCAGGCAGAACAGGCCGAACACACTGATCTCGAGATTCTTTTCCTGCTGCGGCGCGTTCATGCCGCCACCCCGACTGGCAACTTTTCCGCCACACGCAACACGGCGCTGCGCGCGCGCGGATTGCTTGCCACTTCCGCCTCGCTGGCACGGATAGCCTTGCCGACGAGCTTCAGCGTCTGCCCTTCCGGCTTGCCGGTGACCGGGATATGGCGCGGCAACTCTCGACCGCGGCTCTGCTCGCGGAAGAACTGTTTGACGATGCGATCTTCCAGCGAATGGAAGGCAATGACCGCCATGCGCCCGCCAGCCGCCAGCACCGCTATGCCGTCCTGCAGTGCACGCTGCAGTTCACCCAGCTCGTCATTGATAAAAATGCGGATCGCCTGGAACACACGCGTCGCCGGGTGCTTGTGCTTCTCCCACGCCGGGTTGGCCGCCGCCACGACTTCGGCGAGCTGTAGTGTGCGCGTGAATGGCAGCTCAACCCGCGCCTTGCCGATGGCATTGGCGATACGCTTGGCATGGCGCTCCTCGCCATAGTCGCGGAATACCGTCGCCAACTCGTCGACTGGCGCCCGGTTGATCCACTCGGCGGCACTGATCCCGGCCTGCGGGTTCATGCGCATGTCGAGCGGGCCATCCTGCATGAAGCTGAAACCCCGACTGGCATCATCCAGCTGCGGCGATGACACGCCGATATCGAGCAGGATGCCATCGACACGGCCCAACAGGTCGCGCTGCTGCGCCACTGCGTGCATGGCTGAAAAATTGGCCTGCACGATCGAAAAACGGCTGTCGGAGCCATGTTGCGCATTGGCACAGGCGACTGCTTGCGGGTCGCGGTCGAGCGCCAACAGGCGACCGGCCGGCGACAGGCGCGACAGCAGCAGCGCGGTGTGGCCGCCGCGCCCATAGGTGCCATCAATGTAGATACCGTCAGGCTTCACCATCAGGGCGTCTACCGCTTCGTGCAACAGAACGGTGGTGTGGGCGAATTCACTCATGGCAGCCCTACAGTGCAATCGCAGCGAGGGCCGCTGGCAGCTCGAACTCACCGGCATTGGCGTCATGGCAACGCTGCCAGTTCTCTTCGCTCCACAATTCGAATTTGTTGACCAGGCCCACCAGCACCAGCTTCCTGTCCAGCTGGGCGTACTTGCGCAGCGTCGCGGGCAACAGCACACGGCCGCTGCCATCCATCTCAAGATCGCTGGCGTGACCCAACAGCAGGCGCTGTACGCGACGCGAGGCAGGGTCGGTGCTCGGCAGCGCCTCCAGCTGGGCCTCGATCTCCTGCCAGACCGGCAGCGGGTAGAGGCGCAGGCAGGCGTCGCGCAGGTCAATGGTTGCCACCAGCTGGCCACGGCACAGCTCGGCCAGTACCTCACGGTACTTGGCCGGAATCGCCAGCCGACCTTTGGGATCGAGACTGATTTCCGCTATGCCTCTGAACATGGGGGCTTGTTCCCTGGGCAGACGGGCCACGGCGAATCCAGTATTCGCCACTTTGACCCACTTTTCACCACAAGGCCACACTAAAGGGGGGCAAAATCCTTGTCAAGCCAACCACTGCGCGTTAGCGACACTTCGCCACACGTTGGCCGCAGATCGCGGCACGTTCGGCACCAGTTCGCAAAAGTACAAAAACAAGGAAAATCAGGAAAATGCACTGCAAACCTAAAGTAAAACCTCAGGTTCAGCTGTCGCAAGGATATAAATCAGGGATAAATTCGAGGGAAAAGTTCTAAAAATGGCGGAGTCGGCCGATAAGCCGGGTTCTGTCTTGGGCAACCATTCATCTGGGACCTGCGTCACCGCAGGCCTCAAGCGACCTACCCGCACCCGACGCGGGCCGCGCCAAAGGGTGCCTATTTGGTCTTGCTCCAGGTGGGGTTTGCCGTGCCGGTCTGTTACCAGACTCGCGGTGCGCTCTTACCGCACCGTTTCACCCTTGCCACGCACCTTACGGCCGTTCGGCGGTTTGCTCTCTGTTGCACTGTCCGTCGGCTCGCGCCGCCCAGGCGTTACCTGGCACCTTGCCCTGTGGAGCCCGGACTTTCCTCCACCCCGAAAGGCAGCGGTTGCCTGGCCAACTCCGCGCGCTAGGTTAAGGCCTGCCCTGGCGGAAGACAATTGCGGCTTGTTCAGGCCTCGTTGACCAGCCCCACACCCTTCATGCAGTGCGGGCCACCCCAGTGCTCGACCACCTTGCCGTCCTCGAAACGCAGGATCGCTGTACCGTTGATGGTGACAAAACGGCCTGACGGCGGCACATCGTAATAGGAACCGCCGTTGTGTGTGCCGGACAATGTCCAGTTGGAGACAATATGGTCGCCACTTTCCAGCACCAGGTTCACCTCGAACTTCATGTCGTCAGGAAAAGCCTGTTTGGCGTTTTCCCAGAAGTCCTTCTCATGGCCGCGGATGTCGGTACCCACGCGCTCCGGCACCACCCGCTCGGTGACATGGCTCATGAATGTTTCGGCAAAGTAGTCGTACACGGCGTCGTAATCGCCTTTGGCCATCCGGTCGGAATAGATCGCGAGGTTATGCAGGTTGCGGCTCATGGTGTACCGGCTCTTTAAGAGGTGGACGAGTATCAGCGCTCGCCCTGTTCGCGACAGGTATGGCGCACGCTTTCGACAACCGGGTCATTCTGCACGCAAAGCCTCGATCGGATCCACCCGTGAGGCCTGCCAGGCCGGCGCGATCCCGGACAGCAAGCCGACTGCCGCCGACAAACCCAGTGACAGGATGAAGTAAAACGGTTGCACCTGCACCGGCATCGCCGGCACCAGCAGCTTCAGCAGGCCTAGCAGGCTGCCGACGGCCGCCAGCCCCAGCAGGCCACCGAGCAGCGCCAGCACAATGGCTTCGCCGAGGAACAACCCCAGCAGCTGGCCCTGCGTGGTGCCGAGTGCGCGCAACAGGCCGATCTCGGCCGTGCGCTCACGCAGCGTGGTGCTCATGATCGTCAGCACGCCGACGCCACCGACAAGCAGTGAAATACTGCCAAGCGCACCCACCGCCATCGTCAGCATACCGAGGATACGGTCGAGGCTGGCGAGCATGTCATCCTGCGTAAACAGTGTGATGTCGTCATCGCCATGCAGCTCGCGGAAACGCTGGCGTATGCGCTCGGAGATTTCCGCCGACGTGGTGTTTTCCGTGAAGACCACGTCCATCTCCTGCAGGTTGACGCGGTTGAACAACTGCAGTGCGCGGTCGGCCGGGATGTAGGCAATCTCGTCGAGATCCATGCCGAGGAAATCCCCTTTCGGCTCCATGACACCGACAACACGGAATCGCGCTCCGCCAATGCGCACGAACTGCCCGAGCGGGTTGGCTTCGCCAAACAATTCACTGCGCAACTTGCTGCCGAGCACGACAAAAGGACGCGTGTTGCCGGGATCATCCGCCGGCAGGAAACTGCCGAGCGCCACCGGCATCTGCCACGCTTCGGGCGCGTCATGACCGACACCGAAAACATCGGTATCGCGCGAACGGTCTGCCGATTCGACATGACCAGTGCCTGTCACGATCGGCACCACATATTTCACATCGCGCAATTGCCGCAAGGCCACGCTGTCGGCAATCGTCAGTGGCCGCACGGTACTCAGCACGCCGGCCATGCCCATGGTCTGGTTCTTGCCTGGCGTGACTTTCACAATGCGCGAACCGAATTGCGAAAAGCTGTCCATGACGTAGACACGCAAACCCTCGCCGATCGCGGTGAGCAGCACCACCGCAGCAATACCGATGGCGATGCCGAGCGCAGTGAGCCAGGTGCGCAAGCGCCCGGCATCGAGCGAACGGCGTATCCATTGCAAACCGTCGACAGTTCTCATCCCGGCAGCCTCATGTCGTCCTGCCTGCCAGCGCATCGACCGGCTGCTGGCGCGCCGCCCGGCTGGCAGGCAGCCAGGCAAACAACAGCCCGGAAAACAGCGCGACCAGCACGGAAAACACCACCGCCCACGCCGGCGCGGCAAACGGCACGGTTGGCCACAACAGGCGGCCGAGCAACACCAGCAACTCACCCACCAGCACGCCGCACACGGCACCGGCGGCACACAACAGCACCGATTCCAGCAGGAACAGCCGCCTCACCTGGGTGTGTGACGCACCGAGCGCCTTCAGCAGGCCGATTTCCTTGGTGCGTTGCGACACGCTGATCCAGGTGAGGTTCATCACCAGCACGCCGGCGACCAGCAGGCTGATCGCCGCAATGGCGCCGACAGCGAGCGTCAGCGCGCCGAAAATCTGGTCAAAGGTCTGCAGCATCGAGTCGGGCTTGACGACGGTGACATCTTCCTCACCCTGGTGCAGTTCGCGAAAAGCCGCGAGCATTTCATCGCGCAATTTGTCGAGGTTGTAATGCGGCCGCGGCTGCACGATGACGCGGAACAGGCCCTGGCGATTGAACAGCATCTGCGTGGAAGCGACTGGCACCAGCACACCGTCGCTGAGGTCAAAGCCCGATGCATCGGCCTTGCCGGCCAGCACGCCGATGATGCGGAAGCGGCGGTCACCCATGCGCAACCATTCGCCCACCGCCTGCTGGTTGCCGAACAGCTCGTCGCGCACCTTGCTGCCGATGACGCAGACCGGTTGCGCCAACTCCAGGTCGATCGCCGGCAGGATCTCGCCATTCAGCACCTGCAAGTTGCGCACGGTGAAATACCCAGCATCGGTGCCGAGAATCATCACATCGCGCGCACGCGAATTGGCCGACACTTCTATCTTGCCTGCCATCAGCGGCGAGATGATGTCGGCACCGCGAAGGCGTTCGCGCAAGGCCTTCACGTCGGCCAGCGTGATATCACGCGCTGCCGTGCCGGTGGCGGGAGGCGGGCCACCACCACCGGTGGTTTCCTTGCGCCCGGGCATCGCGACCAGCAGGTTGGTGCCCATCGAAGCAAACTCGTTGCGCACGAAACCGCGCGCGCCTTCGCCGAGTGCCGTGAAAGCAATCACCGAACCGACAGCAAGTGTCATGGCCAGCAACATCATGCCGGTGCGGAAACGGTAGCGGCGCAGCACGACCAGGGCGAACAGCACACTGTCGCCCCAGCGGATACCGGCCTGGTTACTCATGCCGGTGCCGCCAGCGTGTCGCTGACAATGCGGCCGTCACCGAAAACAATCTGCCGGCGCGCACGCGCACCGAGCACCGTGTCGTGCGTCACCATCAGCAAGGTGATGCCGGAGGCGTTCAGCTCTTCCAGCAAGGCCATCACTTCGCGGCCGGAGCGGCTGTCGAGGTTGCCGGTCGGTTCATCCGCCAGCAGGATCTCCGGCTTCATCACCACCGCGCGGCCGATGGCCACGCGCTGGCGCTGGCCGCCGGACAACTGTTGCGGCAAATGGCCGGCACGTTCGACCAGGTTCAGGCGCTGCAGGATGTCATCGCAGCGGCGGCGCCGTTCCTGCGGTGCCATGCCGGCCAGCACCATCGGCAACTCGATATTCTCGCGCGCCGTCAGCCGCGGGATCAGGTGGTAGGCCTGGAACACGAAACCGATGCGCACGGCGCGCAGGCGGGCACGGGCTTCCTCCGGCAAGCCGACGGTTTCCGTGCCGGCCAGCGTGTAGGAGCCGGCATCCGGCGTATCGAGCAGGCCGATCATATTGAGCAGCGTCGACTTGCCGGAACCAGACGGCCCCATCACCGAAATGTATTCGCCGGCCGCGATATCGAGATCAACACCGTCCAGCGCGCGCACGATCTCGTCACCGAGCGTGAACTGCCTTGTGATACCGCGCAGGCTGATCACGGCGCAGCTTTCCCCGCGCTGGAAGCGGCATCAATGCGCGCCTTCGCACCGTCCTTCAGGCCGGCGCGATCCGGCGTCAGCACGATTTTCTCGCCCACCTTCACACCGGACAACACTTCACTCTGCGTCCAGTTGGCCAGGCCGACCGTGATGTCCCGCTTTCGCACGACACCTGCCTCATCGCCTGCGCCACCTTCGAGGATGTAGACCGCCTTCTTGTCGATGATCGCCTCGCTCGGCACACGCAGCACGTTGCTGCGTTCGTCGAGCACAATCTCGATATCGGCACTGTAGCCGACCAGCAAGGGCACATCTTTCGGGAAGCTGTCGAAGCGCACATCGACATCCACCGTGCGCGCCTGCTTTTCGACTTCCATCACATACGGCGCAATGCGCGTGACGTGGCCGGCAAAGCTCTGGCCGCGGAAAGCGTCGAGCGTGATACGTGCAGGCTGGCCAACACGCACCGGCATGGCGTCCACCTCGTCGATCGGTGCGGTGACATACATGCACGAGTCGTCGATGATCTCGACGGCCGGCAAGGTCAGCACGCCGGAAGGCGACGGCGTCACATATTCACCGAGTTCGCTATTCACTTCGGCAATGACACCGGCATACGGCGCGCGCAGGTAAGTGAGGTCGAAACGCGCACGCACCAGGTCGAGATTGGCACTGGCCATCTTCACCTGGTCTTCAGCCGCCTGGCAGGCCTGCCGGCTCGTCGTGGCCAGCGTGCGCGCCGCCTCGGCCTGCGTGCTGGCGATCAGCCGCTTTTCGTACAGCGACTGGGCACGGCGGTTTTCCCGCTCGTTCTGCTCGGCACTGAGGCAGGCGCGTTGCTGTTCATGTGTGGCGGCGGAGAGGTTGGCTTCTGCCTGCGCGACATTGGCCTTGTGGTCTTCATTCCACAATTCGAGCAACACCTGCCCGGCCTCGACGCGGTCGCCTTCCTTCACGTTCAGTTTCTGCACGCGGCCACCGAGCGGCATCGACAGGCCGGAACGCTGGCACGGCTTGATAGTGCCGGCGCGGGTGTTGGAGACGGTCGACGTCACATTGCCCAGGCCAGCCTCCGCCACCGGCAACAACAGCTCCTTGCCCTCGCGCGCCTTCAGCACGGCACCTGCAACCAGCACCGCCGCCACACCGGCCACAATCCACCTTTTTTTCATGCGGGAGTATTCCCCTGTCACACAAACCAAGGCTGCCAGCCTAGCACGGCTGGCACAGCGCACCGGAGCGGGAAAAACCGATGGCTCAGCCGGCCGACAACCACCACAGGCCGGCGGCAAACAGCAGCACCGCCTGCCACGGCACACTGGCCAGCTGAGCACCCCATTGCGGCCAGGCCAGTGCGGCCAGCACCAGCCCCAGGGCGACGAAGCGGCCGCGGCGGCGCGACTGCTGCTGGCGCTGTTCCAGCAGGGCCAGTTGCTGTGCCGTGGACTGGATAGCTGGCGCGACCTGTTCGAAACGGCGCACCTGCTGTGCGGCATCAAACAGCAGCTCCGGCACCTCGGGGAATTTCTCCAGCCAGCCGGGGCCGTGGCGACGGATTTCCGCCAGCAGGTTCTTTGGATGGTAGCGGTTGACGATCCAGCGCTCGAGGAATGGCAGCGCGGTCTGCCACAGGTCGAGCTGCGGATACAGCTGCCGGCCGAGCCCCTCGATATTGAGGAGGGTTTTCTGCAGCAGGACCAGCGAGGGCTGGATGCTCATGTCGAAGCGGCGCGCGGTCTGGAACAGGCTGACGAGGATCTGGCCGAAGGAGATCTCGCTGATCGGTTTCTCGAAAATCGGCTCGCATACGGTGCGGATCGCCGCCTCGAAATCTGCCGCGCGCGTCTGCGGTGGCACCCAGCCGCATTCGATGTGCAGTTGCGCCACCTCATGGTAGTCGCGGCGGAAAATGGCGAGCAGGTTGCGCGCGAGGTAGTACTGGTCCTCGCGCGACAGCGAACCGACGATCGCACAGTCAATCGCAATGTATTGCGGCCGCGACGGGTGTTGCGTCGAGACGAAAATATTGCCGGGGTGCATGTCGGCATGGAAAAAATTGTGGTCGAAAACCTGCATGAAGAAGATCTCGACGCC
>ERZ1645187.687-NODE-687-length-33016-cov-60.856315_pt1 | contig 33016 bp, 53 predicted proteins | sample MGYA00575352_ERZ1645187 | MGnify/ENA primary metagenome ERZ1645187 (study PRJEB40837, sample SAMN11349314) | freshwater sediment metagenome | isolation source: river sediment | host: Sediment | place: India: Wazaribad , New Delhi | collected 2017-02-21 ... | reverse complement strand
GTGCCGAGTACATCTTTATAGGATTGCTCGGCTTTTTTCTTTTGGTGAGGTTGTTTAATTTATGAGAACTCTTGTACTTCAAAGACTAAAGCAAAGCTCAATGGGTACTCTTGGAATCATAAAAGAGGATGGTAAAGAAATTTGTCAAACACTAGAAAAACCATGGGTTGATGTCGAGCTTGATGGAATTTCCGACAAAAATGTTTCCTGCATAAATGCTGACACTTATATTTGTAAGCGCGTACACTCTCCAAAGTTTGGTGAAGTTTTTGAGATCACAAACGTACCAAACAGAGATCATATTTTAATACACAACGCAAATTTTCTGCGCGAGTTACTAGGGTGTGTTGCCGTTGGTCTTCAATCTGGAGAGTCAAACGGAGAGTATTGCGTTTATAAAAGCAAGATGGCCCTAGAGCACTTCATGAAAAATCTTGAAGGCGTTAAAGAATTTCGCTTGGAAGTGAAGGATGTTCCATGATGGGTTTCTTTAAAGACGGCGAAGGTAACTTAAGCATGGGCCGCCTGTGCTGTTTTATGTGCGTCGTCGCTGGAATTGCCATAGCTTGCATTAAATCGGATGTGATTGTATCATCAAGTCTAATCGGACTTGGATTAGGCTCAAAGCTAATCCAAAACAAACAGGAGAAATAGCATGGATAAAACATTGGAAATTTCAAAAGAGTTAGACGTTAAAATTGAAGTCAAAGAAGGAAAAATCATCTTAGTTGGTGATTATGATGGGAAGCTTGGTGGCGTAAAACTAGAGCTTTCTGTTTCTGCCGACAAGCTTATCGACGCGATTGTTCTTAAAACAGACAACACTATCGATGACAAAATTGGTGAACTTTTAAAGGCAGCTCTTAAGAAAGCTTAAAATCTTTCCATGGAGTCTAAGCTTTCAAGGGCCTTCCTTTTTGGAGGGCCTTTATTTATTAAGCAGTTTTCTACTTAATAAGTATTAATTAAATGCTTTGTTAATTGGAGAAAAAGAAAGAGAAAACATATTTATAGCAATCTATCTTTAAAAAAAAAGAATCGATTCTATAAATTTGCCTCTTGGTAGTCCTATATGCTTCGTCAGTGTGGAGCCAAAAGCCTATTTCTCAACTTCAATGGCCCTTATCCTGCACTTAAGGCCAGTTTCAACGGGGAAATAGGAATCCCGTATTGCAGTGTTCTGACAAGCTACAAAAAACAACTCTATTTTTGTAGTATAATTATTGTATAGTGAAATAAATGTCTATCTAAAAAATAGATAGCATTGGAGGACAAATGCAAAAACTTGTTAAATTTCTCTCATGGCTTGTCGAAATAACAAAAGAGCCATTAAAAAATCTTATTTATAACGAGGCTTTTATAGTATTGGCGGCAAAGCTTCCTGTTGTGCCAAAATGGTGCTTAAAAGCGGTTTTAAGGTGGAGCCTAGACAAGACACTAAATCCAGTCATAAACGCCGCCTATAACGAAATGGGATTCAAATTAGAGGTATTAAACAACGAAATCAAGGTAAGGAGGATAGAAAATGCGAATACTAATAGCGATTGGAATGATGCTATTGATGACCTCATGCGTCCCGGCAAGAATTGAGGAGCCAATAGAGTCTGTTTTTGTGAATTTCGATAAAGGGATCACAAGATCGGGTCCGGTAAATTTCAACTATACCGTAAAAAATAGAAACGAAGTAGGCGCGTGGGCAGTCGGTGCAGAAATTAAAAGTGGAACTGTTGGTGAGCTTAGTGGCACTTACTATTGCCAGAGCGTTAAAGATTTCGGCGAGAAGGTTATCCCTACTTTAAGAAAGGGCCATGACCAGTATTACGATTGGATTAAAAATAATTGACCGCATTAAAATTCCATCTTAGAATTTTACTACGGTGTCTCCTGATGTGTGTCTTTGGTCTGGTCGTTTTCAAGGATGAAGGCGGCCTGATCACCTCTAAGGGCTTTTAATGCAAGAGATTATCAAGCAAATAATAAAAGACCGTCAACAAAAAAAATCAAAAATTTCGGACTCAATAGCAAAGCTAGAAGAAGCTTTGTTTCAAGCAAAACAGCAGGGGAATACTCGTAAGGTTAAGTCTATTGAAATAATAATAAGGGCCATTAAAAATAAAAAGGGCCAACGTAATTGATGGCCCTTACCCAATTCACACAATAAGTTAAAAATTACTTTTTAGCTTTTGTTGCTTTCTTTGTTACTTTCTTAACTGGCTTCTTAACTGCTTTTTTTGTTTCTTTTTTCATTCTATTCCTCGTTTGTTTTTTATCAGCGTTATTGCTGTTAATACATTCATGGTTGCTACATGGTGGTAGAACGTCATTTCTAAGCTCACCCACGCATTTTTTGCACTCTTTTTTTATACTCACAATTATTCCTCAGTTACATTCGGCGTTATTGCCGTTATTTAATTTCTAAAAAACTCCTAACTCTTTTCTCTACCTCAAGCTTTATTTCACTCGGTAATATGTTTGTCTTTATTGGAGCAACACTTGAAGTAATGGAAACTCTATCTATTTTGCGATTTTTAGGCAATTTTTTTTTAGCATCCAAGCACTCAAGAAAATAAAGCTCAATTAGCGCGGTCTTTGTTGATTGGCCTAGTTCTTCATATTTCACTTTTTAAATACTCCTCGATAACATCTATAGCTTCTTTTGCAGAAAAACAAACACGGCATCTGTAACCATAGAATGTTAGTCTTTCTATTTTTTTTAACTGTTCATCTGACAGCCTTCCTCCATCCTTTTTCATTTCTATAAAAAGCCCATAAAACGCCGGACTTGTTTTAGTTGAAAATCTCGGGAATGGTAAAAATATATCAGGAGTCCCTTTGTTTGTGCCTGCTCTTTTTGCTTTAACAGCTTGTCCAATGCTTAACTTTAGTCCGTTATTAATTGCAAACATAAGGTCAAGCATTGGGTATTTTTTCAAAGTGAACGGATTTCTCGCCCATTCAAAAAGCTCTGCCTGATGGTCAAATTCTGATTTTAATTTTTTAAGATTCATAAAAACAACCTTTATAAAATACAGCGTAAAATCTTTCATCACGCCACCTTTACAACAAAGTAATCAATCCCTGCCTCCACGATTTCTTTTTCATCCAAAAGCTTGTGCGCTTCTTTCATGCTGTCAATCGTTAGCGGCTTGGTAGTTTGACAAGTTATCATTCCCATTTGTAGATAAGTGATCTGAATTTTCTTATCGTCAAAAAGAAATTTTATCTTTTTTGCTTTGTACATCGTTTCACCTTTTGCCCTGGTCCCCTTGGTGATCTTATTCCCCTTACTTTTAACCAACGCCGCAGCGATGATTCATGATAGCCAACTATCTCGGCCACTTCTTTTAGTGACTTAGTTCTGAGCAGATTAATGCACTCTAATGGTTCTGGTCTTCTTTTCTTTTTAACATATGCCATATTTTTTCCAATTTAAAGGCCCCTCTAGCTATAAATTATTAAGGTTGACACTAGCTACTAGAGAGGCCGCTAGTGTTTAATTTATTCCGAAAACTTCCTCGTCAAGACTTTTTGATTCTGTATCAATAGCGTCTTTATAGGTTTTCTTTATCCCATAATCCACAAGCTCATCTTGGCTTGCAAGCTCCTGCGCCTCTGCACTGGTCGGAAGCATCTTACAAAACCTTCTAACAATGCACTTCTTTGCCATTTCGGCGTAATCAGATTTCCAAGGACCAGAATCTTTTGATCTTGATCTTTCTCTGATTTTTTCTACTTCTTGGATGCTCATTACGTCGAAAGTCTTTGTGCCGTCTGCAAGAGTGGCCACGGCATAAACTGCAATCATTTTACCAGTGCTGTCTAGCTTTTGTTTGTGCTTTAAAAAAGAGTCGGTTCCCATTTGAAAATCAAATTCATCATCTTCATAAACACATTGGCAATTTACGGCTTTGACTTGGCCACTTCTCAGAACGAGTGAAACTAGGCCTCGATAGCTTATAACTAGCTGGCACTCTTTCCCATACGGGATCAAATAAATATGATTCATAGCTCCGACCTCTAGGCCAAGTTGAGCGATTTGCATCATAGCACTAATTAAGCTCATTTTATCGCAGGCCATGAGCTTTGGATTTTTGCGAAGCTCGGTAACAAACACTCTGGCAAGTCTGTCTGGATTCATTGAATTAGGAACAGCTAGAGCAATTTGAGGCTTTGATTTTTCGATGAGGTCAAAAATAGTGTCTTCTTTCTTTAAAGCAGGTTTATTGTCTTGTTTGGTAATTGAATTTTCTTGTGTCATTTCTATTCTTCCTTTGCTGATCTTACAGCGTCTTGTGCGTGCTCTGAGAATCTTACATCGTTGTGGATTTCAGATAAAACAAAAGCCTCAATTTCTGGGTAAAACGCTTCAAAATCTGAAATAATTTGGAATGGAAGGCTTGAATCTTTTTCTTTAATAGAAAGAAGAGTTATCTTTTGAAATTTTGCGCCTTCGCTTACCAAAGCATCAATTTGAACAAGATACTCTTTCTCAATTTTTCCAACGCTGATTTTTAAATTGTTTGTTAAAACGAAATCTTGTACTTCTGTTGTCCACATAAAAACCTCCAGTTTTTTTAAGATCATAAATCTACGCGCTCTTGACGTAAAGAAAAAAGCGCGGTTTGTAAATTATTCAACAGTGTATTCCTTTTTCAAATACCACTCTGGGGGAAATAGCTTCTCTACTTTCTTATTCATTCCCGGCCATTCGTTTTTGTCAGTACATTCCTTCCACTTATTCAAAAGCTTGAAGAACTTTTTAAGACCAATGTCTAAAAATTCTTGGTCAATTTCATAGACTTTATAGTCGAGCTCATCGGTTGTTTCGCATGCGAGAATGACACAAGGAATTTGCTTACCAGTCTCGAGAAAAATAGCGTGTTGATAAGCTGCGCACTTAACGTCATAACTGTAATTTATAAAGTCATTTACAAACTCTCTTGGTTCGCAACTTCTACAAGTTTTAACGTCAAGAAAAAATGAACCTTCAACGAAAAAATCAAGTCTAAATTTCATACTAACGCCTTCAACGGTTTGAAAAATAGAACACTCGGATTGACCTTTTTTGAGCATGGCCTGAACACGTGGGCTTTTCAAAACACTATCGGCTATTGCTTTTGCTTCTTGATATTCCTTTGTGCTAAGAATTTCTTTGCCCTGCGATTCAACATAAAAAGCCGAAACGGTAAAATCATAAATCTGCTTTCTTTCGTCTTCGCTAATTAGCGTGGAAAGCTCTTTTAAAATATCTTCTTTCTTTCCGCTTTTCTTAGTGCCGTATTTCTCACAAAGCTGCTTTAGGTCATCAATGGTTACAAATTTATAATCTTCCTTACGTGGTTCGACAGCGTAAATTTCATTAAATAATTCTGGCTCAAGAATAAGTGTGTGAACAGCGCGGCCATTGACCAAAGTTTTTGTGTCCCTTGGATTGGCCTTGGCCCATTGAAAGTGCAATGGTGACTTCTCAATGTTGACGAGTGAGCTACAATTAAGAGCGTCAACTTTTACATAATCGGAAAATGAGATTTTTTTGATAGACATAATTAATTTCCTCCGTAGATTCGCCAAGAAATAAAAAAGCAAATGGCGACAGATATTATAATTTTGATTGGCTTTGATTCTATTTTATCTCCGCAAGTCCTCCAAAAGAACCAAATCCAAAAAGAACAAATTGCGAAAAGGCCTATTGATTGCAAGTCTTCCATAATTTCTCCTATTCTAATTTTTTAGAAAATCCCAAATGAGTAAGGTAGTAGTCTCGACTAAATAACTCATTTTCAATTTGTTCTATTTTTATTGATAATGCTCTTGCATCTTCTCTTTTTCCGCACAAAATAAAATCTCTTCTTTTTGCTGATAATGATTTGTGCTCGATTTTTAACTCTAAATCACTCGAAGACTTTAGTAGTGATGTTTTCATAATTCCTCCATTATTTGATGATTTGAATATAGCGCATTTTTTGTATTAATCTACAAAATAGCGCAATTTGAATTTTTTACAATAATGGATATTTATTTAAAAGAATGGCCCGGATTTTTAGGTCCGAGCCGTATCAATTTGAAACTGGAGGAATCAAAAATGATCTTATAAAGATAGCATTGTAAAAAATTTTAGTAAATAGTTCAAACTTTACTTTGTTTTTGGTTTTTGATAGGTTTTGTGAGCTTACTCCAAATTAAGCAAAAATTTATTTTAAATCGGTTGAAAAACCGTTAGCCAAGTTCCCACCGTTCTTTGGAGTAGGCCGGTGGGGATGAGGCTTTTTTTGAGGCTTACACATGGCAAGACTAAATATAGAAGATTCGCTAGTAAATGACGAAAGGTTTATTTTTGTATCAAGCAAAATAGGAAGATATCAAGCCATGGGCCAATTCGTATTTATAGCAAAACTTGCACAGCGTTACTGGATTGACGGAATGCTTATACCCGAAAGCGTTTATAATCTTGGCGAGTTTTCAGATGCTTTTTTTTCTTCTGGATTGGTAGAAAAACGAGAGAATGGGGTTTATTTAAGAGGATCAGAAGAACACTTTGCATGGATTCTTTCAAAAAGGGAAAATGGACAAAAGGGCGGTCGCCCACGTAAAAGTAATGACTTAAGAAAAGCGAACGAAACCGAATCAAAAGCTAACGAAAGCTACGAAAACCCTCTTACTCTTTCTCCTGCTCTTTCTCTTTCTCTTACTCAAATAAAAGAAGAAAAGAAAATAAAAGAAAAAAGTAAGAAGAATGTTTTTTGCTTTGAAGAAGTTTGGTCCATGTACCCAGAAAAGTCTGGCAAGAAGCAAGCCGAAAAACATTTCAATCAAACCGTAAAAACACCAGATGATTTTGAATCTTTAAAAATTGCAATTAAAAATTATTTACAATCACCAAAACCAATGGCCGGATTCATAAAGAACGGAAGCACGTTTTTTAACGATTGGAGGCCATGGGTAGATCCTACCCCTCAAATGATGATTAACAACGCTAAAAACGCCAATTCTATGCTTTATATGGCCAATCCATACGAGACCAAAGGAGAAGAAAAATGACAACAGACAAAGCAACTGTTTTCGATGCACTAAAAAAACTTTCTTTTGCAAAGGGTCAAGCCCAAACAGAGGAACGATTGACAATCTACGTTGAAATACTTTCGAGGTTCAAAACAGAGAGCGTATTGAAGTGCATTACATATTTTTTATTGAGAGAAAAATTTTTCCCGGACATTTCAGATTTGGTCAATTACTTAGACCCGAAGCCGCAGCCGAAAGATATAGCTATGAGTTGTGCCGGAATTATTCAAGACGCATCAAGAAGAATTGGCCAATATGAACACAAAAAAGCCGAGAGAGTATTAGGGCCTCACGTTTGGGATGTTGTTAAATCTTTTGGAGGCTGGACGTCCATTTGCCAGTCTAATTTTGACGGTGTTTTTAAGGCTCAGTTAAGAGACTGTGCGCTATCGAGAATGACAATGTTTCCAAATTCAAAACAGGAAATTTACAAAGCCTGTATCTCTTTTGATGAAGAAAAAATGGAGAAGATTCTTGCGATTTGCTATCAGGAAGATGAGAAGGCCAGAATAGAAAGCATGACCGATGAGCAAAAAGAAATTGAAAAATATAAAGAGGAGTATTTTTAAAATGATGAACGCATCATTGGAGAATAGCGAATGAATAGAAAACAAGAATTAGAGCTTAAAAAAAGTTTGTCATCGCTCGGATATGTAGAATTTACAGATGAAGATAAACAAGAATTGATCGAGATATATAAAAAAGAAAAAGTTGACGATATACCTTGATAAAATTGCGCTATTTGATATAAAGTTTTCAAACGGAGGAATCATGCAAGCAAATACAGCACTTTTAATTGTAGCACTGGTCTGTTTCGCGTCAATGGTCTATGTGCTTGATAAAACCAATGATCTGAAAAGAGATATTTCAAACGGCGTTATTCGCGTTAAAGGAGAGTATTATTTATGTCAGAAATTAAAGTGATGACTGGCAGTATCTTTGTAGATCAAGAAGGAAATGAGGTTGAGATTTTAAAATGGGGTGAGTACGTTTATTTCACTTATTGCGGCAAAGGATTATTTAGATTCATATCAAAAAAGAAATTTTTAAAAGAGTTTGAACCAAAGGAAGAGGAAAATGAACAACTTTAAAAACTTAAAAGAGCTTTATCAGGCGTTGTTGGATGGAAAGACGATTTGCCATCCAGACGGAACAATCGCAAAGATGATGGATGACGATTGTCTTCTTGTAAAAACAGAGAATGGAGTTACAAGCGGAATGATTCTAGGGCAGATGCACATAGAGAGCGCATCTAGCTGGTCAATCTATCAAGAGCCAGAGAAATGGTATAAAGTAATAGCTTTAAAAAAATATTTAGAAAGACCATTTATTTATGGAAATCTTTATAAAAGCGAAGAAGACTTTTTAAAATTCAACTCAGCCAAAAAAGAAGACTATCACTGGATTATTTTGGAAGAGGTAAAGTTGTGAAAGAACTAATTATCATAATGTTAATTTTAGTCATCGTCTTAGTAGTATCAAGAATTGGCTACGAGAAAGGCAAAGAGATTGGCTATCAAGAATTTCAATCCAAGTCTAAAGAAATCCAAGAGGTTCAGGATGAGGTTAATAAGCAGCTAGATGAAGCGAATAAGCTTGTTGAAGAATATAAGAGGAGAGTGATGAGATGAAAAAAGGAATCATAATAAAAAGGTCCGATAGATCTAATTCGATAGAAATACATCTAATTGAACAAGGCGACAAAACACTAATAGCAACGATAACTAAAGACTCATTTGACGATGATCACTCTTATGAGTTTTATAAAAGTTTTTGCGGGTCGTATGAAAGAGAGGAAGAAAAATGAAAAAACTATTTCCATTATTATTTTTGGTGGCATGTAGTTCTGATGCTGATTTTACTTACTGCGCAGAAACTTCAAATCTGAAAGCGTGGAGCAAGTTTGATTGTATTACCAATGAGCAGACTAAAAAGGTTTATTGTAATCCTAAAAAGTGCATTACTATTACTTCTGACAATAAAGAGTGCTCTTTATGATTACAGAACAACAAAAGAAAGAGATTTTGGAGAGTGAGAGATTTACTACTTTCTGCTCCCATGACTGCGTAAATTGTGCGTTCTTTTATGAGACCACATCAAAAGCGTGCGCTATTTCTTATTATGAGGTCAAGCTAAAAGAAGAAAAAGCGAAGGTGGAGAAGCTTAGGAATGCTTTGGGATTTTATGCAAATTGGGCTAATTACAAAAAACAGAAAATAACTGCGCACGATTGCGAGATTTTAAAAACATATGATCACAAAGATGGAGAGGGCTTAATTGGTGGCAAACTCGCCCGTCAAACCATTAAAGAACTGGAGTAGATGAATGGAAAGTGAAAATCTATGCACATATTGTCCTCACTATAATCCGGGCGGTCGTTGGCGTTCTAAATTCCAGGTCCGCAAGAGAAAAATTAAGCAAGAGCTTCTTGCATTTTATATTCAAGGAGTTTGCATCGGGTTAGAAAAGATCGAAGTCGTTGAGGAAATGCTTAAGGACATGGCGAGAGCGAGAGAGTTGAAAAACCTTAAAAGAAATCGAGGGATAAAATGAACGAAATAGAAGAATACTTGTTGATTATATTTTTAAGCGATCTTTATGAAGAAAAATTGCGGATTGAAGATATAGAGTTTTATCAGAGCGGGAAAGGCTTTTTGTGGGAGAATTTCAAAAAAGAAGAGCTCGGCAGAACTATTCCCGAGGAGTTTGAAGTTTTCATAACTGATCGCGCTATCGACGAACTTAGAAATTCAAATAACGATATTATGACTTGGCTGTGCAGAAAAGATTGGGCGTTAGTTAATCAAAAAATAAAAATAACGGTGGTGGAGAATGGTTAGAATATTAATTCGTGGCGATTGCTTAGAGGAAATGAAGAATATTCCAGACCAAAGCGTTGATCTGACTATAACTTCTCCACCATACAACATGAATCTAAGGATAAGAAATGGGAAATACTGCTCTAGGCAAATAACAAAAGAGCTAACTACCAAGTATGAGAACTTTTCTGACAATATGACTATGGATGAGTTGTTTTATTTTAATTGTTTAGTGTTGGACGAGCTTCTAAGAGTATCAAAAATTACGTTTTACAATATACAGTTTTTGACTGGAAACAAATCTGCGTTTTTCAGGCTTATTGGAAAGTATCACGATAAAATAAAAGAAGTAATAGTTTGGGACAAAGTAAACGCTCAACCATCAATATCAGAGAGAACTTTAAATAGTAGGTTTGAAGTTTTGCTTGTTTTTGAAAATGAAGGTGCAATATCAAGAAGATTCAAATGTGCTAAATTTAATAAGGGAACTATTGAGAATTTATGGCAAATAAAAAGAGGAAAGAAAATAAATAAAACACATGGCGCAGTGTTCCCGGTTGAACTCAGTAATAAAATAATAAGCATGTTCTCCAGCAAGGGGGAGGTTATTTTAGATCCGTTTATGGGAACAGGCACAACAGGTGTCTCATGTAAGTTACTTCATAGAAAGTTTATCGGAATCGAAAAAGATGAGGGCTACTTTGAAATAGCAAAAAAGCGAATAGAGGAGGCTTAAAATGATTAAAAAATTAAAGTGCTTTTTAGGATTTCATAATTGGATTACATTTAGAGTAAAAGGTATTAATGCAGATTTTAAAGAATGCTTGCATTGTAGAGTATTAAAAAGAAAGGATGATTAAATGATTAGAAAATTAAAGTGCTGGTTGGATGATGATTTATGAAGAATATTATTAAAATAAATGAAGATATAAAAAACTACATATCTTATAACCCAGAAACGGGAGATTTATTTTATTTTAAAAAACACTCAAAAAAAGCATCTGCAATAAGATTATTTGAGCCACTCAGGAGTAAAGACAAGGATGGGTATATAAAGGTTTACTTTATGGGGCACAACTATGGGGCTAATAGAGTTGCTTGGTTTTTGCATTACGGTGAGCAACCAAAAGGCGTTATTGACCACATAAATAGAGTTGTTGACGATAATAGAATATGTAACTTGAGAGATGTTTCGCATAGAGATAATAGTTTAAACAAAAACAAACAATGCGAAGAGTTTAACGGAACATCTTTTAATAAAGCTTCTAAGAAGTGGGTTTCGTATACATATGTAAATAAAAAGATGATCTTTCTTGGTAGTTACATGTGTAGATACCAAGCCAAAATGGCAAGGATTATGTACGATTGTGGTGAATTTAAGAATACAAACAATGCGGAAAATTGAGAGGCGAAGGATGAGAGAAGTTGAGTTATATAAAGTTTTCGGCCGTGTCTGCACTGCCGATAGAGGATGGGGAAAAATAGTTTTCTTTGATTATGAGAAAGGAACTTATAAGACAATGATCGAAGACTATCACCAGAAGTTAAAAAGAATCGGAAGGGTGTTTAAGTATAATAGAGGTTCAAAATGAGCAAGAAAAACATTAAAGAAATTCTTTGCGAAAATTGCAAAATGAACTGCAAGAGTCTTGCTAATAATAGTCTTGTTTTTAATTGTTTCTTTAATCATAACGATGCCGATGCTTTGTTGATAGCTTGGAATTTCTGCGCATCTCAGTATGAGGGTTAAGTTGAGGAGTTAAAAGAAGAACTAAGTAACAAAGAAAATTTTAGACTTATCGATAATGAGAGGCTTAATAAAAAGATTTACTTTGTTAACAAAAGAAACGATGAACTCAAGAAGAAGTTTGATGAGGCAATTTTAATAATTGAAGACCTATACTCATCAGCAGAAGAGTGCCAAGCAAAAGCGAAAGCAAGAGATTTTTTAGAAGGAGTTAAAGGTGAGTGATATTAATGAAAAACTAATGAAGGCTTTTGAGTCAATAAACGAACAAATGGAAGCGCACCTTATCGAAAGCGTTATTTCGTTATTCCATCAAGGAGTTTTAAAGCATTATGTTAGAGAGCTTCGACAAACAATAGATGAGAGTAATTTTAAAATGTCAATTCAAGCGGCAAGCGGAGTTACTTTTGAAGGAAGAGAAAAGCTTGTTGAGCTAGAGGGAAAAATCCAAACACTCGAATCAGAGCTTGAGCGGCTTAGGAAAGAGAATTTGGCGATGAGGAATTGCGAAAATTGTTTTCATTTTGACGTTTTAAACGAGTGCAATCTAAACTCTATTTCGTGTATTAAACTTAATAAGTGGGAAATTAAAAGATGAAAACGCTGATAATCGTATTGATTTCAATTTATATAGTTTTCATGTGGACCGCCGCTGCGATTGTTAAATGCATTGGGCTTGATAATATGTCTTGGTTTGATGTTCTATCTACTCCGATTACGTTCTGGCTATGATTTTTAAAGACTCGGCCATCAAGATTTATATAGCGTTAGTCGCTACTCTTTGGCTTGTTTTGGTTGTTAAAATGATTTTTTATTGACCTACGCATTGGAATGGTTCACAATTAATCTTGTCCTGTGGACTGTTCCTCTGTGAGGTTTTATGCTTTGCGAAATATGCAATAAAGACGTTCGAGAAACGTACGAAGTTTTTAAATATGCTCCGAATGATTTTAATATCAAAGCCTATGGAGCACTTCTGGAAAATCCAAACAATCTTATTAAAGTCTGTGAGAGTTGCTCAAGCAACGTCGATAGATGGACTGAAATTCAATTTTGTGATGCCATGGGTATCAATCCGGTTAGTATTGCCGGGAAGATTATTAAAAAGCAGTTTGAACAACGTGGATGTTGCGGATGAGTAAAAAAGAGCTTGAACTAGCGAAACTTGAAATTAAAAAGCTAAAGGCAAAGGTTAAAAAGCTTAGAAGTGGCTTTTTAAGATGCAAAACGTGCAAGCACAAAGAGCTTATCACTATCGAATGCAAGAAAGACGATTGCAAGTATGAGGGGAAGTGTGGAAATAAAGGCGAAAGAGATAAAAAAATTGTGGATGAGTTTTATTAGGAAAATTATATGAGCATAAAATCTGAAAAAATAGAGTTAGTCGATGTTCAGTCTCTTGTTCCTTACGAGAAGAACATGAATAGCCACACAGAGGAGCAAATTAAAAGGCTGTGTGGATTAATAAAATATCAGGGATTCAGAGACCCAATTATAGCACAAAAAGGAACCAACGTGATAGCGGCGGGGCACTGTAGACTAGAGGCCGCAAAGAGACTTGGATTCAAAAAGGTTCCTGTAATTTATCAAGAGTTTGATAACGAGGCCCAATTTTATGCGTTTGTTGTTTCTCATAATGCAATCGCCTCATGGTCCGAGCTTGATCTTGATGAAATTAATAAGGAAATTTTAGAATTTGAAGACTTTGATTTGGAGCTTTTGGGGATTAATGGCTTTGAAGAAATAAATCCGGTAGAGGTTGATATCCCTGCTTTGAGCGACCAGGAGCCAGATTGTCAGCAGGTTACATTCGTACTTTCTAATGAGCAGAGAGATTTGTTAGACGAAGCACTATCAAAAGCAAAAAAAGAAGAAGATTGTAGCGACGAAATAAATAAAAACTCAAATGGAAACGCTCTAGCAGCATTATTGAGGCGATATGTTCACAGCTAAAGACATAGTCATAAAGGTGATCGACTCAAAATCATCTAGGGCCATAGTTGAAAAGTACCACTATTCTGGCAAATGCACTCAAAATTCGCAGATACATTTTGGGGTTTTTTTAAATAATAAACTAGAGGGTGCTTTGCAGTTTGGGCCATCAATAGACAAGCGCAGGATGGCCGAGAATTTAGGAATAGGGTTCAATGATGCGCTTGAATTAAATAGGATGGCACTTTCTGATAGATGCCCGAAAAATTCAGAATCAAGAGCGTTGGGGATTTGCCTAAGGATGCTTAAAAAAAATTATCCTCACCTAAAAGTAATTATTTCATTTGCAGACGCTTGCCAGTGTGGTGATGGAACAATTTATAGAGCTTCTGGGTTCAAACTTCATAGCTTCAAGAAAAACTCATCATTGCTAAGGGCAAAAGACGGAGTAATATCCGAAAAGACACTCAAAGACATTCTATTGCCAGACGGCAAACAACTCTCGTCGTGGCTTAAGGGAAAAGATGTTATAGCTAAAAAATCATGCGATGATATAATACTCTCCAATGGGAAATATCTTTCGTCATATCTTGGATCAACGTATGAGCCACTTGACGGATATCAAATGAAGTATCTTTATTTTTTTGATAAAGAACTAGAGAAAAAATTTAAGTTCGTTGAATTTGACAAGATACCAGATGGCGTGAGAATGTATAAAGGCATCAAGCGCAGTGAGCATGATATTAATGCGCCACTATTCCATAGTGGAGAAAGCGGTGAAACTCCGACTACTGCGCTCCAAAATAATCAACAAAATTCAGGAAAAGAAAATGGCTAAACGTGGTCCAAAAGGAATCCAAATAGACTGGAATGATTTTGATAAACTTTGCCATATTCAATGCACACTTGAAGAGATTGCTTGCTTTTATGATTGTTCCGTTGACACCATAGAAAACATCGTTAAGCGTGAGAAAAAAATGAAATTCTCGGAGTATTTTGCCATAAAAAGAGGAAAGGGTAGAATTTCTTTAAGAAGAAAGCAATATCAACTTGCTATGGATGGAAGTGTTCCCATGAATATTTGGCTCGGTAAGCAGTACCTCGGACAAAGCGATAAGCAAGAAGTAGAGCAGATTCAAACCGGAGAGATTAAAATTGAGTATATTAAAAAAGACGATTAATAAATCCGGCATTAATTTAGACATGAATAACTATTCAAGTGCAAGTTAGACTCTTAGACCACCAATGGGAGTTTTTGATCTCAAGGTCAAAATTCCTGGCCTTAATAGCTGGCGTTGGCTCTGGCAAGACCTTTACTATAGGGCACTATTTAATAAACAGGGTCACAAAATATCCTAAAGCACTTCATTTCGCTGGTGCAAACACTTATGGTCAGCTAAAAAACTCGACGTTAAGCGGCGTTTTCAACGTGTTTAACGATCTTGAAATTCCATTCTCATACAATCAATCAAGCGGTCTTCTTGAGTTTCTTGGTGGGCGTGTTTTGTGTAAATCAATGGAAAATTTCAACGCTCTTAGAGGTATTGAGGTTGGATCATTTATATTAGATGAGGTGAGAGATTTAAAGCTAGAAGCTTTTGAAATGATGATGGGAAGACTTAGAGATAAGAACGTCGGTAGTGACCTACAGGGGAGGGTCGTTTCATCGCCTGCTGGTTATAACTGGCTCTTTGATTATTTTCATCCGAATGGGAAAAAGAAGACAAAAGAATTTGAACTTATTACAGCAAATTCATATTCAAATACTTTTTTGCCTGATGGGTATATTGAGTCCATTAAGAGTCAGTATGACGAGAAGTTTTTCCAGCAAGAAATCATGGGCCAGTTTATCAACATAACCCAAGGAAAGGTCTATTATCCTTTTGATAGAGAGAAAAACGTAGCAGATTTATCTTGGTGCAGAACAAAACAGGGCACAAGTTTTATACTTGCCGATTTTAACGTGGACCCTTTGTGCTCGACTGTTGCCAAGGTGCTTGATGATAAGCTTTATATTTTTGATGAGTTCTTTATTAGAAATGGTGATACATACAAGGCAGTTAATGAGTGGTCTAAAAATTATATCGGGTCTAGCGTGATACCAGACTCTACTGCATGGAACAGAAAAACATCTGGAATGTCCGATATAGACATAATTAAAGGCGCAGGATTTACCGTTATTAATACCTTAAATCCATTTGTTAGGGATAGGGTTAATAATGTTAATAGGCTTCTATCTCAAGGCAGGATTGTAATTGATAAAAATTGTAGGCATACTATAAATGACTTTGAAAAAGTTGTTTGGAAGGATGGCGCACTTGACCAAAAAACCGACCACTTGCTTACTCACATAAGCGATACGGTCGGCTACGGAGCATGGAAGCTATTCCCGATGATTAGAAAGAAAGAAAACACTCAAATTCAACTATGAGGACAATATGTTAAGACAAGAAATTCCACTAATTTTGGCAGAATACGAAGCAATCAAGGGCCGCCTTGCTGGCTCAAATTACGAGCTTTTTGATATTTATGAGGGCAATCTTTTGCAATATGTAAAAGCTGAAATTAGAAAGCAAGTTTCAGATAGTTCTTTTGCATCAATGGAGCCAAGAATTGTTCCTATTAACTTCCTAAGGAAGATAATTGACAAGCTTAGTCAGATATATTCGGAGTCACCCAAAAGAATCCTAAGAAAGCCAAGCGAAGATGATGAGGCCTTATTTGATTTCTATAAAGAAATTTTAGATATTGATGTCGAAATGATGCTGGCCAATGAGATTTTCAATCTTGAAAAATACGTATGTATTGAGCCCTATATAGATGACGGCGTTCCAGCCTTGCGAGTGATGCAGCCTGATAAGTTCTTTGCTTTTTCAACCAATAGGGCAAACCCTACTAAAATGACCCATTATTGCAAGATTATGGGCAAGGGTAGAGATTTTGACATTCTCCATGTCTACACCAATGATGAGTTTATAATCATCGACACACGCGGAAACATTCTTTTAGACGAAATGAACGCCATTGGAAATCCAGATGGGATTAATTTTGTCGGTAAAATTCCTGCTGTTTTTATTTCTCGTTCAAAGTTTGACCTAATCCCAAGAGAGGACACCGATATTTTAAAGATGACGAAGATCCTCCCTATTCTGTTTTCAGACATTAATGAGGTGATCTTTTGGCAAGCGTTCGGAGTGATTTATGGGATTGATGTCGATGCGGAAAATTTAAAATATGCGCCTAACGCATTTTGGACATTTAATACCGACCCAACAAAAAACACAAAGCCAGAAATTGGGACCATTAAGCCACAAGCGGACATTAAGAGTGTTCAAGATTTTATTATGTTCCAGCTTAATGCCTGGCTGGAGACTCGAGGAATTAAAGTAACGGCAAGCGGACAAGTGGAAGCATCAGTAAGCGGAGTTTCAAAGCTTGTAGACGAAATGGATACGGCAGAGGATAGAAAAAAACAAGTTCCATTTTTTAAAAGAGGAGAGTCTTCTTTGTGGGATTTGATTATGAATTACCTTCATCCATATTGGGTTCAATCTGGTCAAATAGACATGGAAAAACTTTTCTTGCCTGATCAGTCAGTCAAAGTTGAGTTCAATGAACAGTTTGGAATCGATGACCCTATTGCTGTTCTTGATGAAATCGAAAGAGAGATGAGACTTGGCCTCACTACTCAAAAACTTGCTCTTATGAAGAAAAACAAGGGCATGACCGAAAAAGAAGCCGATGAACTTTTAAAAAAGATCAACGAAGAGTCAACCGTAGAGGTCGATGATGTGGATGAAAACGAAGATCAAAATCCCTAAACACCTGAAGCCGGAAGAGAGGGAGGCTCTAGCACTTGAAATACTAGAGCAGATAGTAGATAGGACCACGAAGGGCCTAGACAAGGATGGGAATAAGTTCCCCGGATATTCTAGCGCGTATAAAAAGAGCTTAAACTTTAAAATAGGCGGTAAAAGCTCAAAGGTTGACCTTACTTTATCGGGTGACATGCTGGCAGATATGCGGCTTTTAAATCATAAAAATGGTGAGCTCGTCATAGGATTTGAAAGAGGCTCAGAGTCAAACGCAAAGGCCGAGGGAAATATACTCGGGACCTATGGCCAGTCTTCTCCAATTCGCGGAAAGCAGAGGGATTTTTTAGGTATTCAGGAAAAAGAACTAACAAAACTATTGGCAGACTATCCAATAGATGACCCTGCGGCCAGGAAAGAAAAGGCGCAGGAAATAGCAAGCATTTATGGCAAAGCTGAAAACATAAGCGCAAGGATCTTCCTAGAGGACGTTCTTGATGAAGATTAAAGCCAAAGACATAAACTTAGCCCTAGATAAGCTTAAGCCTAGCATAGCAAAACGAACCATTGGAGCTGTTGATAGCAACGATCTTTTACATATTTGCAAGTTTGTTGCCGATATGATTTTAAAAAGGACTAGGCTAGGTTTTGGCGTTAGAGATAACGGAGAAAAGCGCGAAAAGCTTGCCGAACTAAAGGGCCGTCCAAAACCATATAAGTCAACTATTCAAAGAAGAGAAACGCTAAAAGAGCGTGGCCAGCTATCGAGCGAAACAACGCCAACCAAATCAAATCTAACAATGACCGGGCAAATGCTAAACGCTATATCGTACAAGGTTAAAAAGCTAGGTGGAATCATATTTATAAAAGACTCTACGAGGAAAGATGGGAAGAATACCAATAAAGAAATTGCCGAATATGTGTCAAAAAATAGACCGTTTTTCCATCTTTCAGACTCAGAAATTAGACAACTCAAAAGAGAAGCGGTTAAACTTGTAAGGTCAAAGCTTAAAAATGGGCGTTGACTAAAATTCTAAAATAAAGGAGAATTTAAAATGTCAGTTCAAAACTCGGCCGGTGGCCAAACTCAAGACCCTGCGGGTCAAGAGCAAGATTCCCAAGACAAAAAAGACTCTGTTTCCTACGAAACTCATCGTCAACTTCTTAATGAAAAAAAGAAGAGAGACGAAGAGTTAAGAAAAGCCAGAGAAGATTTGGCTAAGTACGATCAGGAAAAGAGAGAACTTGAAGAGAAAGCTTTGAAAGAGAAAGAAGACTATAAAAAGCTTTTTGAATCAAGAGAGAAGGAACTAGCAGAAGAGAGGGCAAGAAGAGAAGCCATAGAGTCAAAGATTATCGAGGCTCAAAAATACAAGGCCCTTAATAAAGCCCTTGGCGCAAGCGTTCCTGAGAAGTTTTGGAACTTAGTTGAACTAGACAAAATTGCTATTGACCCGGCCACAGGAATGCCAGACGAGATGACAACAAAGGCATACGCCGATGAGTTCCAAAAAAACTACGGCGAAATCTTTGTGAATAGAAATCTTCCAAGGCTTCCGAACGATGGCCCTACGAGAGGTAAAACAGGTTTAACTTATGATCAGTGGGTAAAACTGCCATACGCTGAGAAAAAGAAAAGACAAAACGAATTAATTGACTAAAAAGGAGTTTTTTTATGTCAGAATTGACCAGACTAGCAGACGTTGCGGACCAGGTAAAAAAATACTGGAGTCCAATCGGTATTTCAAAGTTGAAAGAAGATTCTTATCTTCCATCTCTCGTTAACCGCGAGTACGAAGGAACTATCCAGAACGAAGGCGACCGCGTTATCGTTTCTGAATACGTTATCCCAAAGGCAACACGCAAACAAACTGGCGCAGGTGAAGAAGCTTTTGATTCTGTTAAGCTTCAAACTCAAAAAGTTGAAGTTATCGCCAACCAAACAATCACCGTTGCTTATGAAGTTCAATCTCTTTTAGAAATTGAATCTCAAATCAAGCAAGCTGATTCTAAGCTTCGTGAAAACATGATCATGGGCCTTGAGAACGAACTCAACGCTTATCTCATGAGCTTGGTATCTCCATCAACATCAAATCCAGATCACTCAATTAGTGGTGTTTCAGATTTCAATGCAACACAACTTGCAGCAGTTAGAAACCTCGCAGCCAAAGCTCGCTGGATGAAAGATGGCAACTGGTTCGGCCTTGTTGACCCTTCTTACTACAGTGACATGCTTAACAGCACAACTCTCACAAGTCGCGACTTCACAGAGGGCGACACTATTATCAACGGCAAGATTGCTAACAAGCGCATGGGCTTCAACATCATGGAAGACAACTCTGACGCACTATTGAGCCTTAGTCCTGCTGCTGCCGGTGCTGATGTTGGTCTTTTCTTCCATAAAGACTTCATGCACCTTGTAATGCCTCAAGACATTCAGTTCCAAATTAGCTCACTTCACAGCCAAAAGAAGCATGGATATCTTATCTCTGCTCATATTGTTTGTGGTGCTGCTCTTGGTATTTCTGGAAGCAAGAAGCACATTCTCGTTTATAACACTTAATTAAAACTATGTCCCTTGGGAGACTGAGGGCCATTTAAAAAAAAGGACATTAAAATGAAATTTGTACTTACACTCTTAGCCCTTGTGGCCCTTTCATTTAGCGCAAACGCTGCCGTTGTTAAGAACAAGAAATTCATTGATAACGCATCAAATGAAATTCAAGTTACAAAAGTTGTTTATGATTTTGCAAAAGATGGTGGATCTGTTGCAGCTTATGAGCTCGCTGAAGCCACTGGCGACACTATTATCCATTCTGTTACCGCAGCGGGAATCACTTCTCTTGACTCTGCTGCCGATGCCGTAACCGTTGATCTCGGCGTTACCGGAGCAACCACAAAGTATTTATCTGCTTCTGCTCAATCTAATTTTGAAGCTGGCGATCTTACTGCAACCGCTACTTATGTTGCCCCTGCAAAGCTTGCTAAAGGCGACAAAGTTTTGGCAGAATTTAAAGTCGCTGCACCTACAGCAGGAAAGATTCTTTTTACAATCATTTCCTCTAAGTTTGGTCAGTAATTTTTAAAAAGGATTGATTATGGCCGTTGAGTTCAAAGCAGATTCTTCAGAGTTGGGCGATAGCTTAAATTTGTACACAGGTCTTGAGGTTATCAAGGCCGAGTCTGCCGAGGATTTAGCGGCCATTTTAAAGTCCATTAAGTTTCCATTTACGATAGTTCACATTGGCAATAATGCGACAATGACTAGGTTTTACGCCTTTGTTAATTCGACAAGAAAAATAACTGTTAAAAAGAAAGCTAAGTAAATAACGAGGCCCTTCCATGGCTCTTGATCCAAACATAAACACGCTTGAAAAAGCGAAATTTGTTGAATACCTTGGAGAAACTTGCCTAAGGGTTTTTGTTGTAAACCAATCAACTAAAAACTTTGGAAGAGAAAACGTATTAATCGGGCAAGATTATGTTACGATAGTTTTTGATAAAGTAATGTCCAACTCTAATTACACAGAACTGATATCAATAGAGTCAGACGATTTTAGCCCTATTTTTTTTAATCACATCACTAAAAATAAGACAGTTAACGGGATGACGATACAACTTAATGCTCCTGTGAATACTTCAAATTATTTTGTAAACTGGGCCGTTTTGGAGAGTTTAACATGATTACTAGAGTTTTATTTTCTGATAACGGAGTTTTAAACGATCTAAGCGTTAAAATGGCCGATTATAACCAAGGAAATCAATCCTTAACAATTACTGCGTCAGAAGATTATTTGTATATCGGTGCTTATTACCCGTTCAACGCTAAGTTTTTCAAGATGAAGACAGTGGCCACCATTGTTAGCAATCCTACTATCGAGTATTGGACAGGATCTAGCGGTTGGAAGTCTGCCGTAGAGGTTATTGATGAAACTGCAGGATTTAAGAGCAACGGATTTATTACATGGGTCCCAAATAAAGACTACGGTTGGACCAGAGAAGATACGAATAAGATCACAGCACTTTATTCAAAGGTAATTTATGACCTATTCTGGCTTAGAATTAAGTTTTCGGCAGATACAGTTATCGATCTTGAATGGATTGGCGAGCTATTCTCTAACGATTACGACATTGGGGCAGAGTTCCCGGACTTATTAAGAAGTCAAACGCTAGACAGCTTTAAGACTGGCAAAACAGATTGGGAAGAGCAGCACGTTATTGCTGCAAAAGTCATCATTGATGACCTAAAGGCCAAGAAAATTATTAATTTCAAAGAGCAAATTCTAGACAGAAAAGAACTTACTCTAGCATCGGTCCAAAAGTGCGCCGCATTGATTTACTCATCATTTGGCGACGACTACGCCGACAATAGAAAAGATGCCGAGTTTGAATATCAAAAGCGTCTAAAAAAAGATATTTTTAACATAGACACAAATGAGAGTGCTACAATCACACCAGAAGGCCAGAAAGCTAGACAGGGGTTTTTAGTACGATGAGCAGCATTGAACAAGTCTATTCAACTTTAAGAACTATTATTCCGCTAATCACTGGAATGAGTGGAAAGAAAGAACTTACTCACCCAGAAAGCCTTAGAGATAACAACGGGAACCTTCTTAAAGACGGTTGGGGCATAATTGTTGGCCCTTCATCTTCGTTTATTGGATCAACTACTTGCACAACAATGGACGAAGTTGAATTTTCAATCGTTGTAACAAAGGAATCATTCAACTCAATTGCCGATGCTTCAAAGGCTGTTGCAACAAATTCTGAGCTTTTAAAGAATCTAAATGATATTAGAGTTAGGTTTTTAGATTCTGATAAGCTTGGAATCCAACAATATTTAGACATGGTCAGATTTACAGGTGCCAGTGGCATTGAATTTGTCAACGCTGACAAGTACAATATAAGGGCGATTACTATTAATTTCACTTTCCTCATAACTGAGGCCCTTACTTAAGGAGAAAAATAAAATGGCTATTTTAACAAGAACATCAGTTTTAGCAATCAAGGAAGAGACTACAGAGGGCCAACTAGTTCAACCAGCTTCCGGCTCAGACTTTACGCCAATGCGTGAAGGATTTTCTTTTCAGGGCTCAGTAGAGTCATTAACAACCGACGAATTGACCGGACAGCGCGAGACCTCTGCTCCTATTTTGGGTAAAGAAACTCCAAGCGGCTCAGTATCAAAATACTTAAAGGGCTCTGGAGCTGAGGGCGTAGAACCAGATTACGCTCAATTCATCAAGTCATGTCTTGGGACACAAACAACTCACGCCACTGAATACGACGTTGTTGCTGGTTCAACAGCTGGAACAAGCGCAGCAAGAGCTTCTTTAAATGTAAACACAGGCGATGGCGCGGCATTTAGAAAGGGTCAAGCTGTTCTAATTAAAGACCTTGTTAATGGTTATAAAATTAGAAATATTCAAGACATTGCAACAGACGCGCTTAAGCTTAACTTTAATTTAAACGCTGCCCCTGCTACTCTTGTTAATCTTGGAAAAGCAATTCATTTCGAGCCAAGTATTGCAAATCCGCCTACATTTTCAGCGCACTTATATCAAGGGCAGACAACATCTGCTTATCATAATGCTATCGCAGGATGCAGAACAACTAGCATGAATTTCACGCTTCCTGCTGCAGGACTTGGTGAAGTTACATTTGATTTTGAAGGGTCAAAATTCTTCTTCAATCCAATCGAAATCACGGCGACAAGCAAATATTTGGACTTCACTGATTCATCTGCAACTGTTGCCGCAATTTTAACTGAGAAAGTTTATAAAACTCCGGTTGAACTTGCTGAAGAAATCGCTTCAAAAATGACAGGCGTAAGCTCTGATATTATTAGTTGTTCATTTGATAGCAAGACTGGATTATTTACAATCTCCTCAGATGGCACAGTGTTGAGCCTTCTCACAACATCTGGAACAAACGTTGCCAATACTGCTTACGGAAAGATCGGCTTTAGTGGTGCGGATAAGACCCTGGCCCTTACTTACACATCAGGAACAGCTCAAAACTATGACGCTCCATACGCTCCAGTTTTTGATGTTGTTGACCCTATTGTTATTAAGAACGCCGAATTAATGATCGGTGATTTTTTTGAGAATTTCTGTAGAAAGGCGATCGATGCTTCTTTCTCTGTTTCTGCACCAAAGCAAGACGCTAACAGCGTATGTGCAGAAAGTGGAGTTAGCGAGTCACTTTCTCTGAGCCTAGAGTCTGTTTTTACGGCAACTATTCAACTTGAAAAGCATGAAGTGGCAATGTTTGATAAGTTTATCAACAATAAAACAACACAAGTCATGTTCAACGCTGGAGTAAAAGATGGCGCGAATAACTGGGTTCCAGGTAAGTGCGTAAACATCTGCATGATGAACGCAAAAATCAGCTCCGATGTTATTTCTGACAGCAACGGCATCGCAGTTCTACAGATTGAGGCCAGAGCTTTTGGCACTGGTACAGATAAGAGTTTTCATATTAACCTTGTATAATTGGAGGAAAAATGATCGTAAAACACAACGTAGACACCGAGCAAATGAAGGGCTTTATTGAGGTTGATCTTCTGCCATGGAAGGAAAGAATTTCTAAATCAAAAGAACTTCTTTATAAAACAGAGGACGGAAAGCTAGTAGACCGTGACGACTTAGAGCGATACGAGTTAGCTATTGATTTTGCTGTTTCAAGAGTTAAAACCGTAGATATTGCTCTCAATGATGGTCAAAAGGTGTCCAACATTGAAGAGTTAATGGTTTACAAAGAAGGCACTAAGATTATGAACGAAATCAGCAACGTCGTTCTTAATGGGGTTTCGTTAGAAAAAAAGTAGAAGATTCCCTTCGTCACCAAGTAAGATTGTTGGCGAAGGGTGTTTTTTCTCCTAGTGATGAAACCAGACTAGTTCACGAGTTTCACACTATGAAGAATTTAAAAAAACTAGGCTTTGTTTTTGACCCAAATGAACTAACCGACACTGATGTTTGTTTCTATAACGTAATTAGCGACGAGCTTTCCAAGGTAGAAAAAGCAGAAATGGAGAAGGCTAGAAAATCAAGGAAGAGGTAGCACGTGGATGATTTACAAATCGAATTTGATTTTTTAGTTGGGAAAAATGAAGTAAATTCAACGCTAGACGGAATAAAAAAGAGCGCATCAAGCGCAAGTTCTAGCGTAGATAGTCTAGGAAAATCAGCAAATAAAGCGGTAAAAGAGTTCGGAGCTATTAAGTCTGCCGGCGGTGGCATTGACTCTATTGGATCAGGTGCTAGAAGCTCAAGCGTTGGTTTAATGGCCTTTGGTGGCTCTGCTCTTGCCGTTGCAGGATCGGTTGCTGCGGTCGTTTATTCAGCAAAGCAATTTGTAAGTGCTGCCATTGAATCAGAGGATAATGTTTCAAGATTAAATGTGGCCCTTAAGCAAACAGGGCTTTACAGCGATACAACATCAAAAAAATTTCAAGAATTAGCGTCTGCAATTCAAGAAACAACTGTCTATTCCGACGATCAGGCCATGAGCTTGATGTCTACACTGCAAAATATAGGTCAATTCACAGAAAAGGGCCTTGAGCTTGCGACGAAAGCATCTATAGAACTAGCCTCTGCCATGAAAATCGATCTCAACACTGCGGCCATGTTGGTTGGGAAGGCAGCCATAGGTAATGTCGAATCTTTTAAAAGATATGGTATTGAGATAAGGAAGGGCAAGACAGACTCCGAGACATTTGCAAATACACTTGAGGAGCTATCTAGGCTTGGAGGATCTTCAAAGGCAGAATTAGAAACATTAGGAGGAGCATCAAGGTATTTAGGAAACCAACTTGGCGAACTTGCTGAGACGGCAGGATTTGCAATTTCAAATATATTCAAGCTCAAGGATGCCGCTATATTTGCAGCAAAAGCAATAAAAGACATAAATTCAGAGCTCAAAGAAAAGCCAAAAGAGATAGCATTTGACGTTGCAATAAGCGCAGCCGGTCAGCTTGGATTGTTGTTAAAGGCGGCAAAATTTGCCTACTCTCAGCTAGTCGATGAAGTAGAAAAAAACCCATTAAAAGTTAGAGTGGACGCTGAGAACGCAATTTCAAAACTACCAATGGGGACTAAGGGCATTTTTGATCTTCCATTTGAACAAGGAAAATCTGCTCCTATGCTTGAATCAATAGGGAAGCAGGTCGAGGCGAGCAAGGAGCTTGTTCAGGCAAGAAAGCAAGATACTTCCGAAATAGAGAAGCAAAAAGAAAAAATAAAGCAAATGCTTGAATCTCAAATGGAGCAAATAAAGAACGCAGGGAAAACGCAGCTTGAAATAATAGAAAAAGAAAGATCTGAGAGAATAAAGCTATTAAAAGATGTTTATTCCACCGGTGAAATAACAACAAAAGACGCTCTGGCTTATAGAATAAGAATAGAATCTGAATTTCAGGCTAGAAAGGCAGAAATAGAAAAGAAAGCAGAAGATGAAAGATTAAAAAGAAACAAAGACATAGAAAAGGCACTTGGAGAATGGATAAACAAAGTCTCTGAAGAATCAAAAACAACTCTTGAAAAATTAGGCGAAAAGTTTGTGAAACCAGAGAATTTTCTTGGTTTTGTTTCAAACACGATGCAAGGGAAAGAGGGAGCAAGATCGGCAATCTCTGGCGCGGCAGGCATGGCCGCAGATGTTTTCGCGCCGGGCACTGGCGTTATTGTTAGTCAATTAATTAGCCAACTTTCTCAAGGACCAGAAGCCACTAAGGCCATGGTAAAAGAGTTCGCTGATTCTGTTCCGGTGATTATTCAGGCCATTATAGAGTCTATTCCTGTGTTAATTGAGGAACTAAATAAGCAGTTCCCCAAGATAATCGAAACTATGGCCGATATGCTTGGTGATCCTAATTTTTGGGTAAATTTCTCCAAGGGCATGCTTAAAGCCTCTATTGCTTCCGCTCAAGCTGTTCCAAAAGCATTTATTCAGGCAATTCCAGAGTTCTTCGATGGTTTTGGTAAAGAGCTTATCAATGCGATTGTGAATGGCATAAGTCAAGCAGTTGGGTCAGTTGGTGAGGGAGTTGGCGATTTCTTTGGTAGCGTTTGGAGCGGGGTTGAAGAAGTTGGTAGCTGGATTGGACTGGCCAGAGGCGGACAAGTTCAAACAGTTCCAAACGGGTTCCCAAATGACACATTTCCCGCCATGCTTTCAAGTGGGGAGCTTGTCGTTGATCGTTCAACGGTTGAGCGTCTTAATGACTTCATGGATAGCGGGCAGGAAAGCGGAGGGGTGACGGACGTTCTTCTTGCAAAGATATTGGACGCTTTATCCGGTCCACAAAATATTAACACAAGCGTCAACCTAAACGGTCGTGAATTTGCTAGTATTATACTAGAACTCAGCAGATCAAATGCAAGGCTTACGGTATGATAACAGGCAATAAAAGAATTAGATTTTGTGAGAATAACTTCGTTGAATCATCAACTGTAACAGGTTTTTCTAGCGAGCTTGCATCGTTCCCATTCTCTAATTTATACCTGGATGAAAGAACGAAGCTATGGAAGCCTTCAGGGTGCTTTGAAATTTCCGGCATTAACAACAAGCTTCACATTAACGATGGGGCCGACAAGACAGCCACAATTTCAGTCGGGAAATATGCTACTCCTAATTCACTGGCCACAGAGATTCAAACACAACTTAATACCGTTTCCAGTGGGTTTACTGTTACTTATGAATCAACTTATAAATTCAAGATCGCTAGAGGATCATCTTTCACATTAAGATTATCGGTTTTAACTGACTCAATAGCCCCGTCTATGGGCTTTAACTCCGTCATTGACATCACTGGTTTAAGCGCACTGGCTGATTCCGTAGCGATCCACACAAGCGAATGGGTTACTTTTGACCTTGGATTTGCTGCAAGCGTCGATTTTATAGCTATGATTGGTCCTATAGACGAGATTTTTACTCTATCCCCAACAGCTTCAATCAAGGCGTATGCAAACAACATAAATGACTTCTCTGCCCCGGCACTAGTAAAGACGCTTACAAGGCTCGATGGTGGAGTAATGAACTTCATTGACGATGCAGACAGCTCGTTTAGATATTGGAAAATTGAAATAATCGACAAGGACAACTATAGAGGACCACAGTGCTTCGCTATTGGAAATTTGTACCTTGGAGATTATCAAACACTAACAAGTAGAAATCTTGAAAATGGATTCACTATAGAATATCAAGATAATTCAATCAAGACTGAGGCTGAAAGCGGTGCTTTATTCTTTGATAAAAAGCCAAAAACAAGAAATTTTGGCGGCATGTCTCTTGGTTATTTAAGCAGGGAAGACAAAAAAACATTCACGGATTTATTCCAGAAGCTAGGCCTTTCGACTCCGTTCTATATCTCACTAGACCCAACAGGATGCTTTAGCGATAATCTTGATGAGCTTACAATTTATTGTAGATTCGACTCAGAGCCGCAAGCTAGACATGTTATTAGAGATGTTTTTTCAATCTCTATTAGCGCGACAGAGGTCGTCTGATGTCATTCTTAAACTTCTCTGAAAATCAGTTCTCGGTAATTTGGAATACAAGCGAGCCTATTGCTATTTCAAATCTTCAAATAACTGAAAAGTTGGAGTTAGAACATATAAGAGTGAAGTGCTACAAGCGAAACGCACCGGCCGGTTCTGTTAAATTGCAGCTATTCACCAATGCCGGAAATTTAATTTGCGAAAGCAACACGATACAACTGTCAAGCATTGATGCTAATTTCATAGGGTTTGTTAGATTTGACTTTCAAAGAAACAACATACAAATTGGTGATTATGTCTTAAAGGCAGTTTTGTCAGGATATTCAAGACTGGCCGACTTTAATTTTTTCTCCATGATTTATGACTTTCCTGTTAAAATTTATCCAAACGCTAAAAAGCACTTTGACGAGCATTCGATTGCAATAGAAATTTTTGGAAGGAAGCAATGAGCTTTAATGATGAAATAAAAAAAAGCGCATCAGAAAAGTTTTGCCTAGTTAGGCTTAGCTATTCTAGCTTGTTGTCTCAAACCTCCCTAGGATCGAATCTGTTTAGCGTGAGCATTAATGATTATATTTTTGAGTTATATTGCGACAACGTAAAATTAACAAAGGTCTCCGGGGTTCCTGCATCTGGACAGTATTCCGTAAGTAGCGACTTAAAAACGGTAACATTCTACTCTTCAAATATAGATCCTACGGCCATAGGAAGATTCTATTTTTATGCGACAAACGACAAGAATAGGGCAATAGGACGAGACCCAATTAGTTCTGGTGTTGACATCATAGAATGGTCTGGAAGGCTTAAGAATAATCCAAGCTTCTCTCAAAGCGTTGAGAATCTGCAATCCGGCAGACTCACCATGAGTGTTTCAGAGATTCAATTAATAAACCACGATGGGAAATATGATTTTTTAAAGGATTCAAATAACTACCTAAGCAATATGCTCTTTGATGTTTGGTTTTGTTGTAATGGCGTTGAAAATATAACTTATGGCTTCTCAGGAATATCTGTCGAGGCTTCGCAGCAAGGAAGCACTCTGACCATAAAAACAAAAGACACATTAAACAGACTAGAGAAAAAGTGCTTCATGGGTGATGCCGAATCTGAGTGCTATTTCAACACTGATGCTGGTGGGTCATTTCAGTTTGGAGATCCATCAAAAAACAAAAGGCCGATTCCGTATATTACAGGTAAAACAACTGACTACAAAAAGAAGATAGAGTTTGTTTTTGGACTTATATATGAATCTTATGAACCTGATTCATTAAGAGAGGCACTTTGCTCTGCATTCTCTACAACAATCTCAACAAGCACAAACAGAGAGTTTTTAGCTTATAGAACAAACGACGTTTTTGATGTGTATGAATCTGTTTCATGCGTTGCAAATATGTCAGGCGGGTATGACTTTACTTTGTCCAGTGAGGATATTGCGTCATGCTTTTTATATGGCGATACTTTTAAGCATGGAACATCATATTTTAGAGTATTAAGTGTGTTTCAAAATGTAATTACAGCGTCACTAGAATTTGGACCAGTTCCCTCGTCGTCGGCCATGTTTGATATGTACGCCGTCCCTGTCGTTGTCGTAGAGAGAGATGGAAGTTTTTATAATTGTGTTTATGGTAGAGATTATGATGTTTCTGGCGTTGCATTGCCATCTGGTAATGTTGTTTGCAAAATAACATTTAAAAACAATTTTGAAGCAACTGCTGGCATCCTATCTGCCTTAAATCCTACTGAGGATATAGTTAGATTTAGAGCGCACAACAAAACAATGAATCACGACGAAGCTGCGAGAAGAATACTGGAGGACGCAAATATACCATGCTCTTTTACCGGGACATATTCATCATATAATGTGTGTTTTGGAGTTCCGACAATTAATGAAAGCGACTTTGGGTCATGCCTTGGCTATCTGGAGAAGATCCTTGAGTCTAACGTGTCATTTATTTATCAAGGTGCTAATGGAATTTTTAACTATGGGGAATTTGTCGCACCGACAAACCCACAAGAAATAACAAGTGACGATTATATCTTGGGAAGTCTTAGAGAAGAGGAAAACTCTCAAGACATATTCACAAACGCAACTGTTACGCAGGAAACGAACAAAGATAACGGAATTAGAATATACTCCTCAACCGTTGAAACACTTATTGGAACAAAAAGATATTATGAATTTGAATCCGTAAATGAGGACTACAGCCCAAAGATTCAAGCATTTTCTAAGATGTTTAAAAAAACAAATTCGTTTTTATTCTCAACTAAAAAAGTAGGATATGATTTCTTTTTGGGTAAGTTCGTTAAGATTAAAAATAAAAATTTGACAGTTGTGGCGATAAGCAAGTCAATAGATAAAATCGACATAGTTGCAACTGATACTTATACATATTGAGGTTCACCATGGCCGGAGAAGTTAGAAGGCTTGTTTTTACCGAGGGAGTAGTGGTTACTGCTCCATTTAGCCTGGCCGCATCGTCGGGTTCATTTGTGGCATACGCTTCAGATGCTGATTACATATTAAACGAAGGAAGTGCGCAGGCAGGTAGCGCATACTTCAACACAACGGTCGGAAGGCTTAGAGTTCACAATGGGACTTCGTTTACCTATGCACATGACATTAGAAGCGGCATTGTTGATCTTGCAATTGGAGAGGCTTCTAAGGCCATATCGTTCTCGACTCCATGGGTGGACACAAACTATGTCCCCACAGTTTCAATTTTATGCAACGACGCTGATCCAATTTTTCTTAGCTGCATAGTTCAAAATAAAACTGCGGCAGGGTTTACTGTTAAATTAAATGGACCTGTTGACTCAAATAACTATAAAATCTCTTATCACATTGAGGGTGGAGCATGAGAAACATAATCACGTTAATTTTTCTTTTTATAATTTCAGGATCGGTTTTTGCTGATAATTATACTTACCTAAAGGGATCACAGTTAATTCAAAGCAACCAGGCTATAGTTTCAAACGGTGGGACAACTCAGCTAGACGCTACATCACCAATGAAAACTGCTATCACTGGAAGCAATACGCATATCGTAAAACTTCCAAATGCATCATTGTTACTAGTAGGAACAAGCTTTCAAATTTTAAATAAATCAACACAAACAATCACAGTAAAAGACTTCTCAGATGTTGAGCTTGATACTCTTGCGCCGAACACAGATAAAACCTACATTTTGTTTTCTGGTGGCTTGTGGCAATCATCAAGTGGTGGAAGTGGTGGTAAAATAATCGCAGGAACATCTCCGATAGTTGTGAATCAGGACGCAACAACTGCAACTATCTCTCTTGGTCAGATTGATTACTTAGATTTCAATACTGCAACGACTCCAGTTGCGTTAGACGGTAGGCTCCACTTCGATCAGGATGACAAAACTCTCTCAGTGGACATTGACTCTGCGGCTGGTGTTAAGCTTCAAGTTGGGCAAGAGCAGTATATCAGAGCAGTAAATAAAACAGGAGCACCTATAACAAACGGAAGCGTTGTTTACATATCTGGAGCTCAAGGTAATAGACCTACTATCACTAAAGCTACAGCAATAAACGATGTAGCAGATAAAACTATTGGTGTTGTAACTCAAGATATCGCTGATAATGCAGAAGGAATGGTTACTATATCTGGCGTTGTTGGTGATGTTAATACTACAGGGTACACAACTGGGGATAGATTATATCTATCATCTAGCGTAGCTGGCGGACTAACAAAAACTGTTCCAACATCTAATATCGTTCCAGTAGCATGGGCACTTAATAGTACCGTTAGTGGGAAGATTTTGATAGATGTCAGAACAAAGTTAGATAATGAATCTCTGGACCCTACTGGGTTTATTGATAATCACTTAACAACTGTAACTTATGACTCGGTAGCTAGAACTATAACTCTTGGTGGTACAGTTAGGGCTTTATGGAGAGGGGTTCCAGTAACGACGTTAACAAGTGGATATGTATCTCCTGCTCATACAGCAACAAATGGTGGATGGTTTCTATACTATGATGGCTCTACTGTGCAATGGTCACAAACTCCTTGGACATTTGATAAACTAATGATTGCTTATGTGTATTATGATGGAGTTCAGAACATTGGGTACAATGAAACTCATGGCGTTATGTCTTGGCAAGCGCATAGAGAGTTTCACCAAACAATTGGAACGTACTTAGTTAGCGGAGCTGATCTATCAGCTTACACACTAAATAGTACTGTTGCTGCAAACAGAAGACCTAATATCGCCGTAACAGTTATAGCAGATGAAGATTTGCAGCATACGTTAAATTTACTTAGTTCTAAAATTTATACTAATTTCTCTCTATCTGGAGCTGGCGCAACTGGGACATTTAATTCATCCGCTTCTGAGATAGTTCCAGTAAGTGGAGCTAGACCATACTATAATCAATTTACAGGAGGAGCTTGGCAGCAGACATTAATGACTAATAATGCTTATCAAGCTATCTGGTTAGTCGGGTTACCTGTTGACCAGTCTGCCAATAGTCAGAAATATAGATATGTTTGGATACAAGGGCAGAGTGAGTCTACTACTCTTGCGACTATTCAAGGATTGACTCCAGCTTCAATTAACCTCAATGGCTTGGCTAACCAAGAGATTGTATTCTTAGGGAAGATTATCATCAGATACACTGCTGGAGATTGGGTTATTACAAGCGTTGAGAAGTTAACTGGGAATAGATACTCACAAACCGCACAAACTGGTGGAAGCTTTCTTAGTGCTGTCTCAACAGATTCAAACTTTACTGGCTCTGGTGTCGCTTCTGACCCATTAAAACTAGCAACAGATATCACACTGTCTGGATACACATATATCGGTGATTCTGGAACAGACGGCAGCTTTAGATATTATAAGAGCGGCTCATCTTTAATTTATGAAAAACGTGTTTCAGGCTCATGGACTGAAATTTACAGAGTGGAGTAGATATGAAAAAACTTTTAACACTTATTTTATGTTGGCTCTTAGCGTTTTCTGCGATGGCAGAAACGACTTTTAAAGCCAAAACTGCTGCTAGCGTAGCAGGTGGCTATGTCACTTCATTAAATAAAGTCGATGGCTCGTTTGAAGACGGGTCTACTCAGTGGAGCGCATCTGTTGGTACTATAGTCCCGACCGCTTCCACTGAGTTTCAAGG
>ERZ1645187.686-NODE-686-length-33032-cov-12.865027_pt1 | contig 33032 bp, 27 predicted proteins | sample MGYA00575352_ERZ1645187 | MGnify/ENA primary metagenome ERZ1645187 (study PRJEB40837, sample SAMN11349314) | freshwater sediment metagenome | isolation source: river sediment | host: Sediment | place: India: Wazaribad , New Delhi | collected 2017-02-21 ... | reverse complement strand
CACCGGGCTCGACGGGCTCTTGATCCCGAAGGCGTGCAGGTACTTCCAGAAGAAGCGCAGGGAGTACATGTTCATGAGCCATGCCTGGTCATTGGCGAAGTCGCCCTGGTGGCCGTGGACGAGGAGGATCTCCTGACCCGTCACCCGGTGGCGCAGCACCACGGACTCCACGGGCTCGAGGCCGTGGAGGAACGGCACCATGTCCCCCGTGTCCGGGTCCGGCGCCGTCCACAGGTTCCTGCGCACGTACTCGGGGAACTTCAGGTGCATGTCGTGGTTGCCGTACAGCTTGATGAACCGGCCGGCATCGTGGAACGGCTTGATCCGGGTCCACACGGCACGGTTGGCCTTGAAGACGTGGCGGAAGTCCTTGTGCTCCCACAGCTCGTCGCCGTCGCCACCCTCGATGTAGGTGAACCCCTCCCGCCAGTAGTGGTCCAGCGCGGCCACGAAGACGTTCTTGTTCTTCAGGAACTCGTCGGACAGGGCGCCGTCACCCCGGTGGCAGTCACTCAGGATGACGTACCTGGAGTTCGCGTCGAACTCCTCCACCCGCGCGCTGTGGTACGCACTCGTCAGGCGCGCCATGGTCTGCATGCTCATCACCGCCTGGTCTCGACCGTGCCTCAGATGATAGACGCCTTCCCGTGGCGTGACCCCCGGTACCGGGAGGCTCAGGCTCCCAGGGCCTCGCGCAGGAGGTGGAGGAGCGCGTCGAGCTGCACGGAGTCACCGGAGCCCACCTCGACGTCCGAACCGTCCAGGGCACGGGCGGCGAGCCCCTGCTTGGAGTCGATGAGCTCGGCGATCTTCGAGTCGATGGTGTGCGCGGCCAGGATCCGCCACGCGGTCACCGGTTCCTCCTGACCGATCCGGTGCACCCGGTCGATGGCCTGCTCCTGTTCGGCGGCCGTCCAGGAGAGCTCCGCGAGCACAACGTTCGACGCGGCGTGCAGGTTCAGGCCCACGCCGGCAGCGGTCAGGGAGCACACCGCCACCGCCACCGCAGGATCCTTCTGGAACGCGTCGATCGCGTGCTGCCGCTGCTTGGCGCTCTGCTCCCCGCGGATCGAGACGGTGGTGAGCCCCGCGTCGGCGATGACCTGCTCGGCGGTGTCCATGACATCGATGTGCTTGGCGAAGAACACCACCTTGCCCGCGGACCGGGCGAGCTGCGCCGCGTAGTCCGCCGCGAGGGCGGCCTTGCCCTGGCCGATGCGGCGCACCATCGTGAACACGTTCTCCGTGCTCCTCGATCCGCCGGACTCCAGTTCCGCGAGGGCGACGCGCCGCATGAGATCTGGGTCCACCGTGCCCGCGGGCGCCTCGCGCGCCTCGAGGAGGGCGCGGTACTTCGTGACGAGACGCCTGGCGAGCGCGCGCTCCGCCTTGCGCACGGACCGGCCCACGGCGTCCTCGAGCTCGACGGGCAGGTCCACCACCCGCTTGGACGGGAGGTCGGCGGCCACGTCCGCCTTCCGGCGGCGCACGATCCCCATGCTGATGACGGCGTCGCGGGCCGCCGGGTAGAAGTCGTGGTCCGCCGGGGTCAGCCCGATGTCCTCGAGCCTCCGGACGAGCGCCGGGGCGGGCTGGTCGCCCACGATCCAGCCGAGGTACCGCCAGATCGCGCGGAAGTCCTCCACGTCGTTGATCAGGGGCGTCCCGGTGAGCGCCATCAGCAGGGGGTCACGGGTGCGTGCCCGGATCTGCTCGGCGAGCGCCAGCACGTGCCGTGACCGCTGCGAGGTGAGGTTCTTGATGAAGTGCGCCTCGTCCACCACCATGGAGCGGAACCCGAGGGTGGCGGCCCAGGAGAGGTGCCGGTCCAGGATCTCGTAGTTGACCACGAACACGTCCGCGAAGGCGTCCATGTCCTCCCCGTCGCCGTGGATCACGGTGACCCGGCGGTGCGGGGTCCACAGGCCCACCTCCCGCGCCCAGTTGATCTTCACGACGTTCGGGACGACCGCGAGCATCGGATAGGCGTCGGCGACCGTGGCCGCGATGAGGGCCTGTGCCGTCTTGCCGAGGCCGGGCTCGTCGGCGAGGAGGAAGGTGCGGTGTCCCCGGCGCACGGCCTCCAGCAGGCGGGCCTGGTGGGGCATGAGGTGGGTTCCCGGGGGTGCGAACTGGTCGGGCCGCAGCGGCTCGGGCAGGTTCATCGAGGCCGTGGTCCCGCCGGCGCCCTCCTCGAACGCGCGGTACAGGGGGTCCATCAGGTCCCAGCCGAGCAGGCGGCCGCGGGGGCGCTCCGCCTCCCGGGGGGCTAGGTCAGGGGCGAGGAACGGGTTGGACCGCACCCGCGCGATGACGGACTGGGGCACCACCTGCTTCTGCGCCAGCTCCGCGGGCACCACGGGACCGCGTTGCGGCTCCTCGGGCTCCTCGGGTGCCTCGAGTCCGGCCTCCTCGAGCCACACGCGGCGGAGCTCCCTGGCCGCGAGGCCCGGACGGACGTCCTCCCCGAGCAGGCTGAGCAGGCTCGTGTCCCGCGCCGCGGTGTGGGCGAGGATCGTCCCGATGCCCTCGATCCTCTTGAGGAGTTCCTTGCGAGCCGCCTCGGGTAGCTCGGGATCCTCCTTGATCCGGGCGCGCTCGGAGCGCATCAGGAGCGCGATGACCTGGAACCGGGTCCGGTCCTTCGGGCCGACGCGACCCCGGTTCGCCCTGGACTCCACCTGGCGCACGTGGCGCGCGAGGACGGGGATGAGTGGTGCGCGTTCGTCGGTCGTGGCTCCCGTGCGGGTGCCCGAGCCGGAACGCCGGTCCGAGGACGGCATGTCCCTCCAGGATGTCGAGGGTCGGTGATGGTGCGGCGGGACAGCTCGGCCGAATGCCAGACGTGGCGGGGGCGGAACCGTTACCGCGAGCGCTCCGGCCAGTCTACCCCGTGCGGCGGCTACCGTTCCTCGCCGAGCGACCGGCGTTGCGTCTCCAGGGCGATGAGCTCGCCGAAGAGCTGGTTGTAGCGCTCCGATCCCGGGTCGGTGCGCTGCAGCTCGCCCTTCACGTCGGCGATGGTCCGCGTGAGCGCCATGCGGATGAGGGAGGTCAGGACACCGGCGGCGTAGTGCCGCTGGGCGGCGGCGTCGGCGACCGGCAGGGGCGCGACGGCGAGCCCGGTGATGAGGCGTGCCACCGGATCGGCAGCGCCACTGCGCACCTCCTCGAGCCAGCCGACGACGTCCGTCCCGGCGGCACCCGTCCCGCCCGCCGCACGGACGGCGTCGTGGACCGCACGGTGGGCGGGCACCACGAAGGCGCCGGCGCCGACGTCGTCGAAGCCGCAGGCGGCCGCGGTGCCGGGGAGCTGCAGGGCCACCTCGAGCGCCTGGCGCTCCAGCTTCGCGACCGGGTCCTCCTGACGCGGGCGCTCCGGGCGGGTGTCCGCCTGGCGATCCTGCTGGCGGTCGTCCCGGCGTTCGGCATCGGCGACGGCGCGCCGCACGCCACCCTCATCCATGCCCAGCCATCCGGCCAGCTCGCGGGAGTACTCCGCCCGGAGTGCCCGGTCGCGGATCCTGCCGACGACGGGCGCCGCCGATCGCAGCGCCCCCACCCTGCCCTCGGCGGTGCCGAGGTCGACGGAGGCGAGCACGCTGCGGATCGCGAACTCGAACAGGGGCACGCGGTTCTCGATGAGCGCCGCGAGGGCCTGGTCCCCTTTCGCCATGCGCAGCTCGCACGGGTCCATGCCGCTGGGCTCCACGGCCACGAAGGTCTGGGCGGCGAACCGCTGGTCCTCGTCGAAGGCCTTGAGCGCGGCCTTCTGGCCGGCGGCGTCGCCGTCGAAGGTGAAGATGACCTGCCCGCCGCGGCTCAGCTGGGAGGAGAAGGAGACGCCGGCGGACTCGTCGGCCACGTCCCCGAGGAGTCGGCGGACGATCCGGATGTGCTCCTCCCCGAACGCCGTGCCGCAGGTGGCGACGGCGGTGGAGACGCCCGCGAGGTGTGCGGCCATGACGTCGGTGTACCCCTCGACGACGACGACCTGCCGGTGGGTGGCGATCGCCTTGCGGGCGAGGTCGAGGCCGTAGAGCACCTGCGCCTTGCGGTAGAGCGCGGTCTCGGGGGTGTTGAGGTACTTGGGGCCCTGGTCGTCCTCGTACAGGCGGCGCGCCCCGAACCCGACCGTCGTCCCCGTGATGTCCCGGATGGGCCAGACCAGCCGGCCGCGGAACCGGTCGTAGACCCCGCGGTTGCCCTGGGTGCACAGCCCCGACACGGCGAGCTCCGGCTCGGTGAAGCCCTTCCCCCGCAGGTGGCGCGCGAGATGGTCCCACCCCTTGGGGGCGTAGCCCACGCCGAAGGTGTCCGCGGCCGCCTGGTCGAAGCCCCGCTCGGCGAGGAACCTGCGCGCGACCACGGCCTCCGGGCCGCGCAGCTGCTCCCGGTAGAACTGTTCCGCGAGGACGTGGGACTCGATGAGGCGTTGGCGCCTGCCGGGATCCTCCCGGGGCCGGGCCGGGCCGCCGCCGTCGTCCTCGTAGTGCAACTGCACCCCGGAGCGATCGGCGAGCCACTCGACGGCCTCGGCGAAGGGCATGTGGTTGATCTTCTGCACGAAGGAGATGACGTCGCCCCCCTCCCCGCATCCGAAGCAGTGCCAGTGTCCGACCTGGGGGCGAACGTGGAAGGACGGGGTGCGTTCGTCGTGGAACGGGCACAGACCTTTCATGGAGCCGACGCCGGCGGGACGCAGGGTGACGAACTGGGAGACGATCTCGTCGATCCGGGCCCGCTCGCGCACGGTGACGATGTCGTCGCGCTTGATCATGCGGGCCATGGGCTCAGTGTAGGTCGGGCGCGGCGGCCGGGCCGCCGCTCGTCACCAGGCTGTGGAGAGCATCCCGCGCAGGCGGGCGTGCCACTGGTGCGCGGAGTGGTCGGTGAGGGAGGAGACCTGGTCCACCACCACGCGCAGTCGCTCGTCCGCGGTGGAGGCAGCGCGGAAATCGCCGGCGAACTCGGCCTCGAGTTCCGCCTCCCCGGCGTCCATGAGTGTGTCGACGAGGTCGAACAGCACCGTGCGCTGGGTGAGGTAGAGGGGTTCCAGCTCGCGGGGGGCCATGACGTAGGTGACGGCGAGGCCCTTGAGGGCGAGGATCTCGGCGGCCGTCTCCTCCGGCACCACGAGCGCGGCGTTGTAGCGGGTGAGCCTGCCGGTACCGTGGACCGCGCGGGTGGCGCGCTCCGCATCCCCGCAGAACCGCCCGATCAGTTGGCTCGTCATGTCCTTGAGCGCCGCGAGCGCCCCGCGGGACCGGTGGAACTCCCCCACCCACCAGGGCTCCGCCATGAGCCGGAGCAGCGCGTCGTGGATCGCGTCCGGGCCGGCGGCGCCGCGGTACCACGACGTCGTCGCCTCCACGATGCGGTCGACCTCCCGCGGGATGACCGTCGGGTCGATGCGGCCGGCGGCGATGCCGTCCTCGACGTCGTGGACGGAGTACGAGATGTCGTCCGACAGGTCCATGACGTCGGCCTCGAGGCACCTGCGCCCCGGGACGGCGCCGGTGCGCAACCAGGCGAACACCGCGGCGTCGTCGGCGTACACGCCGAACTTCGGGTTGGGTGTCCCGTCCCGCCGGGGCGGCCCCTCCCCCGCCGCCCAGGGATACTTGCACACCGCGTCCAGGGAGGCGCGCGAGAGGTTCAGCCCGGCCGAGGTGCCGTCCGGGTGCGCGGCCTTCGCCTCCAGGCGGGTGAGGAGCCGCAGGGTCTGGGCGTTGCCCTCGAAACCCCCGATCCCGCGGGCGACCTCGGCGAGCGCCCGTTCCCCGTTGTGCCCGAAGGGCGGGTGGCCGAGATCGTGGGCGAGGCAGGCGGCGTCGACGACGTCCGGGTTGCAGCCGAGGGCGTTGCCGAGTTCCCGGCCCACCTGGGCGACCTCGAGGGAGTGGGTGAGGCGCGTGCGGACGAAGTCGTCGGACGAGGGGCCCATCACCTGGGTCTTGGCGCCGAGGCGGCGCAGGCCCGCGGAGTGGACGACGCGCGCACGGTCGCGCTGGAAGGCGCTCCGCCCGGAGGTCTTGGGTGGCTCGGGGACCCAGCGGGCCGCGTCGGACGCCACGTAGGCGCCGTCGTCGCCGAACTCGACGACCTCCGGGTGCAGGGCCACGGCTCGATCCTAGGACACGCGGAGGCCCCCGCCGCGGCGGGGGCCTCCGGGGTGTGGGGTTCAGCCCTTGACGGAACCAGCGGTGAGGCCGGCCACGATGTACTTCTGCAGGTAGATGAACAGCGCGATGATCGGGATCGCCGCGATGACGGCACCGGCCGCGAACAGCGACCAGGGTGCGTTGCGCTCGTCCGACGCCCAGACGTACAGCCCCACCGCGAGGGTGTAGGTGTCCGGCCGGTTCAGCACGATGCGCGCGAGGATGAACTCGCCGTACGTGCTCACGAAGGACAGGAGGCCGACGACCGCGAGGATCGGGGTCACCAGGCGCATGATCATGCCCCAGAAGATCTGGGCGTGGGTGGCGCCGTCGATCTTCGCGGCCTCGTCGAGGTCCCGCGGGATTGTGTTGAAGAAGCCGTACATCAAGAACGTGTTGGCTCCGAGCGCACCGCCGAGATAGACGGCGATCAACGCCAGGTGGCTCCCGATGCCGAGCTGCGGGAACACGTCCCCCAGGGTGAGCAGCAGCAGGAAGATCGCGACGAACGCGAGCATCTGCGGGAACATCTGGATGATCAGCAGTGCCGTCAGCCCGCCCCGCCGGCCGGAGAACCGGAACCGGGAGAAGGCGTAGGCGGCCGCAGCACCCATCACCACGGTCCCGATGGCCGACGCGCTCGAGACGACGAGGGAGTTGAGCATCCACTTCGGGAAGCGCCCGTCCATGAGTTCGCTGTAGTTGACGAGCGAGATCTCACTGAACAGCCGGGCGGAACCCGTCAGGGTGCCCCCGGGGCTGAGGGACGCGGACAGGACGTACAGCAGCGGGAAGATCGCGTAGGCGATGATGAAGACGGCCAGCACGTGCTTCCAGCCGACCTTCCCCCACCACCGGCCGCCCTTCAGACGCACATCGTTCGCGCCCTCGAGGACAGGTGCCTGGACCTTGGGTGTCTTCGTGGCCATCAGAGGATCTCCTCCAGCTTTCGGGTCTGGCGGAAGCCGAGCCAGGAGATGGCGCCCACCATCACGAAGATGAGGATCGACAACGCGCTGGCGAGGCCGTACTGCTTCACGCCGGATTCGAAGGCCACGGCGTAGACCATCGAGATGAGGATGTCCGTCTCACCGATGACCACCGGGGCACCCGGGAAGTTGGGGCCGCCGCCGGTCAGCATGTAGATGAGCGAGAAGTTGTTGAAGTTGAACGCGAAGCTCGCGATCAGCAGCGGTGCCACCGAGACGAGCAGCAGCGGGAAGGTGATTGAGCGGAACCGGCGCCAGGGCCCCGCTCCGTCCATCACGCCCGCCTCGTGCAACTCACCCGGGATCGATTGGAGCGCCCCCGTGGTGATGAGGAACATGTACGGGAAGCCGAGCCACAGGTTCACCCCGAGGATCGCGAGCTTCGCGAGGTTCCCGTCGCCGAGCCAGTTGATGTCCGCCCCGCCGAGCAGGGTCTCGTTGATGATGCCGAACTCCTTGTTCAGCATGCCCTTCCACACCAGCGCGGCGAGGAAGCCCGGGAACGCGTAGGGCAGGATGAACATCGCCCGGTAGAACCGGCGCCCCTTCACGAGGGGATCGTTGAAGATCACCGCGATGAAGAGCCCGAGCGCGAACGTCGTGGCCACCGACAGTATGGCGAACGCGAACGTCCACACGAGGATCTGGAAGAACGGGCCGGAGAGCCGCGAGTCCGTGAACATCTTCGCGAAGTTCTCGAAGCCGACCAGCACGCGCCAGCCGGGGACGAGTTCCTCGCCGTCCTCCGCGGCGAAGAGGCCCCGATCGGGGTCGGCGCTGAAGACCTTCCCCTCGTCGTTCGTGAACGTGTCCGCGGCCTCGTCATAGCTGAGGGTCGAACGGGCCACGTAGGCGAGTGAGCCGTTGTCGGTCCGCAGCCAGCCGTCGGCCGGTTCCTCACTCAGGGAGACGCGCAGGCCGAGGACCTCGTTCTGCTGCTGCTGGATCTCGGCGATGCTGAGGATCTCCCAGCCCTCGACGGCGGCCACGCGGTCGCCGTCGACCTCACCGGCCACCGGGGCGAGCGGCTCGTCCATCGTGCCGAGCTGGACCTCGCCGTCGCGCACGACAGCGAAGCCGAGGTCGGCGCCCTGGCCGACCACGGCCACGGGGTACGTGGAGGACCCGTCGATCCGGCGGTCCGAGGTCTTGAGGATCTGCTCGATCGCCGCGGCCTTGGTCGAGTTGTGGCCGTCCCCGTAGTTGGTGAAGGCGACGAACGCCGTGTTGCCCATCACGTACAGCTGGTAGACCGCCAGGAACACCAGGCCGGGGTACAGGTACTTGGCGGGCACCGCCCGCTTTGAGAAGTACACCCAGTTGGCCGCGATGAGAGCGACGACCAGGAAGGCCACCACCCCCATCGAGTCCTGCGCCCAGGCCGCCAGGATTCCGTAGAGGCCGAGGGCGTTGATGAGCGCCATCAGGATGAGTTTGACGATGAATCCGGGACGGGAGATGTCGCGCGCGTGTGACAGGCGCGGCTCCTCGACCCGTTTCGGTGCTTCTGTGGTCACCGACATGTAGTTGCTCCCCACTCTCGCGTCGTTGCGACGAAGAACAGGGGTGGGCCGCTCCGCGTCACGCAATTCGGCCCACCCCTGTGTTCATCGGGTCCGGTCCTAGAACGCGGCCTCGATGTTCTCGATCATGGTGTTCCACGCCGCAGCGGGGTCGTCCACGTCACCGTTGATGATGTTGATCTGGGTCTGGCCCCAGAAGCTCCAGACCGAGCCCATCTCGGGGATGGCGGGCATCGGGAGGCCCTGGGCGCCCGCCTCGCCGAAGCCGGCGAGGATCTCGTCGTCGACCTGGTCCGCGGCCTCGGTCATCGCCGGGGTGCGGCCCGCGAACTCGTACAGCTTGAACTGGACGTCAGGGGTGGCGACCCAATCGAGGAACTGGTTGGCGAGCAGCGCGTTCTCGGACTGCGAGGAGAGGTAGATGCCCTGCACACCGACGAACGGGGCGGAGGGCTCGCCACCGGCGGACGGCACCGGCAGCACGGAGATGTCGAGGCCGGCGTCCACGAAGTCGCCGGTCCACCACGGGCCGGTGATGATGTAGGGGCTCTTGCCGTCGAGGAAGGCCTGCTTGGCCTGGTCGCCACCGATGGAGGCGTTCACGGCGCCTGCATCGGCCATGGTCACGAGGTAGTTCGCGAAGGCCGCACCGGCGTCGCCGCCCATGCCGATCTCAGAGGTGTAGGAACCGGTGTCGTCCGTGTTGAACACGGGCGCACCGAACGAGGTCTGGATCGGGTAGAGGTGGTAGGCGTCGCCCGCGTCACCCTGCTGGATGAGGATCGGGTACTCGGCCTCGGCAGGCTTCGCGGCGATGAGCTCGTCGAAGGTGGCGGGGGTCTCGGTGGCGAGCGCGTTGTTGCGCACCAGCGCGATGTTCTCGATCGAGTACGGCACGCCGTAGAGCTGGCCGTCGTACATGAAGCCGTTCACGGCGGCCTCGGTGAAGTCGCCCATCTTGTCGCCGAGCTCGACCGGCTGCACGACGCCGTTGGCGACGAACTCGCCGACCCAGTCGTGGGCGCCGACGACGAGGTCGGGGCCCTCACCGGTCGGGGCCTGGGCCACGAAGTCGGGGCGGATGTCACCGGACGGCTTCTGGACGACGTCCAGGGACACGCCCGTCTCCGCGACGAACTCCTCGGAGAGGTTGTTGAACGCGTCGATGCGGGTCTCGTCGACCCACACGGTCAGGGTGCCGGCAGCGGCGGGAGCCGAGGTGCCGGTCTCCTCGGGCGCAGCCGAGGTGGTCTCGTCGGTCGTGGCGTCGCCGCCGCACGCCGCAAGCGTGAGGGCGAGCCCGGCCGTGGTGGCGAGCAGGATGCTCCGTCGCATCAGTGTTTCTCCTTCGTAGGGTGACGGAAAGCCGGTCGTACCGCTGTGGAGGACTCCGGCATGCGAGACACACTACGGAACGTCTGGCGCTTGTGCAATAGCTTGCTGTAAATTTCAGATAACAATCTGGCAACCACCCTCCACGGGTAGAAGGGGAGGCACGCGATGGCGCTGCGAACCCGCCTCACCGACGTCGCAGAGCAGGCCGGCGTCTCCACCGCGACCGTGTCCCGGGTCCTCAACGGCAAGCCGGGTGTGGCCGAGGAGACACGCCGGGCCGTGCTCGCGGCGCTCGACCTCCTCGGGTACGAGCGGCCCGACAAGCTGCGGACCAAGGCGGCCGGACTCGTCGGGCTGGTGGTGCCCGAGCTCACCAACCCGGTGTTCCCCGCGTTCGCCCAGCACATCGAGACCCATCTCGCGGAGGCCGGCTACACCCCGCTGCTGGGCACCCAGGCGCCCGGCGGGGCGACCGAGGAGCAGTACATCGACGCGATGGTCGAGCGGCACGTCGACGGCATCATCTTCGTCTCGGGACTGCACGCGGACTCGCGGGCCGACACGGCCTGGTACGACCGTCTCCTCGCGATGGACATCCCCTTCGTGGTGATGAACGGCACGAATCCCCGGATCCCCGCACCCGCCTTCTCGATCGACGAGCGCCGGTCCATGGACATCGCGGTGCGTCACCTCCACTCCCTGGGCCACACCCGGATCGGGCTCGCCACCGGCCAGGAACGGTACATCCCCACCCAGGGGAAGATGCGCGGCTTCCGTGACTCGATGCGCCGCCAGCTGGAGCAGGCGGACCCACCGGTGGTCAACACGCTGTTCACCCTCGAGGGTGGCCGCGCCGCCGCCGGCATGCTCCTCGACCAGGGGTGCACGGCCATCGTGTGCGGTTCGGACCTCATGGCTCTCGGCGCCATCCAGCTCGTCCGCTCCCGCGGCCTCCAGGCGCCCGACGACGTCTCCGTGGTGGGCTTCGACGACTCCCCCCTCATCGCCTTCACCGACCCGCCGCTCACGACCCTGCGCCAGCCGGTGGAACCCATGTGCCGATCCGCCGTGACGACCCTCGTCTCCATGATCGAGGGGGGCCCGGCTCCCCGCACCGAGATCCTCTTCCTCCCCGAACTCATCGTCCGAGGCTCCACCGGACCAGCCCCGGGAGAGCGGGCATGAGCCTCCACGTCCCGTCCCCCGGACCCGAATGGTGGCGCACAGCCGTCATCCACCAGGTCTACCCCCGCTCCTTCGCGTCCTCCGGCGGCCCGGTCGGTGACCTCGCCGGCATCACCGCCCGCCTGCCCCACCTCGCCGAGCTCGGAGTCGACGCCGTCTGGCTCTCCCCCTTCTACGTCTCCCCGCAGAACGACGGCGGCTACGACGTCGCGGACTACCGGGACGTCGACCCCCTCTTCGGCACCCTCGCGGACGCCGACGCCCTCATCGCGCGCGCCCACGCGCTCGGCCTGCGCGTGATCGTCGACCTGGTGCCCAACCACACCTCGGACCAGCACGCCTGGTTCCGCGCGGCCCTGGCGGCCGGCCCCGGCTCCCCCGAACGGGACCGCTACGTCTTCCGTGAGGGGGCGGAGCCGCCGAACAACTGGCCGTCCATCTTCGGGGGGCCCGCCTGGCAGCGCGTGTGCGACCGTGCCGACGCCGCCGGGTCGCCGTGGGAGGACGACCGGAGCTGGTACCTGCACATCTTCGACGTCACCCAGCCGGACCTGAACTGGGAGAACCCGGAGGTCTGGGAGGAGTTCCGCTCCGTCCTCCGGTTCTGGCTGGACCGCGGCGTGGACGGCTTCCGCGTGGACGTGGCGCACGGCCTCGTCAAGCGCGTCGGACTGCCGGACTGGCACGGCCGCTACCACATGGCCGAGGGCAGCGGCGAGCCGGCCCCCATGTTCGACCAGGAGGGCGTCCATCAGGTCTACCGCGACTGGCACCGCGTGCTCGCCGAGTACGACGGTGAGCGCGTGCTCGTCGCCGAGGCGTGGATCGACCCGCCGGAGCGCCTCGCCCGCTACGTCAGGCCCGACGAGATGCACCAGGCCTTCAACTTCGAGTTCCTCGCCAGCCCCTGGGACGCCGCGGCGCTCCGGTCCGTGATCGAGGCGTCCTACCGGGCGAACGACGCCGTCGGGGCGCCCACCACCTGGGTGCTCTCGAACCACGACGTCGTCCGCCACGCGAGCCGCTACGGGTTGCCGTTCACCGGGAAGGTGGACGGCGGGATAGGGCCGGCCGACCCGCAGCCGGACGCCGCCCTGGGCCTCCGGAGGGCCCGCGCCGCCTCGCTCCTCATGCTGGCCCTGGCCGGTTCCGCCTACCTCTACCAGGGCGAGGAGCTCGGCCTGCCCGAGCACACCACCATCCCGGCCGATGCCCGGCAGGACCCGGCCTTCTTCCACACGGGCGGGGAGTTCCTCGGCCGCGACGGCTGCCGCGTCCCCCTGCCGTGGGAGGCCCACTCACCGGGGTTCGGATTCTCCCCCGACGGCGCCGCGTGGCTGCCACAGCCGCCCGAGTGGGCGCGCCTCGCCGTCGACGCGCAGCGGGACGACCCTGCCTCCACCCTCTCGCTCTACCGCGAGGCCCTGCGCCTCCGGCGCGAGTGGGACCTGGGCAGCGCCAGCCTCACCTGGGACGAGGACCTGTGCGGCGACGACGTGCTGGCCTTCCGCTCGGCCGGCCCGGGCCGCGCGGACATGCTGGTCGTGACCACGATGCAGGCGGAGGTCCCGCTCCCCGCCGGGTGGCGCGTCGCCCTGGCGAGCGGCGCGGTGACCGACGTCGTGCCGCCGGACACCACCGTGTGGCTGGTGCGTTAGGGCCGGTCCGCGACGGTCAGGATCACGGCGCCCAGGGGCGGCACCTCGAGGTCGGCACTGCCGTCGTCGGCGACCTCGACGGTGGCCGCGCAGTCCGGCCCGGCGGCCAGGTCGCAGTACGACCCGGGCTCGAGTTCGGTCTGCCAGGTGCCGGCGGCGGACTCCTCGCCCCGGTTGACGGCGGCGAACGCGAGGGTGCGCTCGGACTCGTCATGGGGAGCGATGGTGAGGACGTCGTCCTGCGACGAGCTGACGTCGCCCGCCCGCTCCCCCGCCACCGCGGCGAAGCGGACGGCCGCGTTCACCAGCGGCCAGGCATGGGCGCACACGAACTCACCGTCGGCCGCCGGCTCCCACCCCTCGACGCACGTGGCATCGGACACCGTTCCGTCCGAGTCCAGGGCCGGCCCCTGGTCCCGCCCCGAGAAGGCGTACCCGGAGTAGACCATCGGGGAGCCGTAGCCGGAGAGGATCGTCAGCACCGTGGCGAGCTGGTACTCCGCGCCGTCGCGGTAGGTCATCGTGGTGCCGTTGCGCTCGGTGTCGTGGTTGGTGACGAACGGGACGGCGAACTCGCTGGGCGCGTACTGGCTGTTCCACCCCATGTCCGCGAACACGGACCACGAGGAGCCGCCCACGATGCCGCGGATGTCCCGGCCCCACGTGAACTCGAACACCGCGCCGCTGTCGAGGTACTGCTCCGGCGTGATCGGCTCGCCGCTGGCGCGGATGACCTCCTGGACCACCCACGTGTCCTCCGGGAGTTCGGAGACGATCGCGGCCACGTCCTCCGGGGACATGTGCTTCGCGGCGTCGATCCGGAAGCCGTCCACACCGAGGCTGCGCAGGTCCTCGAGGTAGGCGCGCAGCGTCGCGCGGACGCCCTCGGAGGCGGTGTCGAGATCGGCGAGGTTGACGAGCTCGCAGTTCTGCACCTCGGCGGCGTCCCCGTAGTCCTCGATGTCGCCCGAGGCGGACTCGGTGCACCGGTGGAAGTCGGCCTCGGTGAACAGGCCGGGGTACTCGTAGTGGGTGAACTCGGTACCCGCCCAGCCGGTGCCGGACTCGACGCCCGCCATGTGGTTGACGACGGCGTCGGCGATCACATCCACGCCGGCCTCGTGGCAGGCGTCCACCATGGCGGCGAACTCCTCCCGGGTGCCGAGGCGGGACTCCACCTGGTGGGAGACCGGCTGGTAGTGGATCCACCACTCCGCCCCGGTGATGTGCTCCTGCGGCGGCGAGGTCAGCACCCAGCCGTAGCCCGCCGGGCCGAGGGTGGTCTCGCACTGCTCCGCGATGGAGGTCCAGGGGAACATGAACAGCTGGACGCCCACGTCGGAGCGCGGCTCCTCCGCGTCCGAGCACGCAGCCAGGCCGCTGAGGGCGAGGGCCACCGCGGCGAGGGGCGCGAGGAATCGGTTCACTGGTCCTCCCGGCGGAACAGGTCGAGGACGGACGCGGCGCCGTCGGTGAACAGGATCGCCCGCGCGATGGCGAGCGCGTCAGCCTCCATGCGGGCGACGACGGCGCCACGGGTGGCTGCGTCGGGTGCCTCCACCAGCGCGACCGCGTTCTCCCACGCGCTCTCGCGCCACTGCTCGAGCATGCGGGACATCAGGAACTCCTCGGCCGGCCCGAGGAGCACGTCGGCGAGGGCGAGGATCGGCACGGCCGGTTCGAGCACGGTGTCCTGCACCGCGTCGACGGTGGCCGCGATGATGCCGTTGACGGCGAGGTAGTCGCGGCGCCGCGCCTCCCGCTGCGCTGCGGAGAGCCCCTCCCACTCCGGGGCGAGCAGTTCCTCCACGGTCAGGGGGAGGTCCACGTTGATGTGGGCGTTGATCCCGAGGAGCAGCCGCTGCAGCTCCCACCGGTGTTCGCGGCAGGAGTCGTGGGCCAGCTGCCACGCCGCCGGTGCGGCCGAGGGGTCGTGCTCGTAGGCGGCCAGCGCGTCGAAGTAGTACTCGGCGAAGCGGACGAGGAGCAGGTCCACCCACGCGGGATCGTCGAAGTCGCGCTCCACCACGGCGCTGATCATGGAGCCGGTCATCAGCCGGTAGCACGCGAGGAAGGTCCCCCGCCCGTCCGAGGTCTCCCGCCAGGCTTCCGCCAGGACGTCCATGCGGGCGAGTGCGTCGGGGCCCGTGAGGTCATGTTCCATGCCTGCTCCTCCGTCGCATGGACCAACCGTAGCGGCTCGCCTCAGCCCCCGGACACGTCCAGTTCGGCTCCGCTCACTCCCGTGCGTTCCGCCTCGCTCAGGTACGGGGAGTCGAGCCACCCCTGGGGCAGGCTCGGCTGCTTCGGGCTGCCGGCGCGTCCCCGCTGCCCCTCGGCACCCTCGCCCGGGTACGGGAGGTCGAGGTCGAGGGCGCCCAGCTTGGCGTCGAGGTCGGCGAGCGAGTCAACCAGCGCCAGCTGGTGGCGTGCCTCCCCTCCCACGGGGTAACCCTTGAGGTACCAGGGCATGTGCTTGCGGAGTTCGCGCAGCGCCCGGCCCTCGTCGTCGAAGTGGTCCACCATCAGCTCGGCGTGGCGGCGGATCGTCGCTGCCACCTCTCGCAGGCCGGGCTGGACCCGGACCCCGCTGCCGTGGAAGGCGGCGACGACGTCGGTGAACAGCCAGGGGCGCCCCTGGCACCCCCGCCCGATGACGACGCCGTCGCACCCGGTGCGTTCCACCATCGCGAGCGCGTCCGCCGCGGACCAGATGTCCCCGTTCCCGAGGACCGGCACCTCCCCGACCACATCCTTGAGCCGGGCGATCTGCTCCCAGTCGGCGTGGCCGGAGTAGTACTGGGCGGCGGTGCGGGCGTGGAGGGCGACGGCGGCCACGCCCGCCGACGCGGCGGTGCGGGCGGCGTCGAGGAAGGTGAGGTGGTCGGCGTCGATGCCGAGGCGCATCTTCACGGTGACCGGCACCTCGTGCGCACGGCCCCGCGAGGCGGCGGTCGCGGCGCGGACGGCGCCACGGACGATGCCGGCGAACAGGTCGCGCTTCCACGGCAGGGCCGCTCCCCCACCCTTGCGGGTCACCTTCGGCACGGGGCACCCGAAGTTCAGGTCCACGTGGTCCGCGAGATCCTCCCGCACGAGGATGCCGACGGCGGCCGCCACCGTGTCCGGGTCGACACCGTAGAGCTGCACCGAGCGCACCGGATCGGTGGGATCCGGGGTGACCATCCGCATCGTCTCCGGCGTGCGCTCCACGAGGGCGCGGGAGGTGACCATCTCGCTGACGTACAGCCCGGCCGCGGCGTACGGCGGGCGAGGGGCGACGTCGTCGCCGGGCAGGCCGGCGCGGCCCGCCTCGCGGCACAGGCGCCGGAACGGCGGGTTGGTGACGCCCGCCATCGGCGCGAGGACCACGGGGGTGCCGAGGGTGACGGCTCCGATCGCGAGCGTCACATCAGCAGCCCGGGAGGCGCGCCGCCAGGTAGTCCCGCACCTGGGTGAGGCCCACGCGCTCCTGGGACATCGTGTCCCGGTCCCGGACCGTCACTGCCTGGTCCTCGAGGGAGTCGAAGTCCACGGTGACGCAGAACGGGGTCCCGACCTCGTCCTGGCGGCGGTAGCGGCGGCCGACGGCGCCGGCGTCGTCGAAGTCCACGTTCCAGTACTTCCGGAGCTCGGCGGCGAGGTCACGGGCCACCGGGGACAGCTGCTCGTTCCGGGACAGGGGCAGCACGGCGGCCTTGACGGGCGCGAGCCGCGGGTCGAGACGCAGCACGGTGCGCCTGTCCACCCCGCCCTTCGTGTTGGGCGCCTCGTCCTCGTGGTAGGCCTCCACGAGGAACGCCATGAGGGACCGGGTGAGGCCCGCCGCGGGCTCGATGACGTAGGGCACCCACCGCTCGCCCTTGGCGGCGTCGAAGTAGGACAGCTCCTGGCCGGAGTGCTTCGCGTGCGTCCCCAGGTCGAAGTCGGTGCGGTTGGCGACCCCCTCCAGCTCGCCCCACTCGCTGCCCTGGAACCCGAACCGGTACTCGATGTCCACGGTCCGCTTGGAGTAGTGGGAGAGCTTCTCCTGCGGGTGTTCGTAGAGGCGGAGGTTGTCGCGGGACAGGCCGTACTCCACGTACCAGTCCATGCGGGTGTCGATCCAGTACTGGTGCCACTCCTCGTCCGTGCCGGGTTCGACGAAGAACTCCATCTCCATCTGCTCGAACTCGCGGGTGCGGAAGATGAAGTTGCCCGGCGTGATCTCGTTGCGGAACGACTTGCCGATCTGCCCGATGCCGAACGGCGGCTTCTTCCGGGCCGTGGTCATCACGTTGGCGAAGTTCACGAAGATGCCCTGGGCGGTCTCCGGACGCAGGTAGTGCAGCCCGGACTCGTCCTCGACCGGGCCGAGGTAGGTCTTGAGCAGCCCGTTGAACATCCGGGGCTCGGTCCACTGGCCCCGCGTGCCGCAGTTCGGGCACGGGATGAGGTCCATGGTGAGGCCGGTGACGTCCGCCATGCCCTTGCGCTCGGCGTACTCCTCGAGCAGGGTGTCCTGGCGGAACCGGCGGTGGCAGGAGGTGCACTCCACCAGCGGGTCGACGAAGGCGGCAAGGTGCCCGGAGGCCTCCCACACCTTCGTGGGGAGGATGACCGAGGAGTCGAGGCCCACCACGTCCTCGCGCGAGGTGACCATGGCCCGCCACCAGGCGCGCTTGATGTTGTCCTTGAGTTCCACGCCGAGCGGCCCGTAGTCCCAGGCGGACCGCGTGCCACCGTAGATCTCCCCACAGGGGTAGACGAAGCCGCGCCGCTTGGCGAGCGCGATGACGTTGTCCAGCGTGGAGGAGGGCATGGGGTTCCTTTCGTGGTCCCGCCCCTGGCTGGTGCGGGGAGACTCCCCACAGGCTACCCGGCAGACCGGCACCGCCCCGAATCCCGGCGGCGCTCGACCACCCTGACCGGCCCGCCCGCGACCTTTCTGACGCTCGCGGGTATCCTGTCAGCAGGAATCGGGCGAGGAGGATCATGCAGCGGATGACGCGGCAGCGCCTCGCCGTGCTCGAGCTCCTCGCCGGGCAGTCGGACTTCCGCTCCGCCCGCCAGATCCACGACGATCTCGCCGCCCGGGGTGTGCGTGTGGGCCTCGCCACCGTCTACCGCGCCCTGCAGGCGATGGCCGACAGCGGGCAGGTCGATGCCCTGCGGACCGAGGGCGAGATCCTGTACCGGCAGTGCAGGCGCACGGTCCACCACCACCACCTCGTCTGCCGGAACTGCGGGCTCACGGTGGAGTTCCAGGGCGACGTGGTCGAGCGGTGGGCGGCCGAACTGGCTGCCGCCAACGGTTTCGTCCAGGTGGAGCACCGCCTGGAGTTCTTCGGGCTGTGCCCGGCGTGCGCGGCGGAGGCGGCCTCATGATGGAGTTCCTCTCGGACGGGCCGATCTGGCTCCTCTTTCCCTTCCTGACGGTGGTCGTGTTCCTCCGGGCGCAGGGAACGTACTGGCTGGGCCGTTGGGCGACCTCGCTGGCGATCCGCCGGATCACGCCGGCGGAGGGGTGGCGCACCCGGCTCCTCGCCTGGCTCGACGGCGACGCCACCGACCAGGGCGTGGCCGCCATCCACCGGTGGGGCGTTGCGGTGATCCCCTTCTCGTTCCTCACCGTGGGGTTCCAGACGATGGTCAACGCCGGGGCGGGCATCCTGCGCATGCCGTGGTGGCGCTACACCCTCGCGATGATCCCCGGATGCCTGGCGTGGGCCACGATCTACTCGACGATCGGGTTCGCTGTGTGGGGCGCGGTGCTCGCGGCGGCCGCGGGGTCCCCCTGGGGGATCGCCGGGATGGTGGCCACGGCCATCATCGTGGTGGCGACGGTGGTGGTGCGACGTCGTCGCGCGACCACGCGGGCCCAGCTCACCGTCATCGACGGGGAGGCCGAGGCCGCCTGACCTCGTCGTGGTCGCTCAGGTGGCGGCCGGCCTGTCCTCGGCGGCGCCGAAGCGACGGTCACGCCGGGCGTAGATCTCGACGGCCCGCCATAGGGTACGGCGGTCCACCTCGGGCCACGGCTCCTCCAGGAAGACCATCTCGGCGTACGCGCTCTGCCACAACAGGAAGTTGGAGATGCGCTGTTCGCCCCCGGTGCGGATGAACAGGTCGACGTCGGGGAGCTCCGGCTCGTCGAGGTGCCGCGCGACCGTCCGCTCCGTGATGCGGTCCGGGTCGATGCGCCCGGCCCGCGCCTCCGCCGCGATCTCGCGCACGGCGTCGACGATCTCGGCCCTGCCGCCGTAGTTGACGCACATGGTCAGCGTGCAGACGTCGTTGCCGGCCGTGAGGCGTTCGGCCTCCTCCAGCTCGGCGATCACGGAGCGCCACAGCCGGGGCCTGCGCCCCGCCCAGCGGACCCGCACGCCCCAGTCGTGCATCGTGTCCCGGCGGCGGCGCAGCACGTCCCGGTTGAAGCCCATGAGGAAGCGCACCTCGTCGGGGGACCGCTTCCAGTTCTCGGTGGAGAACGCGTAGGCGCTCACGTGCGTCACGCCGATCTCGATAGCACCCGCGACCACGTCCAGCAGGGCCGCCTCCCCCGCCTTGTGACCCTCGACCCGGGGCAGGCCCCGCGCGTTCGCCCACCGGCCGTTGCCGTCCATGACGATCGCGACGTGCCGTGGGACGAACATCGGGGGGATCGCCGGGGGTCGCGCACCGGACGGGTGCGGGGGCGGGGGGTTGCTCATGTGCGTTCCACCATCCTGATCGAGCGGAGCTGGCGTTCGATGTGCCACTGCAAGTACGCGGTGACCAGCCCGGAGGCCTCAGAGCGCACGCGTTGCGAGGAGGCGTCGGCCTCCTCCCAGCGGCCGGACAGGAGGGCTCCCAGCAGCTCGAGGGTGGCGGCCTCCGGGGCAGCGGAGCCGGGGGGCCGGCAGACGGGGCACACGGCCCCGCCGGCCTCGATGTGGAACGCGGCGTGCGGCCCGGGGGTGCCGCAGACCGCGCAGTCGTGGAAGCTGGGAGCCCAGCCCGCGACGGCGAGGGCCCGCAGGAGGTAGGAGTCCAGCACGAGCTGCGGGGCATGGCGCCGGGTGGCGAGCGCGTGCAGCGCACCCACGAGGAGGAGGTACTGCTGCGGGACGGGTTCGCCGGCGTCGTCGGACAGGCGGACGGCGGTCTCCACCATCACGGTCGCGCACGTGTAGAGCTGGTAGTCGGCGGCGAGGAGCCGCCCGTAGGGGTTGATCGTCTCCACCTGGGTGACAACATCGAGGCTGCGGCCGCGGTGCAGCTGGGCCTCCACGAGGCTGAACGGCTCCAGGCGTGCCCCGATCCGTGAGGACGTCCGCCGCACCCCCTTCGCCACCGCCCGGACCTGGCCGTGCTCCCGGGTGAGGAGGGTGACGATCCGGTCCGCCTCCCCCAGCTTGTGGGTGTGCAGGACCACCGCCTCGTCCCGGTAGAGCTTCACCCGGTCATTCTCCCCCACGGGTGGGAGTACCGAGCGGGGACTCGGGGCGGATCACCAGGACCACGGCGAGGGCGAGCACGAGGACGACGCCATTGACCACCGCGAGCACCCACCCCGAGGTCAGCGCGGTGGGGTGGAGGTCCTCGAGACGGGGCAGCAGGGTGACGGTGAGAACCTGGACGCCCACCCAGGTGACCGCGACCTGCCAGGCGAGGTGACGCGCGGAGCGCCGCCAGTCGCGTCGGGGCAGGTCGGAGGTGAGGAGGACCGCGAGTTCTCGCACGGCCCACCCCCAGGCCACCAGCACGCCGAGCCCGGTGGCAGCCGCGAGCACCGGGTAGTCGTGGTCCACCTCGAAGTCGGTCGGCCAGTGCCACACGTAGGTGCTGGGCCCGAGATCGGAGCCCACCGCGAAGGTGAGCGCGGCGAGCCACCCCACCACCACCGCCACCGTCCACGTGGAGCGCCGGGCGGGCTCCGGCCCGTGAGCCGCGGCCCTGGCGCCGAACCAGGCGTCGGTGAGCTGACGTGCCAGGGCGAGGGCGGTGCGCGCGTCATGGGAGCGGACCACGACCGTGCGGTCGTGGGCGCGCGCCTCCACCACCCGCACCGGCGCGCCGTCCCAGGTGTCGTAGGCCTGGACAGCCACCTCGCCCACGTCCGAGGGCCAGGAATGCTCCTCGACGTTCCACTGGGGCTCCTCCAGCCCGATGCCTCCGCGGGTGCGCCAGTAGGCCGCCACCGCCTCGCCCTCGGCGACCACCCGTTCCGGTTCGCGGCGCACCACGACGGGGAAGGCCCCGCTCGGGAGTTCCTGCCACCGGGGCGCCGGCGACGACGGCTCGCGCCGCGCGCGGGTACGTGGCGCCAGGCTGGCGAGCCCGAAGGCCAGGGTGACGCCGAGCGCCGCCCAGTACCCCGGCGGCCACTCCATGTACGGCTCGCGCGGCGGGCGCAGCAGGAAGACCGTCGCCGCGGCGAGCCAGGCCCATCCCAACGTGGCCCTGAGGTGAGCGGGCTGCAGGCGGCGCACAACCCCGCCCCGGGGCAGCCCACGGAGGATGGCGTGCAGCAGGAGCAGGCCGAACCCCGTGAGCACCGCGAGGTACATCGCCACCGCGACGCCGTGGGATGCGGGCGTCGCCTGCAGTTCCCGCATGGCGCTGAGCCACACCGCTGCGCCCGCGGCCACTGCCAGGAGGGCGCGGCCCGCGGTCCGGAGCGGGGGGAACCGCCGGTGGGGTCCGAAGTGCTCGTCGAGGATGTCGAGTTCGCGCCGCGCCCGGGCCGCCGTGGGCGCCACCACCTCGCTGACGAGCGCGGTGTCGTCCCTCCAGTCGATCACGATCCGCAGCCCCGTGAACGCCCCGCCGGATCCCACCACCAGCTGGGCGAAGCGCCACCGCTCATGGGTGTGCTCCCCCGCGAGATCGGCGGCACGGGCCTCGAAGGCCCGCATCGTGGTGCCGGCATCCCGCAGCCAGGGGCGCCGCGTGACGAGGCGGGCGCCGTCGTCGGCCTCGGCGTGGAACAGCACCTCGGACCGGTCGCCGAGGTGCAGCGCACGGGCCGCGTCGTCGTCGACGAGCGGGAGGACGGGGCCGCCGAACATCCCCTCAGGGTACGGCGGCCCCGTCCGGCCGACAATCAGCGGACGGCGCGGTTGATCGCCGAGACGATCGCCTTGAAGGAGGCGGTGGTGATGGACGGGTCGATGCCCACCCCCCAGAGGACCTGGCCGTTCACCTCGGCCTCCACGTAGGCGGCGGCGTAGGCGTCCCCACCCTCGGAGAGGGCGTGCTCCACGTAGTCGAGCACCCGGACCTCGACCCCGAGCTGCTTGAGGGCCTCGGTGAAAGCGTCGATGGGACCGTTGCCCGTGGCGGCCAGCACCTTCTCCTGCCCGTCCTCCACGACGGTGACGGTGAGGATGGCGTGCTTTCCCTCGTCCGCCGTCGTCACGGTGGTGCCACGCAGCTTGAACCGGCCCCACGGGCTCAGGCCCGGGGCCGCGGACGCGGGCAGGTACTCGTCGGCGAAGATCTCCCAGAGCTTGTCCGCGCTGATCTCGCCGCCGAACGTGTCGGTGTGCTTCTGCACGATGCCGGAGAGCTCGATCTGCAGGCGGCGCGGCAGGTCGAGGTGGCGGGTCGAGGACATGAGGTAGGCGATGCCGCCCTTGCCCGACTGGGAGTTGACCCGGACGACCGCCTCGTAGGTGCGGCCGACGTCGTGCGGGTCCACGGGCAGGTAGGGCAGCTGCCACGGGACGGCGTCCTCGCTGCCCGCCGCGGCAACCTGGGCGGTACGGTGCGCGAAGCCCTTCTTGATGGCGTCCTGGTGGGAGCCGGAGAACGCCGTGTAGACGAGGTCGCCCCCGTACGGGTGGCGCGGGTGGACGTCCATCTGCGTGCAGTGCTCGACGGTGCGGCGCACGTGGTCGATGTCCGAGACGTCGACCTGCGGATCCACGCCCTGCGAGAACAGGTTGAGGGCCAGGGTCACGAGGTCGACGTTGCCGGTCCGCTCCCCCTGGCCGAACAGGCAGCCCTCCACCCGGTCCGCCCCGGCCATCATCGCGAGCTCCGCGGACGCCACGGCGGTCCCCCGGTCGTTGTGGGGGTGGACCGACAGGCACACGTGCTCCCGGCGGGTCAGGTTGCGGCTCATCCACTCGATCTGGTCCGCGTAGACGTTGGGCGTGCAGCGCTCCACGGTGGCCGGCAGGTTGAGGATGATCTCCCGGCCGGGCCCGACCTCCCAGGTGTCCATGACGGACTCGCAGACCTCGAGCGCGAAGTCGAGTTCCGTGTCGACGAAGATCTCCGGGGAGTACTCGTACCCGAACACCATGTCGTCGGGCAGCACCTTCTCCGCGTAGGCCATCACGTCCCGGGTGCCGGTCACGGCGAGGTCCCTGGTGGCCGCCCGGTCGTTGCGGAACACGATCTCCCGGAAGACCGGGGCGGTCGCGTTGTACAGGTGGACCGTGGCCCGGGGCGCCCCGAGCACGGAGTCGATCGTCCGGTGGATCAGCTCCTCGCGCGACTGGGTGAGGACGGAGATCGTCACGTCCTCGGGGATGGCCCCGTCCTCGATGAGGGAGCGGACGAAGTCGAAGTCGGTCTGGGAGGCGGACGGGAAGCCGATCTCGATCTCCTTGTAGCCCATCGAGACCAGGAGGTCGAACATCATGCGCTTGCGAGCCGGGTTCATCGGCTCGATGAGGGACTGGTTGCCGTCCCGCAGGTCGGTGGACAGCCACCGCGGCGCCTGCGTGATGCGCCGGGACGGCCACTGCCGGTCCGGCAGGCTGATCGGGTTCAGCTCGTGGAACGAGCGGTACTTCCCGATCGGCATCCGTGACGGCTGCTGGGCGGTGACATGGGACTGGGTCTTCACTGCAGGTTCCTCCGGGGTTTGAGCCTTGCGGCCGGCATGGCTCACGCCGCGACGAGGAGCCGGCCTCAGTGGGCCCCGCCGCGGCGTGGAAGGAGGAGGACCACCGCGTTCATGTACGGCAGGGTAGCGCGCTTGACGCACCCGGTCGAACTCCGTCCACCGGTCAGCTGATCCAGCGCCCGAACAGGTCCGGGAACCCGCTCCAGTAGGCCGCCACCACGAGGAGGCCGAACACGCCGGCCAGGGTCCCGCCCGTGGTGATCGCCGCGGGCCCGGAGAGCCGCACGCCGGCCCGGTGCTGCTCCCACACCCGGATGCCCGCACCGGCGAGCAGAACCGTGGTGCCGAGGGCGAGCACCCATTCGGTGGCGAACGCCCCGTAGGTGAACAGGACGTTGGAGCGGTAGTTGAAGGCGTAGTCCGCGACCTGCCGGATGTAGCCGGCGAACACCACCCACGTTCCCGTGACGCCCAGCGCACTCGCCGCGAGCCACCGCCCCACTCCCGGCGCCATGGTGGCGGGCAGGGGCCCCCGGCCCCGGACCCGGCGGGCCACGGCGGCGACGGCGTAGGAGACGGGCCCGACCACCAGCAGCCCCAGGGGAACGGCGAAGCCGACGAGGATCGCGTTGCCGCTGGCGAACCAGTGGGGTGCGGGGACCGGATCGGCACCGTGCCGCTGCACGGGCTGGTCGCCCGCGATCCGGGGTTCCGCCGTCGCCGTCGCAGGCAGGCCCTGGATCCAACGGGCCAGGTCGTCGGCGAAGCCCGGGGCGAGGGAGTCGCCGATCTTGATGCCGTGGTTGGCCCCGGCGTAGTACCGGACGGTCCACTGGTCGTTCCCGGCGACCGCCAGGTCGGCGATCAGCTGCTCGGCGCCCTCCACGATCGGCATGGCGGCGTCCCCCGTGCCGTGCACGAGGAGCGTCGGCTGGCCCATCCGCTGGTGGTACGGCTGGGGGTCGAAGTCGACGTAGTCGATGCCCCCGAGGGGAAGACGCGCCCCGAGGGCGCGGGGGATCACGCGGTAGAGGGCCGAGGGGACGCGCACGTTGCGGAGGTAGGAGTCCGTGGCGAACGCCCCCTGCTCGCGGGGCGTGACGATGGGCGCCGCCACGAGCACCACGAAGGCCGTGCCCGGGTCCTCGGCGGCCATGATCGGCGCGACGTAGGCCCCCTCCGACTCGGCGTAGAGGCCCACGCCCTCGATGCCCGGCAGTGTCCGGGCGAGCTCCACGGTGCGCTGGTAGTCGGCCGCCATGCCCACGTAGCTGCGGCGGGCGGTGGTGTAGGTGTCCATCCGCTTGTCGGGCACCAACGTGACCACGCCCGCCGAGGCGAGCTGCTCCGCCTGCAGGGGGAAGCCCTCGTGGGTGGCGGTTCCGGCACCGTGGAGGAAGACGACGGCCGGGCGGTCGCCGGTGGCACCGACCGGCCGACGGACCTGGACGGTCACGGAGATGCCGGACGCGAGCTCGATCTCGTGCAGCTCGCTGCTGATCCCGAAGGTGCCGACCGGGGTGGTGGTGGCATCCGACCCGATCGTCGTGTCGGGGCTCTCCGAGGTCAGGGGTGAGTCCACCACCCGGGGCTTCCACGCCGGGCCGGCCACGGCCCCGACGGCCGAGATCACGAGGGTGAGGGCGAGCCCCACCCACAGGTGCCTCCTCACGCGCCGCCTCCTAGAACCCGAGCCGGCCGAGTTGCTTCGGGTCACGCTGCCAGTCCTTCGCCACCTTGACGTGGAGGTCGAGGAACACCGGCCTCCCGAGGAGTTCCTCGATCTCGCGGCGCGCCCGCGTACCGACGTCGCGCAGCCGCCCGCCGCCGCGCCCGATCACGATCGCCTTCTGGCTCTCCCGCTCCACGTACACGTTCACGTGGATCGCCAGGGTCCGCTTCCCGTTCCTGCCCTCCCGCTCCACCATCTCCTCCACCGCGACCGCCAGCGAGTGGGGCAGCTCGTCGCGCACGCCCTCAAGGGCCGCCTCGCGCACGAGCTCGGCCACCATCACGTCGTCAGGCTCGTCGGTCACGGCCCCCACCGGGTACAGCGGGGGCGAGAGGGGCAGGAGGCCGACGAGCACGTCGGCCAGCTCCGCCACCTGGGCGCCGGTGGTGCCGGAGACCGGCACCAGGGCGGCGAAGTCCCCCAGCTGGGAGACCTCGAGCAGCTTCTCCGCGAGCGCCGCGCGCGGCACGGTGTCCGACTTCGTGACCGCCGCCACCACCGGGGCACGGGACGCGAAGGCGTGCGAGGTGATGAACCGGTCGCCGGGCCCCACCTTCTCGTTCGCGGGCAGGCACACGACGACGGCGTCGACGTCCGCGAGCGCCTCGTGCACCATCTCGTTGAGCCGCTCGCCGAGCAGCGTCCGGGGCCGATGGAGGCCGGGGGTGTCGACGAGGACGAGCTGTGCATCCTCCCGGTGCACGACGCCGCGCACCGTGTGGCGGGTGGTCTCGGGCCGCCCGGAGGTGATCGCCACCTTGGCGCCCACGAGGGCGTTCGTGAGGGTCGACTTGCCGGCGTTCGGCCGTCCCACCACCGCCACGAACCCCGCCCGGAAGTCCTCCGGCCACGTGTGCGCGAGGAGCGCCGGGTCCAGTGCGGCCTCACCGGCCGTCAGGGCGTCGTCGTCCGGGAAGTTCATGTCTGCTCCTCGTCCTCGGGGGCCCGGGAGGCCAGCATGGTCGAGATCTGCCGGCGGCGGCCGTCGGCGCGCTCGGCAACCAGGTGGAGACCGAGCACGTCCGCCTCGGCTCCCTCGATCGGCACCTTGCCGAGGGCCTTGGCGAGCAGGCCACCGGCCGTGTCCACGTCGTCGTCGTCGATCTCCATGTCGAACAGGTCGCCGAGCTCGTCGACGGCCATGCGGGCGGGGATGCGGAAGGTGCCCTCCCCGAGGTCCTCGATCTCGGGCAGGTCGGCGTCGTGCTCGTCCTGCAGCTCCCCGACGAGTTCCTCGAGGAGATCCTCGATCGTGACGAGCCCCGCCACCCCGCCGTACTCGTCGATGACGACGGCGATGTGGGAGGACTCCGCCTGCATCTCGCGGAGCAGGTCGTCGACCAGCTTCATCTCGGGCACGAACCGGACGGGCCGCATCACGTCGGCGGCGCTGAGATCGGCGTCTCCGGTGCGGCGGGTGGCCCGCAGGGCGTCCTTCAGGTAGAGCATGCCCCGCATGTCATCCACGCCGTCCCCGATGACCGGCACCCGGGAGAAGCCGGAGCGGACGAACAGGGCGAGGGCCTTCTCGAGCGGAGTGTCCAGGGTCACGGTGATCATGTCGGTGCGTGGCACCATCACCTCCCGGGTCAGGGTGCGGCCGAGTTCGAAGACGGAGTGCAGCATCGTGCGCTCGTCCTCCTCGATCTGCTCGCTCTCGGACACGAGGTCCACCATGTCCCGCAGGTCCTCTGCCGCCTCCTCGCGCTCCTCGAGCTCGGTGCGCCCGTTGCCCCGCCGCATCCGCGCCGCGACCGCCGTCACCGGCCGGGCGAGGACCGTGAGGCCCAGGACGACGCCGGAGAGGGCGTGGAGCACGTCCTCGGGGTGGCGGCGGCCGAGCTCGCGCGGGGAGAGCCCGACGACGAGGGTGACGAGGAGCGCCGAGATCGCGACGGCCACCAGCAGCACCTGCCACCAGCGGGGCAGCAGGTCGGCGACCAGGAGGGTGAGGCACACCGCCGCGACCATCTCGGCCAGCACGCGGGCGAAGGAGACGGCGGTCAGGGCGGCCTGGCGGTCGGCGACGACACGGTCGACGGCGTCGGCCCGGCGCCGGCCCTCCTGCCGCATCTCGGCGACGGCGGCGCGGGTGATCCGCTGGAGGGCGGACTCGGCGGCCGACAGGAGCGCCCCGAGCGCGATCCCGAGGACGGCGAGGACGCCGAGCAGGATCTCGGGGACCTGGTCGATCATCCCGTCCATCAGCGGTTCGCCAGGAAGGTCAGCAGGAGCTGCCGCTGCAGGGCGAACATCTCCTTCTCCTCCTCCGGTTCGGCGTGGTCGAAGCCCAGCAGGTGGAGGATGCCGTGGACGGTGAGCAGCAGCATCTCCTCCACCGTCGAGTGGCCCGCCTGGCGGGCCTGCTCGGCGGCCACCTCCGGGCAGATCACGATGTCCCCGAGGATGCCGGGGTCCGGCTCCTCACCGTCACGCCCGGGTCGCAGCTCATCCATGGGGAAGCTCATGACGTCGGTGGGTCCGGTCAGGTCCATCCAGCGCTCGTGGAGCTCGGCCATGACGTCCGCGGAGACGAAGAGCAGGGACAGCTCGGCCTGGGGGTGGACGTGGAGCTGTTCGAGGACGAAGCGCGCGAGCGCGGCGAACTCCTCGCCGTCGATCTCCCAGGAGGTCTCGTTGTTGATCTCGGTGCTCACGCGCGCTCCTCCCGCCGCAGGTGGGCGGGCCGCTCCTGGCGGACGTCCCACCGCTCGTAGGCGTCGATGATCTCGCCGACCAGGCGGTGACGCACGACGTCCGCGCTCGTGAGGCGGCAGAAGGCGACGTCGTCGATCCCCGTGAGGATCTCCTGGACCACGCGCAGGCCGGAGCGGACCCCGCCGGGGAGGTCGACCTGGGTGACATCGCCGGTGACGACCACCTTGGAGCCGAAGCCGAGCCGGGTGAGGAACATCTTCATCTGTTCGGCCGAGGTGTTCTGCGCCTCGTCGAGGATGATGAACGCGTCGTTGAGGGTGCGGCCGCGCATGTAGGCGAGCGGGGCGACCTCGATGGTCCCCGCGGCCATGAGCTTGGGGATCGAGTCCGGGTCGATCATGTCGTGGAGCGCGTCGTAGAGGGGCCGGAGGTACGGGTCGATCTTCTCCGAGAGGGTGCCGGGCAGGAACCCGAGCCGCTCGCCGGCCTCCACGGCCGGGCGGGTGAGGACGATGCGGTTCACCTGCTTGGACTGGAGGGCGTGCACCGCCTTCGCCATGGCGAGGTAGGTCTTGCCCGTGCCCGCCGGGCCGATGCCGAAGACGATCGTGTTGGCGTCGATGGCGTCGACGTAGGCCTTCTGCCCGATGGTCTTCGGCCGGATGGTGCGGCCGCGGGACGAGACGATGTCGGTGGTCAGGACGTGCGCCGGGCTCGCGGCGTGGACGGTGAGCATCGAGACGGCCCGCTCGACGGCGTCGACCCCAAGTGGGGCGCCCGCCCGCGTGACCTGGATGAGTTCCTCGAGGAGGCGTTGGGCGAGCGTGACGTCCCCGACGGGTCCGGTGAGGGTCACGATGTTCCCCCGGGCGTGGATCTCGACCCTGCGGAAGCCGCGCTCGACCGCCCGGAGCACCTCGTCCTGCCGGCCGAACAACGTCACGGGATGGACATCGTCGGGGATGGTCACCCGGTAGGTGACGGATTCGGAGGAGGTCATGCGGGCCTTTCGGGTGCGGATTCCTCCATCGTACCGGCGGCGTCCCAGCGCCCGAGGGCCCGGGCGACGTGGGAGACGGCGACGGGCCCGGCCGTGCCGGAGCGCATCACGTGCGGCCCGGCGACGACGGCGACCGCGCCGGCGGCGGTGAACGCCTCCAGCTCGCGCGGGGTGATCCCGCCCTCGGGTCCCACGACGAGGAGCACACGGCCCGTGGTGGGGAGGTCGACCCGGTGGAGAGGGGCGTCCGCCGCCTCGTGGAGGACGAGGGCGGCACCTCCTGCGGCGGCGGTCTCGGCGACGAAACGGGCCAGGGCACGCGAGTCGTGCAGCGGGAGGAGCGCGGGGACGCGCGAGCGGCGTGACTGCTTCGCCGCGGCCCGCAGCCGGGCCTCCCACCTCGCGGCGGATCGCGCCGCCCTCGCAGGCGGCCACTGGGCGATCGAGCGCTCGGCCTGCCATGGCACGACGGCGTCGGCCCCCACCTCGGTGGCCATCTCGATGGCGTCCTCGTCCCGGCCGCCCTTGGCGAGGGCCTGGACGAGGACGATCTCGGCGTCGTCGCCCTCGTGGGTGACGGACAGGACGTCGATCTGCACGGCGTCGCCCAAGACGGCGCGGACGGTGCCGCGGAGCCGCGTGCCGCGGCCGTCGACGACGTCGATGCCCTCCCCGGGGGCGAGGCGCATCACGCGCGCGTGATGGGCCTCCTCGCCGTCCAGGGTCCAGGAGCGGGCGTCGTCCGGGATCTGCTCGGCCAGGAAGACCGGGTTGGTCACAGGCCGATCTTCTCCTTCAGGCGGGAGAAGACCCCGGTCCCGGCGCTGACGCGGCCCTCGACGCGTTCCTCGCCCCGGAGAGCCGCGAGCTCGGCGAGGAGCTGGCGCTGGCGCTCGTCCAGCTTGGCGGGCATCTCGACGTCGACGAACACCTTCAGGTCACCGCGCGCGTGGTGGTAGAGCCGGGTGACGCCGAGCCCCTTTAGGACCTCGGTGTGGCCGGGTTGCGTTCCGGGCCTGATGGTGACGTCACGGGGGCCGTCGAAGGTGTCGATCGTGAGCACCGTGCCGAGCGCGGCCGCGGTCATGGGAACCTGGACGGCGCAGAGCAGGTCGTCGCCCCGCCGGGTGAAACGCTCGTGCGGCTTGATGCGGAACTCGACGTGGAGGTCACCCGCCGGACCGGCCCCGGGGCCCACCTCGCCGGCGCCGGGCATCCGGAGCCGCGCCCCGCTCTCGACCCCGGCCGGGACCTCGACGGAGATGGTGCGGCGGGTCCGGACGCGGCCGTCCCCGGAGCACTCGGTGCAGGGGTGCTCGATGATGGTGCCGTGGCCCTGGCACATGGCGCAGGGGCTCGTGGTCATGATCTGGCCGAGGAAGGACCGGGCCACCCGCTGGACGGAGCCGCGGCCGCCACAGACGTCGCAGGTCCGTGGCGAGGTGCCGGGGCGGCAGCAGGTGCCCGAGCAGGTCGGGCACACCACGGCGGTGTTGACCGTGATCTCGCGGGTGGTGCCGAACACGGCGTCCCTCAGGTCGATCTCGAGCGGGACGAGCGCGTCCTGGCCGCGGCGGCCCCGCGGCACCGGGCCGCGCGGGTTGGCCGCGCCCGCAGCCGCTCCGAAGAAGGTCTCGAAGATGTCCGAGAACCCGAAGCCGGGACCCGTGCCACCGTGCCCGCCGAGGGCGGATTCGCCGCCGAGGTCGTAGAGCTGGCGCTTCTCCGGGTCGGACAGCACCTCATAGGCGTGGGCCACCTGCTTGAAGCGTTCCTCCGAGCCGGGTCCGGCGACGTCGGGGTGGGTCTCACGGGCGAGCTTGCGGTAGGCCCGCTTGATCTCCTCGGGCGAGGCGGTCCGGGAGACCCCGAGGACCTCGTAGTAGTTGTTGCTCACACACTGCCTGTTCTATTGGCTGTTCAGAATCTGCGACACATACCGTGCAACGGCTCGCACCGCCGCCATTGTTCCCGGGTAGTCCATGCGGGTCGGTCCGAGCACCGCGAGGGCGCCCATGGGGCTGTGCCCCTCGTCGACACCATAGGTGGTGGTCACCAGCGATGCCTCGGACAGGCCCTCGTGGTGGTTCTCCGAGCCGATGCTGACCGCGATCGCCTCGTCCCGCGCCAACTCCGTGATGAGGCGGAGCATCACCACCTGCTCCTCGAGAGCCTCGAGGACGGGCCCGATGGTGCGCGGGAAGTCCAGGGGGGAGCGTGCCAGGTTGGCGGTCCCGGCGAGGATGATGCGCTCCTCAGTGTCCAGCTTCATGGTCTCCACGAGCTGGTTGCCGATGGCGTGCACGAGCGGCCGCAGGTCCGGCTCCACCTCCTCCTCGAGGTCCGCCAGCGGGGTGGAGAGATCGGTGAGCCTGCACCCGACGAGTCGCTCGTTGAGCGTCGTCCGGAGCCGCGACAGGTCCGGGAGCGCCCCGGAGACCTCCAGCGTGCGCTGCTCCACGCGCCCGTTCTCGGTGATAACCACCAACAGGAGGTGCCGTTCCGAGACCGGCACGAGCTCGAGGTGGCGCAGCACGGAGCGGCGCAGGCTCGGGTACTGGATGATCGCCACCTGATGCGTGAACTGGGCGAGCCGGCGGGCGGTGCGCTCCAGGACGTCGTCGAGGTCCACCGCCTCCCCGAGGAAGGCCTCGATGGCGCGGCGCTCCGCCACCGACAGCGGCTTCAGGGTGGAGATCTGGTCCACGAAGTGCCGGTAGCCCTTGTCCGTGGGGATCCGGCCCGCGGAGGTGTGCGGCTGCATGATGTACCCGCTCTCCTCCAGGTACGCCATGTCGTTGCGGACCGTCGCGGGCGAGACACCGAGGTGGTGGCGTTCGACGATCGCCCGGGAACCGACGGGCTCGCGGGAGGAGACGTAGTCCTGCACGATGGCCCGCAGCACCTCCATCCGGCGCTCGTCACTCATGGGTCTCCTCCTCCCGGATCAGCACTCCACGGTCCTGAGTGCCAATTCTACGCCGTGGCGCCCCGGCACTCCATGGCGGGTCCACGAGGGGGCGCGCAGGCGCTGTTACCCTGCCCGGGTGAGCCACGACCGCTACGGGCACGACGTGCTGTCCGCCCCGCGAGCCCCGCGGCGCCCCGCCGCCGTCGCCGTCGCCGCAGAGCCGGGCCTCGTGGTGGAGGACGTCGAGACCGGATGGGTGGGGGCGGTCCTCCGGGTGGAGACGTCCGGCGGGATGCGCGTGGTGGTGCTCGAGGACCGCCGGGGCCGGACCCGGACGTTCCCCCTCGGACCCGGGTTCTGGGTGGATGGCAGGCCGGTGATCCTCGCGGCTCCGGCACCCACCCCGCGCCGGATCCCGCGCGTGACGGCTTCCGGATCGGTGGCGGTGCCCGAGCAGCGGGCGCGGGTCGCACGGGCCTCCCGCATCTGGGTGGAGGGCCGGCACGACGCGGAACTCGTGGAACGCATCTGGGGGGACGACCTTCGCGTCGAGGGTGTGGTGGTGGAACTCCTCGACGGCGTCGACAACCTCGCGGCCGTCCTCCGTGCGTTCTCGCCGGGGCCGATCCGGCGGGCCGGAGTCCTCGTCGACCACCTCGTTCCCGGCTCGAAGGAGAGCCGGCTGGTGGCGGAGGCACTGCGCCATGTTGGTGCGGAGGACGTGCTCGTTCTGGGACACCCGTACGTGGACGTGTGGCAGGCCGTGAAGCCGGCGCGCGTCGGGTTGGAACGCTGGCCGGACATCCCCCATGGCACCGACATCAAGATCGGCACTCTCGCGGCCCTCGGCTGGCCGCACTCCGACCAGGCGGACATCGCATCCGGCTGGAAGCGCATCCTCGGGCGCGTCCGCGACTACCGCGATCTTGAGCCCGCGCTTCTCGGGCGGATGGAGGAACTCATCGACTTCGTCACCGCCGTCCCCGAGTAGTACTGGCGCCGCGGTCAGCTGGCGTGGGGGAGCCAGTGGATGTCGATGTGGTGGTGGAGGGTCG
>ERZ1645187.685-NODE-685-length-33058-cov-23.506136_pt1 | contig 33058 bp, 30 predicted proteins | sample MGYA00575352_ERZ1645187 | MGnify/ENA primary metagenome ERZ1645187 (study PRJEB40837, sample SAMN11349314) | freshwater sediment metagenome | isolation source: river sediment | host: Sediment | place: India: Wazaribad , New Delhi | collected 2017-02-21 ... | reverse complement strand
GCGGTGACGCCGGCCAGGTGGAGGAGTTTGGCCAGCCGGAACCAGCGGTGGACGATCAGCGGCAGGACGCCGCCAACCAGGATCAGGGCCAGGGCAGGGAGCAGAAGATGCATCGCCGGTCACTCGCCTCCTCGAGGCTGGGCAGACCGGGGTCCGGGCCGGACCACGGTCAGCCGGGGATCAGACGGGAGCGGGGAACGGGCGGAACCCGTTCAGATACAGCACCAACAACGGTGAGCGGGGGAGGTGGAACCGGTGGTTCGGGATGATCCGATGAACGGGGCGCGGGCCGGGCAGGTGAGCCTGGGCGGTCCGGGTCGGGTTGCAGGGGAGATCTCGCCTCGCGACACTCGGACTACGCTTACTGCTCGTAGGAAAAGCCGTACCAGGGCAGGTGCGGGTCGTCCGCCGGGATCGGCTCGAGGACCGTGCAGCCGGGAACCTTGTCCCGCATCTCCTGCTGCCAGGCCAGGGCCTCGTCCCGGGTGGCGAACGGGCCGACCGCGGTCAGTGACGCGGCCGTGAGGCCCAGGTTCTCGTAGAGCTTGTCCACCTGCTCCTGCTTCTGGTGTATGCCGATCGTCGCGCTCATGGCGGGCTCCCTTGGTGTGGTGAAAAAACTGGCGGGCACTATAGCGCGGGGACGGAGGCCGGACCAGCGAAAAATGGCCCGCCCCCGCCAACGCGGCCCGGTGTCCGGGTGCGGGCTCAGACCCGCTCGAGGTTGAGCGTCCGCCGGCCGATGCGGTAGGCCCCGTTCTTGGCCATCAGCCGGGCCACCAGGGACTCGGGCACATCCACCAGGGTGGAGGTCGCCTCCAGCCGGATCTTGCCCAGCTGGCTGCCGGAGATGCCCGAGTAGTGGGAGAGCGAGGCAACCACGTGGTTGATGCCGATGCCGTCGTCACGGCCGACATCGAGCCGCACCGCCACCATGTCCCGGTCCCGCTCGCCGCCGCGACGGCCGGTCGGGGCCGCCTCGCGACCGGTGCGCCGGACCGGACGCTCGTTCTTGCGCTGCTGGGTGCGCAGCTGTTCTTCCTTGATCGGCGTCACCGGTTCGATGGGCCGCTTTTTCTCCTCGCCCCGGGCGAGCTTGAGCGCGGCCGCGGCGATGTCCTCGGGCGCGTGGCCGGTCTCCATCAGGAGGTCGACCATCTCCCGCTCCCGCCGGCAGCGGCCGCGGCGGATCCACACCTCCAACTGCTCGAGGATGAGGGCCTGGCGGTGGTTTTCGATCTGCTGGATGGTCGGCAGCTCGGCCCGGGTCATGCGGAAGCGGGTGTACTCCTCGATGCGGCGCAGCAGAAACCGCTCGCGCGGCGACAGGAGGGTGATGGCCACGCCCTCGCGGCCGGCCCGCCCGGTGCGGCCGACCCGGTGCACGTAGACCTCCGGGTCGTCGGGCAGGTCGAAGTTGAACACGTGCGAGATGTCGTCGATGTCCAGGCCGCGGGCGGCCACGTCGGTGGCCACCAGCACCTTGACCTGGCCGGCGCGGAAGCGGTTGAGCACCTGGATGCGGGCGTCCTGGCTGAGGTCGCCGTTCAGGGCTTCGGCCGCGTAGCCGCGCGTACTGAGCTGGTTGGCCAGTTCCCCGGTGCCCAGGCGGGTGCGGGCGAAGACGAGGGCGCTGTCGATGGTCTCCATCTCGATCAGCCGGGTGAGCGCCGCCACCTTGTCCTGGGGGTTGACCAGGTAGTAGCGCTGCTCGATGGAGGCGCCGGTGAGCTGCTCCGGGGTGACCGACACGGTTTCCGGATCGCGCAGGTAGCGCTTGGACAGCCCCAGTACCCGCCGGGAGATGGTGGCGGAGAAGAGCAGGGTCTGACGCTCGGGCGGGATGCGGTCGAGGATGGACTCGATGTCCTCGACAAAGCCCATGGACAGCATCTCGTCGGCCTCATCGAGGACCACCGTGCGTACCCCGCCCAGGTCCAGGTTGCCCTGCTCCATCAGGTCGAGCAGGCGGCCGGGCGTGCCCACCACCACCTCGACCCGCTCGCGCAGGCTGCGGAGCTGCTGCTGGTAGGACTGGCCGCCGTACAGGGCAAGCACCCTGGCGCCCACACCCCGGCCGTACTGCTCGAGGGCCGCGGCCACCTGGATGGCCAGTTCGCGGGTGGGGGCGAGGACGAGCGCCTGCACGCCGCGGTGTTGCCGGTCGAGCCGGTGCAGCAGGGGCAGGCCGTAGGCCGCGGTCTTGCCGGTGCCGGTCTGGGCCTGGCCGATCACGTCGCGGCCGGCCACGATCGGCGGAATGACCGCCTGCTGGATGGGGGTGGGGGCGGTGAAACCCAGTTCGGCGGCGGTCTGCACCAGTTCGGCATTGAGGCCGAACTGGTCGAAGGCGGGGGTGGTCATCAGGCTCCTCCTGGAGAGCGGTGTGGTCTCGATGCGGTTTCCGGTCCGCGGGGGCGGACCGGCGGCAGGCGTCCTTGCCCGCTGCGCGAGAGCCCGACTGTCCTGTCCTGTCCGATCGTGCTGAGGGCGGACCCGGCCGGGCGAAGATCCGCCGTGGCTGGTCCACCAACAAAAAACGCCTGGCCGGTGCCGGCCAGGCTGGGTGGGCGATTCCTGCCCGGACCGGGCATGACGTCTGCCGGGCCGGGACGGGCCTTATACCCCGGATCAACGGGGAATGCAAGAAAAGTGCGGAACCGCCGGGAGAAAGACCACGCTTCCGGCCCGGAACTTTCAGCTGGCGCAATCGCCCGGCGCCCTTTACAATGCGCGCCATGGCCGCCTGACCATCCCGCGGCGCCCCCGAACAGAGAAGATCACGCTCCCCATGTCGCCCGTTCCCACCCCGCTGCACCGCCGCACCTTCACCATCGCCTTTCTCGGCTCGCTCTGCATGCTCGGGCTGGTGCTGTGGCCGTTCTGGAACCAGATCTTCCTCGCCTTTTTCCTGGCCAGCATCCTCCATCCGTTCTACCTGCGACTGACCACCCGGGTCCGGCCCTGGCTCGCCTCGGGGCTCATCTGCACCCTCATCGCCCTGGGCGTGTTCGCGCCGCTCTTCTCCATCATCACCGCCATCGCCGCCGAGATTCCGCCGGTGATCCAGCTGGCCATCAAAAACGACCTGCTCGCCGTGCTCCAGCAGCAGCTGCAGGACAGCCCGCTGCTCAGCCGCATCGGCGCGCTGCTCGCCGAGTTCGGCATCAACCCGGACCTGGCCGACCTGCAGGGGCTGATCAGCCGCTCGCTCAGCGCCCTCGGCCTGTTCGCCTACCGCCAGGCCTCGGCCCTGGCCGCGGACGTGCTGCGCTTCGTGTTCCAGTCCGGCATCCTGATCATGACCCTGTTCGTGCTGCTCATCGAGTTCCGCCGGCTGGGCGCCTTTCTCCTTGACCTCTCGCCCCTGCCGGACGAGCACAACCAGCACCTGGTCGATCGCTTTTCGCCCATCGCCGGCGCCATCCTGGTCGGCAACACCCTGAGCGGCCTGCTCCAGGGCGTGCTCGGCGGCACCTTCTTCGTCGTGATGGGCCTCATCTCGCCGGTGCTCTGGGGCGTGGTCATGGGCGTGCTCGCCTTTCTGCCCATCCTCGGCGTGGGCCTGGTGCTGCTGCCAACGGCGCTCATCCTGCTCATCAAGGGGCAGATCTGGCAGGCCGCGGTCACCTGCGTCTTCTACCTGTTCCTCACCGTGTTCATCGAATACGGGTTCAAGCCCAGGTTCGTCGGCAGCCAGGCCGAGCTGCCGCCGCTTCTGGTGCTGCTCTCCATCCTCGGCGGCCTCAGCCTGTTCGGCATCATGGGCATCGTCTACGGGCCGCTGGCGGTGAGCGCCTTCCTCACCCTGGCGGACATGTATTTTCGCGACTACCGGCCCTGTTTCGAGCGCAGGCCGCCGCCCGGCGACCCCCCGCGGGCCGCCTAAAATCGTGATTTCCTTGACGCTGAAACCCTTTTCAGGTAACTAGCGTTCTCCTTTGCCGGTGCCGGCCGTCCTGCCGCGCCGTGTTTCCGCAACCCCCGGCCCCCGCCCGACCGTCGATCGGAGCCCCTCAGTTCATGGATTCTTTTGCGCTGCTGCAAAGCGTGCTGCTCGGCCTGGTCGAGGGGCTCACCGAATTTCTGCCGATCTCGTCCACCGGCCACCTGATCATCGCCGGCGACCTGCTCGCCTACACCGGCGAACAGGCCAAGACGTTTGAGGTCTGCATCCAGCTCGGCGCCATCCTCGCGGTCTGCTGGCATTACCGGCAGCGCCTGGCCGGCGTGGTCACCACCCTGGGCAGCGAGGCACGCTCGCGCCGCTTCGTCGCCAACCTCGTCATCGCCGTGCTGCCCTCGGCCCTGTGCGGCCTGCTGCTGCACGGGCTGATCAAGGCCCACCTGTTCAACCCGGTGGTGGTGGCCGTGGCGCTCATCGTCGGCGGCCTGGTCATCTTCCTGGTCGAGCGGCGGCAGCGTGCGCCGCGCATCACCGAGGTGGACGACATGGACTGGCGGGACGCGCTCAAGCTCGGCGTCGCCCAGGTGTTCTCGCTCATCCCCGGCACCTCGCGCTCCGGCGCGACCATCATCGGCGGCCTCCTGACCGGGCTGTCGCGCAAGGCGGCCACCGAGTTCTCGTTCTTCCTTGCCATCCCGACCATGTTCCTGGCCACCGGCTTCGACCTGTTCATGTCCCGCGACCATCTCAGCGCGAGCGACCTGCCGTTCTTCGCGGTGGGTTTCGTCACCGCCTTTTTCAGCGCCCTGCTGGCCATCAAGGGGCTGCTCCGCTACGTCGCCCGCCACGATTTCCGCGCCTTTGCCTGGTACCGGATCGTGTTCGGCCTCATCGCCCTCGTCTACTTTTACCCCCTGTAAACCGCCCATGATCACCGAACTCATCAGCCGCATCGCCGTCCAGATCCTGGAGACCTCCACCTATTTCGGCGCCTTCGTGCTCATGGCCCTGGAGAGCATGATCGCGCCGGTGCCGAGCGAGGCGGTGATGCCCTTTGTCGGCTTCCTGGTCGCCGACGGCAAGTGGAACCTGTGGCTGGCCGTGCTTGCCACCAGCGCCGGCTCGCTGTTCGGCTCGCTGCTCTCGTACTGGATGGGCTACTACGGCGGCAAGCCGCTGGTGCTCAAGGTGGGCCGCTACCTGCTGCTCAACCGCCACGACCTGGAACTCACCGAGCGCTACTTCCAGCGCCGCCAGGGGCTGTACACGGTGTTCATCGCCCGCTTCATCCCGGTGATCCGCCATTTCATCTCCATCCCGGCGGGCATGGGGCGGATGCCGCTGGTGCCGTTCATGCTCCTCTCGGTGACCGGCGCCACCCTGTGGAACAGCTTCCTCCTCTACTGCGGCCTGCGGTTGCGCGAGCACTGGCCGGTGGTGCAGAAATACTCGCACCAGGTGGACATCGTCATCGTCGTGCTCGCGGTGATCGGTCTCGGCTGGTTCGCCCGCAACCGGCTCGCCGCCCGCCGGGCCGGGACGCACACGGAAACACCCTGATCGCCCCCATGCTGCGCCGCGCGCCCGCCCGCCTGGTCCGCTGCTGCCTGCTGGCCGCCTGCGCCGTGCTGCTCGCCGGCTGCGACCGCCTGTTCGGCGACGAGGACTACTTCCCGCCTCCGGAGACCATGGGCGGCTGGCGGGCGAACCTGTCCCCGGAGTTCGTCCGCAGCCGCGGCCTCGACCCCGCGGCCCTGGAGGACCTGGGCCGGTTCAGCCAGTCGATCAGGAACAGCGCCTGGCCCGGCTACGACTACCACCACCACACCGCCACCATCGTCATCAAGGACGGCTGGATCGTCGGCGAGTGGTACTCGCTGCCGGAGACCCGTTTCTTCCAGCAGTACCTTGCCTCCAACGGCAAGTCGTTCGCCTACCTGCTCTTCGGAGTGCTGGTCAAGGAATCGCGGGAGCGCCAGGCCCGGGTGCAGTTCACCGAACAGAGCCGGGTGTATGACCCGACGTATCTCCAGGAGGGATTCCCGCTGTCCGACCCGCGCAAGGCGGAGATCACCTTCGAACAGATCTTCCGCCACACCGCCGGATTCCTGCCGGAGGAGTCGAAGGATGGGGACAAACTGGAAGAGGGGCGCAACTTCTGGAGCGACTACAGCCTGTGGGTGACCGGCCGCGACCCCAAATGGCCCCTGACCGGCCAGCTGTTCTTCCCGCCCGGTCATCCGGAGGAGTACGCAGGCAGCGAGACCTGGGGTGACCACCGGGGGGCCTACAGCAGCATCGGCTTCGCCCACCTCGGCCTGGTGTTCCGCCACGCCTTCGGCCACTCGCCCTCGGCCGTGCTCTGGGACCGGATCCTGGCGCCCATCGGCTTCTCCGGGGTCTCCTACCACCACCCGCCGCCGGGGACGCACCGCTGGGTGACCCACGGCGGCCTGTGCATGACCCCGCGGGACTACGCCCGCTTCGCCTACCTCATCCTCCGCAAGGGCCGCTGGCAGGACCGACAGATCGTCGACCCGCAATGGATCGAGCGCACCCGGACCGCGCCCTGGTACCAGAACATGCGCGCCAACGTGGACGGCTACTTCGGCAGGGATCTGCCCGCCGACATGGTGCGCATGTTCGGCTCCGGCGGCAACTTCGCCTTCATCCTGCCCTCGCACGACCTGATCGTGGTCCGCTGCGCCCGCACCGAAAACCGGGTGGCCGAGGCCATGGAACCGCAGTTCCTGGCCCGGCTCGCCAAAGCCCTCCAACCCGTCGCCACGACCGCATCCCGCTGAGCGGGCGGCCCGGCCACCAGCCCTCCGCCGCGGCGCAACCGCTCAGGCCGGCGCCTCCTGCCGGTCGAGCACCTGGCGGATGCGCGCCACCAGCCGTTTGCGCGTGAACGGCTTCTGCACGAACTCCACCCCCTCCTCGAGCACCCCCCGGCTGGCAATCACGTCCGCGGTGTAGCCGGACATGAACAGCCGCCGCAGCCCCGGCCGGATTTCGACCAGCCGCGCCGCCAGCTCGCGGCCGTTCATCTCCGGCATGACCACGTCGGTGAGCAGCAGGTCGATGGTGCCGGTGTGTTCCCGCGCCAATCGCAGGGCCTCGGCCGGGGTCGCCGCCGCGAGCACGGTGAAGCCCAGCGGGGCGAGCATGGCGGTGACCATCTCCAGGATCAGGGGCTCGTCCTCGACCAGGAGGATGGTCTCACTGCCGCCGGCCACCGGCAGGGCCGCTCCTTCCGCCGCCTCCGGCAGTCCGCTGCCCTCGTGCCCCGGCAGGTAGATGCGGAACACCGCGCCCCGGTCCGGCCGGCTGTCGACCTCGATGCAGCCGCCGTTCTGGCGGACAATGCCGTAGACCGTGGCCAGCCCCAGGCCGGTGCCCTTGCCCAGCTCCTTGGTGGTGAAGAACGGCTCGAACAGGTGGGCGAGGGTGTCGTCGTTCATGCCGCAGCCGGTGTCACGCACCGACAGGCGCACGTAGCCGCCCGGCGCGACCTCCGGGTGACGGAGGCAGTCGGCCTGGTCGAAGGTGACCGAGGCGGTCTCGATGGTGATCCGGCCGGTGTCGCCGATGGCGTCGCGGGCGTTGACGCACAGGTTGACGAGGATCTGGTCGACCTGGGAAGGATCGATGCGCACCGGCGGCAGTCCCCCGGCCGGCAGCCAGGTGAGGTCGATGTCCTCGCCGATGAGCCGCCGGATCATCTTGAGCATGCCGGCCACGGTGGCGTTCAGGTCAAGCACCCGCGGGGCCGCGGTCTGGCGGCGGGCAAAGGCGAGCAGCTGCTGGGTGAGGTCGGTGGAGCGCTGCACCGCCTCGCGGATGGATTGCAGCCGGCCGGAGAGCGGTCGGGAGAGGCCGGCCGTGTCCAGGGCCAGTTCCGTGTGGCCGAGGATGACGCTGAGCATGTTGTTGAAATCGTGCGCCACCCCGCCGGCCAGGCGGCCGATGGACTCCATTTTCTGGGCCTGGATGAGCTGCTCCTCCAGGGCCTTGCGGTCGCTGATGTCCAAATGGACGAGGATCGCCCCGTCGATGTCGCCGCGGTGGTCACGCACCGGCGCCGAATAGGCGAGGATGGTCTTGCGCGTGCCGTCCGCCGCCTCGATCTCGAGCAGTTCGTCGGTCACGGTGGCGCCGCTCTGCAGGGTGCGCGCCAGGGCGCACTCCTCGGCCGCCACCGGCTCCCGGCCGGGCAGGCGGCGGGCCGGGAAGGCGCCCGGGCCGTCGCTCGCGGCCGGCGCCCCGCCCCAGATGGTCCGGCCGGCGGGGTTGCCGCGCAGCAGGCTGCCGTGCCGGTCGGTGATCCACAGGCCGATGGGCAGGATCTCGATCATCTGCTGCAGCTGTTCCTCCCGCCGCCGCAACTCCTCCTCGGTGCGCCGCCGCTCGGTGACGTCGATGGTGTAGCCGGCGAGCAGCCGCCGCTCGCCGAAGGTGATGGGGAACTTGATGGTGGTGTAGCACCGCCCGGCGAACTCCTCCTCCAGCTGCAGGATCTCGCCCCGTTCCACCACCCGCCGGTCGTCGGCGACGATCCTGTCGGCGAATTCCGCCGGGAACAGCTCGTGCATGGTCCGCCCGACCATGGCCGAGCCCGGGATGCCGAGCATGTCCTGGTAGTTGTCGCTGGCGCGCAGCGTCCGGCTCCCGTCCGGCTCGATCTCCTTGATGAAGGCGTAGATCGGTGAATGACGGATGAACCGGGAGAGCAGCTCGTTGCTCGCCCGCAGCTCCTCCTCCGCCTGCTTGAGCCCGGTGATGTCGGTGTGGGTGCCGAACAGCAGCAGCGGTCGGCCGGCCGGGTCGCGGGTGAGCAGGCGGCCCCGGGAGAGGATCCACACCCAGCGGCCGTCCCGGTGGCGCAGCCGGAACTCCGCATCGTAATCGGCACTGTCTCCGTCCACGCACCGCTGCAGGGCCTGGCGGGCAGGCTCCAGGTCGTCCGGGTGCACCAGCTCGGCCCAGGTGTCGAGGCTGCAGGGCGCCAGCTCGGCCAGGGTGCGGCCGAGCTGGCGCGCCCAGGTCTCGTTGACCACGAGTTCGCCGGTCTGCACGTTCCATTCCCAGGTGCCGAGCCTCGAGCCGGAGATGACCGATTCCAGCCGCTCCCGTTCCCGCCCCAGGGCCTCGCTCGCCTCTCTGCGCCCGGTCACGTCGTTGCCCACGCAGAGCAGCCCGATCAAATGGCCGGCCGGGTCGTAGACCGGCCGGTTGGTCCAGCTGATCCACACCCGGCTGCCGTCGCGGCGCATGTTCTCGTTCTCACTGGTCAGGTAGCGCTCCGGCCGCACGCCGAGATCGGCGATCAGGGCGCGCAGGTCCACCCCGGCCGAGTCGTGTTCGGGCACGATGGTGCCGACCACGTTTTGGCCGAGCACCTCCTCGGCCGGGTAGCCGAAGAAGGTCTGGGCGAACTCGTTGAAGAAGGTGATCCGGCCGGTGCTGTCCATGCGCAGGATGATGCTGTTGGCGTCCTCGACCAGTTCCCGGTAGCGGGCCTCGCTCTCGCGCAGGACCTCCCGGCTCTGCTCGAGTTCGGCCGTGCGGTGGTGCACCGCCCGCCGCAGGGTGCGGTTCCACAGGAAGAGGGCGAGGATCAGGGCGCAGGCGCCACCGGCCGCGGAAAGCAGCAGGCGCAGGGGCAGCCGGTCGAGCAGGGGGATGCCGCGCCACTTTTGGTCGATGGCGGCCAGCTCCGCCGCCGGGATGGCGGCGAAGCCGGCCTCGATCGCGTTCAGCAGGTCGGTCTGGCCCCTGGCCACGGCCCGGTGGAAATCGCCCGCCTCCAGGGGCAGCGAGGCGTTGAATCGCCGGTGCAGGTTGTACTTGTGCAGGTAGTGGAGGGCCGGCGGCTTATCGATGACAAAGACGTTGACCTTGTTGTCGCGGGCCGCCTCGACGATCGCCTCGTAGCCCTTGAACAGCAGCAGGTTGTCCACCCCGCGGCTGCGCAGGTGGCCGATGACCGCGTCACCCTCCTTGGCGGCCACGGCAAAGCCGCGCAGCGAGTCGATGTCGGTGATGCCGCCGATCTCGCTGGCGAAGAAGGCCGCGACCTCGATGCGGGCGTAGGGCCGGCCGAATTCGAGCCACTGGTCCCGCTCCTCGGTACGGAAGGCGGTGTCGAGGACGTCGTGGCGGCCGGCCCGCATGGCGGCGAGGGCGTCCTGCCAGTCCAGGGCGGTGATCTCGACCCGGACGCCGGTGCGTTCCTGCCACAGGCGCCACTGGTCCGGCAGGATGCCCTGGGGGACGCCGCGGCTGTCAAGGAACACGTAGGGCGGGTAGGTATTGTCCATGACCACCCGCAACGGGCGGTCCGCGGGCAGGGCCGAACCGCCCGACGCGGAACAGGGTACCAACAGCAGCAGCAACAGGCACAACCGGAACATGCGGCATCCTCGGCAAAGATCGTGGCACGATCCCGCTCGCCGGGCGGGGACTGACGCCCGCCGGCGACGGGAACATTCTCCACCCTTATACAACAGCCCCGGGCCGATCACCTAGGAGAGAGGCGGCCGGTCGCAAAAAACCTTGCGCGCCAACAGATAGCGCCCAGGCGGCAGCGGGCCGATCTTTCCCCTTGCCCGCCGGCCCCGGCCGTTCTATGCTCTCCCGGTCAGCGGCGAGGCCGAGGGTTCACCCGGTCCGCCATCCGCCGTCAAGCCGCCGTGCCGGTGGCCCACCAGGGAGCAGCCGATGCCCGCGATCACCCTCTACAGTCTGTCCACCTGTGCGTACTGCCAGGCGATCAAGAAGATGCTCACCGATCTGGCCGTGCCCCACCGGGCCATCGAGGTCGACCTGCTCGCGGGCGACGAGCGCGAGGCGGCGGTGAACGCTCTGCGCGCAGTCAACCCGCAGTGCTCCTTCCCCACCACGGTGATCGGCGAGCGGGTGATCACCGGCTTCAAGGTCCAGGAGATCAAGGAGACCATCGGCGTGCGCACCGAGGTGGACGACCTCTACGACCGGCTGCGCGAGTTGCAGGAGCCCAAAGGCTATCCGTTCAACCGCGACCGGGAGCGGACCTTTGACCTGCTCCGCGGCCTGCTCACCAACCGCGCCCGCTACGGCTACCTGGCCTGTCCCTGCCGGCTGGCCAGCGGCGACCGGGAACGCGACCGGGACATCCTCTGCCCCTGCGTCTACCGGGCCGCGGACGTGCGCGAGTTCGGCGCCTGCTACTGCCAGTTGTACGTGTCCCCGGCCTGGAACGAGGGAAAGATCCCGCAGGTGGCGGTGCCGGAGCGACGGCCTGCGGGTGCGCTCTGATCCGGCGGGCAATAAAAAAGGCCCGTCCGCATCGCGGACGAGCCCCCTGCCACCGGCAACCTGCGCGTCTTACCAGCGCTCGGTGCCGACGATCTGACTGACATCCACACACTTGGCCTTTTCTTCCTCGGTGAGCTGCTCCTTGGCTTTGATCCCCTTGATATCCTTCAGGTAGCAGGCATACTCCTTGCCGTCCTTGTCCCGGACCCAGACCATGGACTCGTACCCGCCGGTGCCGCCGCTCACTTCGCCGTAATCCTTGTTCTCTGCCATGACCGTTCTCCCTGAATGTGTGTTGATGATTGACTGCTGATGCCTTGACAATAATTCGCGTTAGCCTGTTGGCAAGATGGCCCGTGCGATTTTTTTTCGCCCCGTAAACCCTGCTGGAGAAGAGATTATGGCCAATGACCGGAGCGTGCTGACAACCTGCCTGCACGATCTTTTCCATCACCAGCTGCACGCGGTGCTCGCCACCGCCGACGGCGGCGTGCCCCATGCCAGCCTGGTCGCCTTCGCCGCCAGCCCGGACCTGCGCCGGCTGGTGTTCACCACCGCCCGGGCCACGAAAAAATTCCGTAACCTCGAGGCCAGCGGCAGCGTGGCCCTGCTCATCGACAACCGCACCAACACTGCCAGCGACGTGGCCGAGGCCATGGCCGTGACCGTGATCGGCCGGGCCGGTGAGGCCACGGGGGCGGAGCGTGAACAGCTGCTCGCCCTGCTCCTTGCCCGCCACCCGGGCCTGGCGGATTTCGCCCGGGCGGTGGACACCGCCGTGGTCGCGGTCAGGGTCGAGCGCTACCTGCTGGTCGACCGGTTCCAGCGGGTGCGGGTGCTGGCCGCGGACGACCTGGACTGAAGGATTTTTCCATCGCCCCCCGCGCCGGAACGCTTGTTTTTTCCGCCGGATACCTTACTGTTGCTGAACCAAATAATTGGTGAACGGTTCTCATCGCCATCCGGCGATGGACCGGGAGCCGCCCCCTGGTGGAGGCGCAGCGATGACCACCCTGTTCTGGCTCAAGCTCTACCTGCTCACCGTGCCGGTCTTCTTCGTGATCGACATGATCTGGCTGGGCATCGTCGCCCGCGGGTTCTACAAGGAGCAGCTGCAGACCCTGCTCAGCCCGACGGTCAACTGGCCGGCCGCCTTCGTCTTCTACGGCCTGTACATCGCCGGCATCCTCTTCTTCGCGGTCCGTCCCGGGCTGGAGGCCGGCTCGCTCGGCCGCGCCTGCCTGTACGGGGCCCTGTTCGGCTTTATCACCTACGCCACCTACGACCTGACCAACCTGGCCACCCTGCGTGACTGGCCGGTGCTGGTGACCGTGGTCGACATCACCTGGGGCACGGTGCTCGGCACCCTGGTGAGCGGCGGCGCCTACCTGATCGGCACCTGGCTCGGCCGGGGCTGAACCGCGGGAGGCAACGCCCATGACCGCCCAGATCCTGCAGAGCGCGGCGCTCACCCTGCTCGCCTACATGTGCCTGATGTATCTGGTCGGCCTGCTCGCCCGGGACAACAGCCTGGTGGACATCGCCTACGGCCCGGCCTTTGTCGTTGCCGGCTGGTCGGCCTGGTGGCAGGCCGGCGCGGAGGCGCAGTTCCGGCCGCTGCTGCTGCTCGCGCTCGTCACCCTCTGGGGGGTGCGGCTCGGCCTGCACCTGGGCCTGCGTCACCGCGGCCGCGGCGAGGACTTCCGCTACCGCCAGTTCCGCGAGGCCTGGGGGCGGACCATCCTCTGGCGCAGCTTCCTGCAGATCTACCTGCTCCAGGGCGGGGTGGTACTGGTCATCCTCATGCCGGTGCTGCTCGCCATCGCCGCCCCCGGGCCCGGACCCCGCTGGACCGACCTGGCCGGTCTGCTCGTCTTTGCCCTCGGCTTTCTCTTCGAGGCCATCGGCGACTGGCAGCTGCTCCGCTTCAAACGCGACCCGGCCAACCGCGGCCGGATCATCCAGGAGGGGCTGTGGACCTGGACCCGGCACCCCAACTACTTCGGCGAGGCCACCCTGTGGTGGGGCATCCTGCTCGTCGGCCTGGGTTCGCCGCTGGGCCTCTATGGCCTGATCAGCCCGCTGACCATCGCCTTCCTGCTGCTCAAGGTCTCGGGTATCCCCATGCTCGAGGCCAAGTACGAAGGTGACCCCGTGTTCGCGGCGTACAAGGCCCGCACCAGCGCCTTCTTCCCCTGGCCGCCCCGCCGTCAGCCGGCCGGCCCGCCACCAACCCAATCCCCGGAGTGAGCATGCAGCACGGATCGAAGATCGCCGTGATCGGCGGCGGCGTGGCCGGCATCGTCGCCGCCCACCTGCTTCAGAACGACCACCAGGTGACCCTGTTCGAGCAGCACGACTACCTGGGCGGCCACACCCACACGGTCACCATCGAGGAAGGGCCGGACGCCGGCACCGGCGTGGACACCGGCTTCATCGTCTTCAACGAGGCCACCTACCCGCTGTTCATCGCTTTTCTCGACCAACTCGGCGTGGCCTCGCGCGCCACCGAGATGTCGTTCGGCTTCCACTGCCGCGAGACCGGCTTCACCTACGCGGGCAACAACCTGAACGGCGTGTTCAGCCAGCGCGCCAACCTGGTCAGCCCCCGCTTCTGGCGGTTCCTCCTCGAGATCGGCCGGTTCTGCCGCCAGGCCGAGGCCGACCTGGCCGGCGACGCCGACCTCGGCACCCTGGCCGACTACCTGGCGCGCCACCGGTTCCAGCCGTTCATGGCGGACCACTACCTGGCGCCCATGGCGGCGGCCATCTGGTCGACCCCGGCCGGCCGGGTGACCGCCTTTCCGGCCCGCTCCTTCCTGCGCTTCTTCAAGAACCACGGCCTGCTCGACCTGCGCCACCGGCCGCGCTGGCGGACCGTGAGCGGCGGCAGCCACAGCTATGTGCGCGCCTTCCGCGACCGCTTCCGCGGCGCGATCCGGCTGGACAGCCCGGTGCAGCAGGTCCGCCGGGCGGATGACGGCGTGGAGCTCGCCTTTGCCGACCGGTCGGCGGAACGGTTCGACGCGGTGGTGGTCGCCGCCCACGCGGACCAGGCCCTGCGCCTGCTGGCCGATCCGAGCGCGGACGAGTCACGCCTGCTCGGCGCCTGGCGCTACGAGCTGAACACCACCGTGCTCCACACCGACACCTCGGTGCTGCCGCCCGTCGAGCGGGCCTGGGCCTGCTGGAACTTCCGCCGCGAGCGAGGCGACCAGGGCGAGCGGCCGGTGTACGTCACCTACTCGATGAACCTGCTCCAGGGGCTGGCCACCCGCCGCCACTACCTGGTCACCCTGAACCGTCCCGGCGGCTACGACGAGGGCCAGGTGCTCGCCCGCATGGACTACCACCACCCGCTGTACACCGACGCCAGCATGGCCACCCAGGCGGCCCTGCCCTCGCTCAACGGGGTGCGCCGCACCTGGTTCTGCGGCAGCTATTTCGGTTACGGCTTCCACGAGGACGCGGTCCGCTCCGCCCACCAGGCCGTGGCCCATCTGCAGGCCGAGCGATGAACTCGCGGCTCTACACCGGCGAGCTGCGCCACACCCGCTGCCGCATCACCCGGCACGAGTTCAGCTACCCCCTGCATCTCTACGCCCTCGACCTGGACGAAGTCGATGCGCTGGCCGACCAGAGCCGCTGGTTCGGCCACAACCGCATTCGGCCCATCGCCCTGCACGACCGCGACTACCTCCATCCCGGCACGGCGCCGCTCCGGGACAAGGTCTGCCGGGGGCTGCGCGAGCATGGCCTGGACACGGAGCCGGCGCGAGTCGTGCTGGTCACCGCCCTGCGCCAGTTCCACTACGTGTTCAACCCGGCCAGCTTCTTTTTCTGCCTGGACGCGGCCGGGCAGGTGTTCGCGGTGCTCGTCCAGGTGAACAACACCTTCGGCGACACCCATCTCTACTGCCTCCCGGGAGAGGCGGACCGGCCGGCCACGGACAAGGTCTTCCACGTTTCGCCCTTTTTCCCGCGCACTGGCAGCTACCGCTTCCACCTCACCCCGCCCGGCGGCGACACCCTGACCCTGGCCATCACCTACTCGATCGACGGCGAGCCGGCCCTGCAGGCCTCGTTCACCGGTCGGGGGGAGGAACTCACGCCATCGATCCTGGCCCGCACCGTGCTCCGTCACCCGCTGCGCGCCGTCCTCTCCTTCCCGCGCATCCTCGCCCAGGCGGCGCGCCTCTACTTCGGCAAAAAGCTGCCGGTGTTCACCAGGCCGGAGCCCTGCTCACCGCACACCATCCGCCAGGTGGGCCCGGGTTCGCTCGAACGGCTGGGCCGGAGGGTACTCACCCGGTTCTTTGCCCAACTCGACCACGGCTGCCTGACCCTGACCACCGCCGACGGCGATCAGGTCGTCTGCGGTGACCCGCAGTCCGGGCCGCAGGTGGCCATGACCGTGCACCGCCACCGTTTCTGGCAGCGGGCCATGCTCAGCGCGGACATCGGTTTCGGTGAGTCGTACACGGACGGCGACTGGGACAGCCCGGACCTGGTGGCCCTGCTCAGCCTGCTCGCCCTGCGCGAGGAGGCGGTCAACGACCGCAGGCTGTGGCCGGCCCTGGCCGGCAGGGCGGTCAACTTCCTCCACCACCTGCGCCGCGACAACACCCCGGCCGGCAGCCGGCGCAACATCAGCGCCCACTACGACCTGGGCAACGACTTCTACCGGTTGTTCCTCGACCCGACCATGTGCTACTCGAGCGGCCTGTTCCTCGATCCCGCGGACAGCCTGGAGACAGCGCAAAAGAACAAGATCCATGCCATCATCGACCGCGCCGCCATCGGCCCGGACGACCACGTGCTCGAGATCGGCTGCGGCTGGGGCGGGTTTGCCCTGGAGACGGTGCGGCGCACCGGCTGCCGGCTGACCGCGGTGACCGTGTCCCGCGAGCAGCACGCCTGGGTGGAACGGCTGGTGCGCGAGGCCGGGCTGGAGGGGCGGATCGAGGTGCAACTCACCGACTACCGCCACGTGCAGGGCCGGTTCACCAGGATCGTCTCCATCGAGATGATCGAGGCGGTCGGCCACCGTCACCTGCCCAGCTATTTCCGCGCCCTCGACCGGCTGCTCGCCCCGGGCGGGCGCATCGTCCTGCAGGCGATCACCATGCCGGACCAGAAGTACCGGGCCTACCGGCTGGGCTCGGACTGGATCCGCAAACACATCTTCCCGGGCGGCCACCTGCCCTCGCTGGGGGCCATGGTGGCGGCCATGGCCGCGGCCACCCGGCTCAACCCGGTGGGCCTGGAGGATATCGGCAGCCAGTATGTGCCCACCCTGGCGCACTGGCGCGAAACCCTGCTCGCCCGGCGCCAGGAGGTGCTGGCACTCGGCTTCGACGAGACCTTCCTGCGCCGCTGGACCTACTATTTCAGCTACTGCGAGGCCGGCTTCCGCACCCGGCTGGTGCGCAACTACCACCTGGTGCTGGCGCGCATGGGCGAGCCGGTGGAGGCGAGTTGATGCTGCGCGCCGAACGGGCCACCACCCTGGTCAATTTCGTCCTCTTCCAGGCGGGCTGGTTCACCTGTGTGCTCGGCGCCGCGGCCGGCCATCCGCTCCCGGCCGCCGCGGCCGGCCTCGTGCCGGTGGCCCTGCACCTGGCGCTGGTCCGTCAGCCCCGGCGGGAGGCGCAACTCCTGCTCGCCTCCCTGCTGCTCGGGCTGTGCATCGACAGCGTCCACCTGCACACCGGCGCCCTCCGCTTTGCGGACGCCGGTCCTTTCCCGCTGCTGCCGCCGTTCTGGCTGCTCGTCCTTTGGCTGCAGTTCGCCACCTCCCTGCACTACGCGCTCGCCTGGCTCTCCGGCCGGCCGCTGGTGGCCCTCGTCTTCGGGGCCATCGGCGGGCCGCTGGCCTACTGGGCCGGGGTGCGTCTCGGCGCGGCCGGGTTCGGCCCGGACCTTGGCCGCAGCCTGGTGCAGATCGGCATCGGCTGGGCCCTGGCCATGGTCGTGCTGCTCGCCGCCTCCACCCGCACCGCGCCGGGAGCGGACCAGCGCACCTACCGTTTTTCACCCGACCGCGGCTGAACCCCGGCGCGGGCCACCGCAAAAAAAAACGCCGGATCATCACTGATCCGGCGTTTTTTTGTGGGTACAAAGAAATGCTTACTTGGCGGCGGGGGCGGGCTTGGCCGCTTCCGGTGGAGCAGGCGGGGCCGGGGCCGGCTTGGTTTGGCTGCTCAGCTGGCTCTTCAGCTGCTGCACCCCTTTCTGCAGGTAGCCCTTGTTCCAGGCAAAGCCCAGGGCCACGAGCAGCACGGCCAGGAACACCCACCGCTTCCACGGGGTCTTCTTCTCGGCGAACGGGTCGATGAGCGAGCGCTCCGCGCCCTTGGGCAGGGCCGCCATCTTGGTCAGGGTGGAGCCGAAGGGGATGTTGATGCTCGCCTTGGTGTTCACCGCCCAGCCGTTGGCGTCGAGGATCGGGCCGAGGTTGCGCTGGCGCAGCTTGAGGAAGGCGATGAGCATGGACGGACCGGAGATGGCCAGCATGATGCCGATGATGGCCAGCGGCATCTCCCATACCGGCAGGGACATGAAGCCGCCGACGATGGAGGCGATGGCCGTGCCGATGGCGCCCAGGGCCAGGCCGATGGCGGCGAAGATACCGGCGAATTTGCCCACGTCGAAGGGCGCGGGCGGGGCGGCCGCATCCGCCTTGGCGGCGGCGGCGATGCCCTCGCCGGTCTTGGCGTCCACGGCCTTGTCCTTGGCCACGGCGAACTTCTCGATCTGCTCGCCGACCATGCGCGCGATCCGCTTGTAGGGCGACCAGAAGGCCTGGCGGACACTGATCGGGTGGTCGATGAGCTTGACGATGGTGGCGTCCCAGTCGTTGCCCTCGCTGTCGTAGAACACGCCGTTGCGGCCGACCATGAGGTTGTCGGCGTCGCCCTCGGTGAAGGCGGCGGCGATGAACATCTGCTCGGAAGAGTTGCGCCGCTTGCAGTCGCAGTAGGCCAGGTAGGTGCGACTCAGGTTGGCCATGGGGCTGTGCCCGTCGACGCTGGCCACGCGGACGCAGAGTTCGCAGGCGCGGCCGTCGATGTAGAGGGTGCCGGCCTGGAAGATGGCCTTGCGCTCGTTGCCGTAGAAATCGCGGAACGAGACGAAGTTGTTGAGCAGCTGGTAGAGATCGCGGTTGTAGTAGACGAGCCGGACCACGTTGCCGATGGCCTCCACCTGGTCGGCCAGTTCCAGGTCGCGGCGGATCAGTTCCTCGAGCTTCGCCCGACCCGAGCCCTGGAGAATGGCCTGCACCCGGTCGATGCCCAGACCTTCCACCTCGACCCCGGCCTTGGCCGCCTGCCAGGCCTCGAACGGGGCGAAGGTCTCCTGCACCTTGCGCCATTGGGTCTCGGTCAGCTCGGCGCTCTCCCCGAACAGGGGGGTGACCACCAGGTCGGCGAAGCTGGCGGCGGTGGCGGCCCAGGCCGGGTTCACGCCCTGGCGCAGGGGCAGGGGCAGGCCGGCGCCGACATGGGCGAGCGGGAAGCTCTCCACCTCGGCCACGGCCGCGGTCAGATCCTTGACCGCCAGGGTCTCGTAGGTGGCCGCCGCGGGGTTGAGCGGTTCCGCCGCCCTGGGGTCGTAGGCGGCCAGGCCGCAGCGGGTGAAGTAGTCGTCGATCTTGTTCTTCAGCCGGCCGTACACGGCCGCGGCCTCCTGGGTACCGTCACCGAAGGGGAGGATGGCCGGATCGCTCGTGGTCTGCCCCCACCAGCCGGCGTAGAGGTTCAGGGCGTCGAAGAAGGCGGCAACCCGCTCGGCGGAGACGCCCGGCAGGCCGGAGCGGTCCTCGTCGCTGCCCACACAGGTGATCGCCTCGTTGATCAGCTGCCGGGTGTCGTCGTCCTCGGCGGCGTTCTCGGCGATGATGCCGTCACCGTTGAAGCGCGAGTTGTGCAGCAGCGTGCTCGTGTCGGTCACGTCCTGGATGGTCACCGTCTCGGCCTCGGGCTTGCCCAGGAGCGCCAGCAGCTGGCGGGCCGAGGCGAGCAGCTGCTGGCCTTCCGGCTGGCTCTCGTCGATGGCGGTCAGCGGCAATTCGCTCGCGCCGGCCATGAGCGGGTTCATGTCCTTGAGCACGGTGCTCACCCAGTCGACCGCGGCCAGCACCTCCTGGACCCGCACCCGCCGGTCGCCGCTCACGTCGAGCAGTTCCAGGGTGCGGCGGTCGAATTCCAGCCCGTCCACCGGGCAGCTGAGCGCGGCCCAGAGTTTTTGGTCGAGCTCGCCCAGGTGACGAATGTCCTCGGCGGTCTCCAGGCGGACCTGGTCAAAGCCGCCGAGACGGCAGAAGCGCCAGCGATGGGTCGTGTTCATCGATCCTTCCATGTTGAAAAGCCTCCAGTCTGTGGATAAGGTTTGCACTGCTCTCAGGCAGCCCTCCCGGCTGGTCCTGTTTTCCCGCGGCAAAAGCGACTCATGGTAGGGGAACCACTGGTCAATGGCGACTAAATGTTTGGTAAAAAGAACGATCTGCAACCGGTTGACCCCGGGGTTGCAGGACGGCGGACACGGATGGAGCTGATCGTCATCGCCGCGGTCGCGGACAACGGCGTGATCGGCCGCGGCAACAGCCTGCCCTGGCACCTGCCCGAGGACCTGGCCCATTTCCGCACGGTGACCATGGGCCACCCGGTGGTCATGGGCCGCCGCACCCACGAGGCCATCGGCCGGCCCCTGGACGGCCGGCTGAACATCGTGCTCAGCCGCGACCCGGACTACCGTCCGCGCCCGGGCTGCAGGCTGGCTGGCTCCCTGCCCGAGGCGCTGGCCCTGTGTGCGGGAGCGACCAAAGTCTTCCTCATCGGCGGGGCAGAACTGTTCCGCGCCGGACTGGCGCTGGCCGATACCCTCATCCTCACCCGCATCCACGCCGAGGTGGACGGCGACGTGTTTTTCCCTGGCTGCGACCCGACCGTTTTCCAGCTGACGGACAGCCGGGAACTGCCGACCGCCCTGCCCGCGACCGTCTGCACCTGCCGACGCCGCCAGTCAGCAACCGAACCGCCGACCCCGGCCGGACCGCGGCCCGCCTGAACCCGCCGGGGGTGCATTCGCCGCCGGTTTGTGCTACACAGGGGCCATGCGACGCTTCTTCCTGCCTGCCGGCAGCCTTGCCGGCGAAACCATCACCCTCACCGGCGCCGAGGCCCGCCACATCGCCCGGGTGCTGCGCTTGCGGCCCGGCCGGGCGGTGGAGTTCTTCGACGGCCAAGGCGGGATCGTCACCGCCGTGCTCACCGGCTGCGACATGCGACTGGTGACCGCCGAGGTCACCGACCGGCGCCGGGAGAACGCCCCGGCGGGTGCGCCCCTGACCCTGGTCCAGGCCCTGCTCAAGGGCGGGAAGATGGATTTCGTCGTCCAGAAGGCCACCGAACTGGGCGTGCACACCCTGGCGCCGGTGCTCACCCGCCACTGCGAGAACCGCGGCGACCGCGACCACCAGCAGGAGCGCTGGCAGCGCATCATGATCGAGGCCTGCAAGCAGTGCCACCGGGCCGAGCCCATGCGCATCCTGCCGGTTACGCCGCTGGCAACACTCGATCCGGGCGCCTGGGTCCATCGCCTGGCCGCCTGGGAGGGTGAGCGGCAGGCCGCCCTGCCGGCCGCGCTGGCCCCGGTGCCGACGGGCCTGTTCCTCGGCCCCGAGGGCGGCCTGCACGCCGACGACCTGCACACCCTGGGGGCACTGGGCTTCACCACCTTTTCCCTGGGACCGCGCATCCTCCGCGGCGAGACCGCGACCCTGGCCGCGGTGGCCATTGTCCAGCACCTGACCGGTTCCCTGCGGCCGGTCGATCCGGACGGGCCCGCCTGAAGCGGCCCGGCCCTCTCCCCTTTCTTCCACCAGGAAGCCATGCGAGCCGTTGTCCAACGCGTCAGCCGCGCCCGGGTCGAGGTCGAGGGGCGCACCGTCGGCGCCATCGACACCGGCCTGCTGGTGCTGCTCGGCATCCACCGCGACGACACCCTCCGGGACGTGACCTGGATGGTCGACAAGGTCGTCCACCTGCGCATCTTCGCGGACGAGCGCGGGCAGATGAACCGCTCGGTGCTCGAGGCGGGCGGCGAACTGCTGGTGGTCAGCCAGTTCACCCTGCACGGCGACTGCCGCAAGGGCCGCCGTCCCTCCTGGCACGACGCCGCCCCGCCGGAACTCGCCCGGGAGTTGTACGAACAGTTCCTCGGTGGTTGCCGCCAGCGCGGCCTGCCCGTGGAGGCCGGCATTTTCCAGGCGATGATGGATGTCTGCTTGACAAACAGCGGCCCGGTGACGATGCTTCTCGACTCGCACAAGACCTTCTAACCCCAGCCCGCCACGATCCCATGACCACCATGACCACCGGTTCCGTCCACCACGGCTTCCTGCTCGAACACCGGGAAGAGATCCCCGAAATCCACTCCTCCGTTTCCCTGTTCACCCACACCGTGCTCGGCTGCCAGGTTCTGGCGATCAAGAACAACGATCCCAACAAGACCTTCTGCGTCTCCTTCATGACCGTGCCCGAGGACTCCACCGGGGTGGCGCACATCCTCGAGCACTCGGTGCTCATGGGATCGAAGAAGTACCCGGTGAAGGACGTGTTCGGCGAGATCCACAAGGGCGGGCTGATGACCTTCCTCAACGCCATGACCGGCGCGGACACCACCTGGTACCCCTTCGCCACCCGCAACCTGACGGAATATTTCAACATCATGGACGTCTACTGCGACGTCGTGTTCAACCCGCTGCTGCTCAGGTCGACCTTCGAGCAGGAGGGCTGGCACTACCACCAGGAGCACGAGGACGACCCGCTCCAGTTCATGGGCGTGGTCTTCAACGAGATGAAGGGCGCCTACTCCGACCCGATCCGCGCCCTGTTCCACCACACCTACCAGGGGCTCCTGCCCGGGTCCACCTATGCGCACGAGTCGGGCGGCGACCCGCACCGCATCCCGGACCTCAGCTACGAGCAGTTCGTGGCCTTCCACCGCTCGCACTACCACCCGGCCAACGCCACCTTTTTCTTCTACGGCGACGCGCCGCTGGAAGAGGAGCTGGCCTTTGTCCAGGAGCGCTTCCTGGCCGCCTGCACCACGCCGGTCCCCCGGGCGGGCATCGTCGAGGGCGAGCCGATCATCCGTCCGGTGCTCATCGAGGAGAGCTACCCGGTGCAGCCGGGCAGCCCCACCGCGGAGCGGACCTTCATCGCCCTGAGCACCCTGGTCGGCACCGCCCGGGACCGCAAGCTCAACGCGGCCTTCCAGATCATCGCCAACATCCTGTTCAACTCGGACGGCTCGCCGCTCAAGAAGGCCATTGTCAACGCCTACCTGTGCAAGGATTTCGGCGGCGTGTTCCTGGCCGACTCCTGCCACCGGTCGCTGCTCGTCACCTACCTGATCGGCTCGGACCCGGAAAAACGGGAGCATTTCCAGGCCCTGTTCCGGGCGACCCTCACCCGCATGGCCGACTCCGGCCTGGATCGTGACCTGGTGCTCTCCGAGCTGAACAAGTACGAGTTCGCCGTGCGCGAGGAGATGAACAAGGCCCAGCGCGGCCTGGACCTGATCGGCAAGGCCCTGCCGGCCCTGCGCCACCGGATCTCGCCCTTCGACGCCCTGCGCACCGATGCGCTGCTCGCCGAGATCCGCACGGAAGCTCTGGCGGGCGGCTATTTCGAACGGCTCATCCGCACCCACCTGCTCGACAACCCGGCCACCGCCACGGTCACCCTGGTGCCGGACCCGGCCAAGATGGAGCAGGGGCAACGCGAGGAACAGGAGCGGCTCGACGCCTTTGCCCGCACCCTGGACGCGGCCGGCCGGCGCGACCTTGTGGACCACACCCGGGCGCTCGTGGCCCTGCAGGAAACCCGCACCTCGGCCGAGGACCTGCGCCGCCTGCCGCGCCTGGTGCGCCGCGACCTGGATCCGGAGCCGCCCCTGCACGCGGTCCAGCCGATGCAGCTGGCCGGTGCGCCGCTCCTGGTCAGCGACCTGGAAACCAACGGCATCTGCTACCTCGACTTCGGCCTGGACTGCTCCGGCCTGCCCGCTGACCTGCTGCCCTACCTGGACCTGTTCGGCACCATCCTCACCGAGATCGGCACCAGGCGGCTCGACTACATGCAGTTCGCCAAGGCCATCAACCAGTGCACCGGCGGCTTCTCCCACTCTTTCCAGGCCTACCTGCGGGCGGACAGCCGCGACACGGTCCGGCCGATCCTCTGGCTGCACGTCAAGGTGCTCTCCTCCTTCCTCGAAGAGGCCCTGGCCCTGGTCAACGAGGTACTCACCTCGGTGGATTTCTCCGATGTGCACCGCATCGACGAGATCGTCCATCGCGAGTTCGCCTGGGCCGAACACTCGGCTCACAGCGACGGCTACTCGCTGGCCGCCACCAACGCCTTCGCCCACCTGAGCCAGGCCGGCCGGTACCACGAGTACGTGCACGGCATCCATGCCTACCTGCACCTCAAGCACCTGGCCGGGCAGTACGATCCGGAGGAGGCCAACCTGCTCGCCGCCCTGGAGCGCATCCGCGACCATCTGTTCCGGCGCCGGGGTCTGACGGTGGCCATCACCGCCGAGGCGGCCGACATCGAGCGGTTCCGCACCCTCGGCGCGGCCACGGTGAACAGCCTCGCCGACCTGGCGCTCACGCCCGTGCATCCCGAGTTCCGCCTCGGCGCCCGCACCCGGGCCTGCACCACCTCGGCGGAAATCGTCTACAACGTCCAGGCCTGCACCCTGTTCCCCAGCCCGGAGGCCTACAACGGCCGCTTCGAGGTGCTGCGCACCTGGCTGTCCCGGGACTACCTGTGGAACACGGTGCGCCAGAAGAACGGGGCCTACGGCTGTTTCATCCAGTTCAACCACCTGAGCGGCAACTTCGGCATGGTCAGCTACCGCGACCCGCAGGTGCGCCGCACCTACGAGGCCTACGAGGCCCTGCCGGCGGTGATCGGGGAAATGGAAGTGGGGGCGGAACTGCTCGACCAGCTGGTCATCGGCGCCTACGGCAGCTGCGTGCCCCACCTGGGCCCGGCCGCCCGGGGCGCGGCGGCCCGCAACGACTACCTGTGCGGCATCACCCCGGCCTTCCGGCGACAGCGGCTGGCCGAACTGCTGGCCACCACCGCCGAGGACCTGCGCGGGTTCGCGCCGCTGTTCGCGGCCCTGGCGGAGAATCGCATCCGGACCTCCCTGGGCAGCGCGGCCCGGATCGATCAGGACCGGGATCTGTTCGAGCAGCGAACCGAGTTGTGAACCGGACTCACCTGCGCGGGGTCGACAGCCGGTCCACCACCCGGCCGTAGTACTCGCCGTCCTCGCCGAGTTGCAGGGACCGGCCCGTGCGGTTCTCCAGCCGGGTCCTGAGGCAGGCGATGCGCCGCAGTTGGCGGATCTTTTCCCGTTCGTCGGCGCACTGCGGCAGCAGTTCCTCGAGGCGGTTGATCTCCCGGTGCATGGCCACCTCCTCGGGCACGTAGCCCGCGTTTTTGAGCAGCCGGTAGGCCATGCGCAGGTCGGCGGGCACGCCGGCCAGGTCGTCCGGCGGCAGCGGCTTGTTTTTCCAGTGACTGAGGTCCGGCAGGGTTCCGTCCGTGATCGCCTGCTGGATTTTGCGTTCTGCTATGGCCTGGATGCAGGAAAACATGCCCCCTCCCGGGTTCTGATTGCTTGTGCCGCCCTGGTCCGAACATCATCGGCGCCCCGGTTTGCAGCGCCCCGTCCCCTTCACCGCCACAAGGAGGCCCCCATGAAGACAGCCGTGCTCACCCTCGCCCTCACCCTCGTGGTCGGTCGGATCCCGGCCCTGGCCGAGAACCTGCCCTGGGAGACCAGGTTGCCCTTCAAGGAGGCAACCATCACCTATGTCCTGCAGGGCACGGAAGAGGGTAAAGAGAAGATCTTTATAAAAGATTACGGGGAGATACGGTCAAAGCACCGCACCTCGGCGACCGCCGTCATGGGCAGCGGTACCACCACCCGGACCATCGAGATCACCGATGCGGACTGGGTGACGACCTATGACCTGGACAAACGGACCGGCACCCGGGTCAGCAACCCAGCCAAACTGTACCGGGAAGAATACACCAGGCTGAGCGACGGTGAAAAGAAGAATGTCGAGAAGAACGCTCACCAGCTCGGCGGCGCCATGATGGGCCAGTTCGGTGGTTCGGTCAAGCAGAGCGCCACCAGGATCCTCGGTCACGATGCCGACGTCACCTCGGTGGGCAACCTGTCCACGGTCTACCTGCTGCGCGGCACCGACCTGGTCTTGCGCTCCGAGATGTCAGTCCTGGGGATGCGCAGTACGGTCGAGGCCACGGCCATCGACACCAAATCCCCGGTTCCGGCCTCGGCCTTCGTCCCGCCGGCCGGCATCACCGCTGCCATCGACCAGGAAGGCGAGGAGATGATGGCCCAGACCGTGCGCCAGATGATGGCCACCCTGAAGAGTCCGGAAGGGATCGAGTCGCTCAAGAAGCAGGCGGGCGGCCTGGTTCCTGCCGGCCTGCCCCGGTCCCTGGAAAAGGGCGTCCCTGCCTCCGGTGCGGAACAGGAGCAGATGCGACGGGAGATGGAGCAGGGTTTGGAGATGCTCAAGCAGATGCTGCCGCAGAAGTGACGGCGTGGGCCGGTAGGACCACAAAAAGCCCCCGGAGCGGACCCGCTCCGGGGGCTTTTTGTGTCAGCCTTTCTGCAGCACCGTGTCCCGGAGAAAGTCGCGGTCGTTCTTGTCCGGGTAGTCGAGGATATAGTGCAGGCCGCGGGACTCCTTGCGCCGGCTGGCGCTCTGCACGATCAGTTCCGCCACCACCGCCAGGTTGCGCAGTTCCACCAGGTCGGGGGTGAGCAGGTAGTCGTAGAAGTGGTCCTTGATCTCCTGGAGCATCCAGGTGAGGCGGTTCTGCATGAGTTCGAGCCGTTTGGTCCGGCGGACAATGCCCACGTAGTTCCACATGAGCTGGCGCACCTGGTCCCAGTTGTGCTTGACCAGCACCGACTCGTCGAGCACCGCAGCCCCGCCGGTGCGCCAGTCGTCCACCCGCAGGCTGGGCAGGTTGCGGACCTCGGCGATGTGGTCCTGCAGCCAGAGCGCCCCCCGGTGGGCAAAGACCACCGCCTCGAGCAGCGAGTTGCTGGCCAGCCGGTTGGCACCGTGCAGGCCGGTGCAGGCGGTTTCGCCGAAGGCGAGCAGGTTGCCGAGCGAGGTCCGCCCCCATTCGTCCACCAGCACCCCGCCGCACATGTAGTGGGCCGCCGGCACCACCGGGATGGGCTTGATGGTCAGGTCCACGCCGTACTGCTTGCAGGTCTGGTAGATATTCGGGAACCGCTCCATGAGGAAGCGGGCCGGCTTGTGGGTGATGTCGAGGAACACGCAGTCCGCGCCGCTCGCCTTCATCTCCGCGTCGATGCCCCGGGCCACCGCATCGCGGGTGGCCAGGTCGCCGCGCGGGTCGTACTTCGTCATGAAGGCTTCGCCCTGCTGATTGATGAGCACCCCGCCCTCGCCGCGCACCGCCTCGGAGATGAGGAAGTTTTTCGCCTCGCGGTTGAAGAAGCAGGTCGGGTGGAACTGGATGAACTCCAGGTTGGCCACCCGGGCCCCGGCCCGGTAGGCCATGGCCACGCCGTCACCGGTGGCGATGTCCGGGTTGGTGGTGTACAGGTAGACCTTGCCGCACCCGCCGGTGCACAGCACGGTCACTCCGGCCAGGCGGGTCTCCACCTCGCCGGTGATGCGGTTGAGTACATACGCGCCCAGGCAGCGGTCGCCCTCCTGCCGCTCACGACCAAGCGCCTTGGATTCGATGAGCAGGTCGATGGCCAGGTGGTTCTCCAGCACCTCGATGTTCGGGTGTTGGGCGATCTGCGCCAGCAGGGCCCGCTCGATCTCCTTGCCGGTGAGGTCGGAGGCGTGCGCCACCCGGCGGGTGGAATGCCCGCCTTCCATGCCGAGATCGAACTCCTCGCCGTGCTCCCCCTTCTGGAAGCGCACCCCGAACTCGACCAGCTCACGGACCCGGGCCGGCCCCTCGGTGGTGACGATACGGACGATCTCCTCGTTGCACAGGCCGTCACCGGAAACCAGGGTGTCGGTCACATGGGCCTCGACGGAATCCTCCACCGACAGGACCGCCGCCACCCCGCCCTGAGCCAGATTGGTGGCCGAGTCCGCCTTCTTTTTCTTGGTGATCAGCGTGACCCGCGAAAAGCGGGCCACCTTGAGGGCGAACGAGAGCCCGGACACGCCGCTGCCGATGATGAGTACGTCACTGTATGCCGTCATACCTGTGCCCCGCATGCCCATGTTTCACGTGAAACATGGGGAAAGTGATGGACGAACGAGAGAACAGTTCACTGGAAAGCGGGAGTATAGTATACTCGGCCAATGTTTCATCAAGAAAGAGTTCGCAGGAGTACTTTGTTTTGAATGCAAAAATCGTGGCCCTGGCCAACCAGAAAGGCGGTGTCGGCAAGACCACCACCGCCCTCAACCTCGCCGCGGTGCTCGCGTCCCGCGGGAAAAAAGTCCTGCTGGTCGACTCCGACCCGCAGGGCAACGCCTCCAGCGGCGTGGGCGTGTTCCGCACCAGCGAGGACCGGAACATCTACAGCTGCTACACCGGCGCCAAAGAGGCGCGGGACTGTATCCTGCCCACCGGGCAGAAGAACCTGTTCATCCTGCCGGCCTCCATCGATCTGGTCGGGGTCGAGATCGAACTGATCAGCCAGGAACAGCGGGAGAAGCGGCTCAAGCAGATCCTCCGGCCGTTGCGCGAGTCCTACCACTACATCCTCATCGACTGCCCGCCGTCGCTGGGCATCCTCACCATCAACAGCCTGACCGCGGCCGACTCGGTGCTCGTACCCATGCAGTGCGAATACTTCGCCCTGGAGGGACTGGCGCAGCTGGTTCAGACCATCCGCAAGGTGAAGAAGACCCTCAACCGGGATCTGTTCATCGAGGGACTGCTGCTGACCATGTACGACCGCAGAAACCGGCTGACACACTCGGTGGCCAGCGAGATCCAGAACCATTTCGGCGACCAGGTGTACAAGACGGTGATCCCGCGCAACGTCCGGTTGAGCGAAAGCCCGAGCCACGGCCAGACCATCATCGAGTACGATGCCAACTGCAGCGGCGCCAAGGCTTACCGGCAGCTGGGCGGCGAGTTCCTCAAGCGGGCGCGGGCGGAGGCCTGAGATGAGTACCAAGAACGTGTTGGGCCGAGGCGTGGGGGCGCTCCTTCCGGAGGACGCGGCGGAGACGGAAGAAAAATTTTTCCTGTGCGATATCGACAAGATATCTGCAAACCCGCACCAGCCGCGGAGCTACTTCGACGAGGACAAGCTGCAGCAGTTGGCCGACTCGATCCGCGAGAAGGGGATCATCCAGCCGCTGCTCGTCACCCGGGGCAAGGGCAACCGCTACACCCTGGTGGCGGGTGAGCGCCGGTTGCGCGCCGCCAGCCTGGCCGGGCTGGACGAGGTGCCGGTGGTACTCATGGAGGAGACCGGCGCCAATGAGAGCCTGGAGCTGGCCCTCATCGAGAACATCCAACGGCACGACCTCAACCCCATCGAGGAGGCCGCCGCCTACGCGCGCCTGATGGACGAGTTCCAGCTCACCCAGGAGGAAGTGGCGCGCAAGGTGGGCCGCCAGCGCTCGACCGTCACCAATGTCCTGCGCCTGCTCGCCCTGCCGTCCGCCCTGCAGGAGGATGTCGCCCGCGGCCGGCTCACTGAGGGCCACGCCCGAGTGCTGCTGCGCCTCAAGGATCAGCCCGAGCGACTGCAGGAGGTGCGCGACCGCATCGTCAACGAGGAGTTGTCGGTGCGCGCGGTGGAACGACTGTGCCGTCAGAAACCGGCCGGACAGGCACCGGCGCGCCGCGAAGCGCCATCCGCGGCCCAGTCCGAGGAACTGCCGCCGACCTACTGCGCCGCCGTGGTCAACCAGCTGACCAACCACCTGAACGCCAAGGTACGCCTCGTCCAGCAGGGCCAGCGCGGCCGGTTGGAGATCGAGTACTACTCGAGCGACGACCTCGACCGGCTCATCGGTCTGCTCAGCCCGTGAAGCGCAGCCCTGCGGCCGGGCAGACATCCTCCCCGCCCGGGGGACGACCGGCCCGCCGGTACGGGCTGCGGCGGGCCCCTCTTTTCCTCCTTCTGTTCTTCCTGCTGCTCCTTGTGATCGGCATCGCGGTCGATGAACCGGCGCGGGTACTCGAGCAGGCCCGCACCGTCTGCCTCGAGTGCATCGGCGTCGGCTGACCATGGAACGCGCGCGAAAGGTGGTGCAGGCCCTGTGGGTGTTCCTGGCCAACGGCTTCTGGGGCTTCCCGGTCACCGGCACCCTCTACCAGGGCCCGCTGAAGGTACTCTGTTCGCCCGGGCTCAACTGTTTCTCCTGTCCGGCGGCCACCACTTTTTGTCCCATCGGCAGCCTGCAGCAGCTGCTGCTCGGCGTGCGCCTCTCCCTGCAGAGCGGCCAGCTGCTGGTCGGCACCTACGTGCTCGGCTGCGTGGGACTGCTCGGCACCCTGTTCGGCCGGTTCATCTGCGGCTGGGCCTGTCCCTTCGGACTGCTCCAGGAACTGCTCTACGCCATTCCCACCCGCAAATACGGCCTGCCGCCACTGCTCCGCGCCGGCAAATACCTTTGTCTCGTTCTGCTCGTCATCGTCCTGCCGCTCACCCTGGTGGACAGTTTCGGCCTCGGCCGTCCCTGGTTCTGCAAGGCCGTGTGCCCGGCCGGAACCCTCGAGGCCGGCATCCCCATGCTGCTGCTCATGCCGGAGTTGCGCACGCTCACCGGCTGGCTGTTTGCGGGCAAACTGGCGGTGCTCGCCGCGGTGCTCCTCTGGAGCGTGCCGGTGTCGCGGCCGTTCTGCCGGGCGCTCTGCCCGCTGGGCGCCTTTTACGGCCTGTTCAACCGGGTCAGCCTGATTAGGTTGAAATTTTCAGCGGATGCCTGTACTACATGTGGCGCCTGCCATGCCGTCTGCCCGGTGGGCATCCGCTTCAACGAGACGCCGGCGAGCAGCGAGTGCATCCGCTGCCTGAAGTGCATGACCCAGGCCTGCGAGTTCAACGCGATCTCCCTGGACCTGGCCGGCCTGACCCTGTCCGGCGGACCGACTCTCCCCGAAAAACCCAGCCCGCGAACCTTTGCCCCATGAACCGAACACTGACCCTCCTGACCGTGACTGCCTGGTGCTGCCTGGTGTTCTCTCCGGCCGCTGCCCTGGCGGAAATGGTGGCCGTCGCCGGCGAGGACGTGAACATGCGCTCCGGCCCGGGCACCAACAACGAGATCCTCTGGAAGGTGGGCAGCGGTTTCCCCCTGGAGGTGGTCAAGCGCTCCGCTGACTGGCTGCAGGTGAAGGACTTCGAGGGCAGCACCGGCTGGGTCCAGAAAAACACCGTCAATACTGCCCAGCACGTGGTGGTCCGGGCCAACAAGGGCACGGACAAGACCATCAACGTGCGCAAGGAGCCGAACCGCAAGGCCGAGGTCGTGGCCCAGGCGAGGTACGGGGTGGTGTTCAAAAAACTCGGCAAAAAAGGCGATTGGGTGCGGGTGGAGCACGGCGAGGGTGTCACCGGCTGGATCGAAAACAGCCTGCTGTGGGGCTTCTGAACCCGTGGACGAGGCCCCGTACACCCCGGGCAGAGCGACCCGCTGGGACCGGTTCGGCTCCGGCGGTGCGGAGTCGCCGCGGCCCGCTCCGGAAGCTGCCGGTCCGCGCGGCATCGACGGGCCCGACACTGCGGCCATGATGCCGGATAAACAGGTCATCAAGCTGCGCTTCGAACAGGCGGCCGCCACCTACGAGGAGCAGGCCCAGGTGCAGCTGCTGGTGGCGGACCGGCTGCTGGCCCTGCTCGCCTCGGCCGTGCCCGGGGCGGACCCTGGGCGCATCCTGGAGATCGGCTGCTGCACCGGGCTGCTCACCGAGAAAATCATCGACCGGTTCCCGCAGTTCGCCCAACTCACGGTGAGCGACCTGGTCGATGCCTTCGAGCAGTGCGTGGGCCGCAAGGCGGGCCGGCTGTCCGCCCGGGTTCTGTTCCTGGCGGGCGACATCGAGACAGTGGAGTTGCCCTGCCGCTATGACCTGATCATCAGTTCCTCGACCCTGCAGTGGGTGCACGACCTGCCCCGCCTCTGCCGCAAGCTGGCCGCCCACCTCACTCCGGACGGCGTCCTGGCCCTGGCCCTGTACGGCCGGGAGAACCTGCGCGAGATCCGCGCCGTGACCGGCCTCGGCCTGCGCTACATGGACCTGGAGCAGCTGATGGCCGTGGTCGGGACGGAGTTCGAACTGCGCGCGGCCGAGCAGTCGCGCGAGACCCTCTGGTTCCCCGACCCCATCTCGGTACTCCACCATCTGCGAGCCACCGGGGTCAACGCCATCGGCCAGCAGCGGACCTGGACCCGCCGCCAGCTGAACGGCTTCCTGGCGGAATACGGGCAGCGTTTTTCCGGCCCGCGCGGGGTGCACCTCACCTATCACCCGATGTACATCGTCGCCCGGCCCCGCCGCCGATAAACCTGTGGCCGTTGCCGCGGCCGGCGCAGGACAGCGCAGGACTCCATCATGACCGTTCCCCAGTACACCATCGCCGTGGGCGGCATCGACACGGATGCCGGCAAATCCGTGGTCACCGGCCTGCTGGCCCGCCACCTGCTCGACCAGGGAAAGGCCGTGACCACGCTCAAACTCGTGCAGACCGGCTGCACCGGCATGGCCGAGGATATTGTCCAGCACCGGCGGCTCATGGGCCAGGCCCTGACCGATTGGGACCGGGACGGGACCACCTGTCCGTACGTGTTCCCCTTTCCGGCCTCGCCCCTGCTGGCCGCCCGCATGGCCGGCGCGGTGATCGACACGGCCGTGCTCGACCGCTCCATCGAGACCCTGCGCCAGCGGCACGAGTGGCTGCTGGTGGAGGCGGCCGGCGGCCTGCTGGTGCCGCTGCAGGAACACCTCCTGCTGCTCGACTACCTGGCTGCAAAACAACTGCCCCTGATTCTCGTCACCTCGCCGCGGCTCGGCTCCATCAACCACACCCGCCTCAGCCTGGAGGCGCTCCGCACCCGATCTGTTCCCCTGGTCGGCCTGGTGTACAACCTGCACGGTGACCACCCGCGGGAGATCGTCCAGGACACCCTGACCGAATGCCGCAAGGCCCTGGCCGACTACGGCTTCGCCCCCAACCTGGTCATCCTTCCCGATCTGGCCGAAAGCAGTGCGGCCGCCTGGCCGGTGCTGGTGCAGGCAGCCCGGGATCTCTGCACCTGATTGGGGGCCGGCTGTCTCGCTTTCGATCCGATCGCGGCCGGACCCGCTGCGGCCGGCAGGCCCGGCGACCGTCCGGGAAAAGAGTTGCAACACCACCATCGATAGTGTAGAAATTTCGCCTTCCTCAACAGCCCAACAACCGTGTCGGGGCGTAGCGCAGCCTGGTTAGCGCGCCTGCCTTGGGAGCAGGAGGTCGGGCGTTCGAATCGCCCCGCCCCGACCAGTAATATCAAAGGGTTAGCTTTTTAAGCTAACCCTTTTTTATTGAATAAGTGCAAAATAAGTGCAGCCGCTGTTTGCTTTCCCGGCGCCCGGATTCCCTCCGCCTCCCGATACCGACAGGGGTCGGTTTCGTCTTTTCCAGTTCGTTCCTTTCCTGAACGGTCAGTGAGCCCCATCCCCTGGGTCGGCTCCTGCCGCTCACTGCCTCGTCCAACAATATTTGCCCTGTTGGCCGTTTTTGCCGGGAACAGTTCCCGCCTACCTTGTCTTACCTCAGCCAATC
>ERZ1645187.684-NODE-684-length-33086-cov-110.799612_pt1 | contig 33086 bp, 26 predicted proteins | sample MGYA00575352_ERZ1645187 | MGnify/ENA primary metagenome ERZ1645187 (study PRJEB40837, sample SAMN11349314) | freshwater sediment metagenome | isolation source: river sediment | host: Sediment | place: India: Wazaribad , New Delhi | collected 2017-02-21 ... | reverse complement strand
GGTGCCGCCGTCGTTGGAGCGGTTTATACGGGCCACCCGACAAAGCGTCAACACCGATTTCTCGATTTTCTCGACGAAAATTCGCACCGCACAAAAACCCTAGCACTTCAGCCGTATGACGGGCTGTGGATAACTTTCGTCGTCGGAACTGCTCGCATTCGGCGGCCCGACGCAGGCTCAGAGGTGGGACGGAATTCGTTCGGGAGAGGCACGGTCGTTCCCCGCCTTCACCGAATTCCCGCCAGAACGACAGTCGACCGGGCGCCTCGCGGGTGCGAAAAGGTCGCGGTGGGCCGGGGTGCGACCGGCTCGACAGGGTTCGGCGCAGGGCGCACGATCCACGACGACACGGTAGGTCGGGGGAAAGCCGATGAACCTCGGGGCTTACGATCACTACGGCTTCGCGGCAGTGGCGTTGATCGGCACCTTTCTCGCCTCCTGGGCCGTGGTGGCGCGCATGCACGATCCACGGCATGCCGCCTTCCTGGCGACGCTCGACGGGGTGGCTCCGCCGTTCATCAACATCATCGGGGTGCTCTTCGCCCTCACCCTGGCGTTTCTCGCCAACGATACCTGGAGCGCGCACGACCGGGCGACCACCGCCGTCTTCCGCGAGGCCGACAGTCTGCAGGCGATCGTGTCGTTGACCCGGGGCCTGCCGGAGGCCGAGCGCACCACCGTCGATCGGGCGGTGTCGGGCTATGCGCGGGCGGCGGTGGAGATCGAGTGGCCACTGCTGGCGCGGCGGCAGCACAGCCGGGGAACGTCGGAAGACCTCGATCGGCTGCTCGGGCTCCTGGCGACGCGGGCGATCGGCGAGGCGGTCGGGCCGGCGGTGCATGCGCGGCTGCTGTCCCAGGCGACCGAGGTACGCGAGGCGCGGGATCAGCGGATCGCCCTCTCCCAGACCCACGTCAATCCGCTCAAGTGGTTGGGGATGGCCTTCCTCGGCTTCGTCACCATGCTGTCGGTGGCGGCCGTCCACGTCACCAAACCGCGGGCGGCGCTGGTGGCGATCCTGCTCTTCGCCGCAGCGGCGGGGCCGACCGCAGCGATCGTGCTGATCCAGGGCAATCCGTTCCAGCAGCCGACGACGGTGACGCCGGCGGCGATCGCGGCGTTGATCCGGCCGGGGTGAGCGCTCAGGCGGCGCGCGGGGTCTCGCGTACCGTCCAGCGCTCGAGGTCGTCCTCGGCGCCGATCAGGGCGAGACCGTAGGCGATCGACAGGAGTTGTTCGCCGGTCTCGAGGCGCTCCTCGCCGAAGCGACGAGTGAAGAGGCGACGCACCGCCGGCACGAAAGAGGTGCCGCCGGTGAGGAAGACCTTGTCGATCTCGCTCGGGGCCACGCCCGAGGCGGCGATGGCGGCCTCGACGGCCTCGTCGATGCGGGCGAGATCGTCGGCGATCCAGGTCTCGAAATCGGCGCGGCGAACGGTGGCATCGATGTGGATGGTGCCGTGATGGAAGGCGAGTTCGGCCGCCTCCGACCGGGAGAGCGCCGCCTTGACCTCCGACACCGCCTTGTAGAGCGGCCAACCGAGGTCGTCCTCGATCATCTCGATCAGCTTCTCGAGCCCGGTCGGATCATCGGCCGAGGCGGCGAGCTTCTCCAGCTCGCGGATGGTCTCGGGGGACTTCATCACGGCGAGCTGATTCCAGCGGGCGAAGTTGGTGAACCAGTGGGCCGGGACGTCGAGCCACTTGTCCCAGCTCCGGTAGCGGGCGTGCTTGCCGAGCTTCGGCGACACCACACGGTCGATGATGCGGTAGTCGAAGCCGTCGCCGGCGATGCCGACGCCCGACTGCGACAGAGGGTGGGCGCGCACCCCGTCGGCGCCGACGGTGAAGCGGACCACGGAGAAGTCCGAGGTGCCGCCGCCGAAGTCGGCGACGAGGACCGTCGCGTCGCGGGTCAGCCGGCGGGCGAACCAGAAGGCGGCGGCGACGGGTTCGTAGACATAGTGGATCTCGTCGAATCCGCTCGCGGCGAAGGCGGCGTCGTAACGCGCTTCGGCGACGGCCGGGTCGGGGGCGGCACCGGCATAGGCGACCGGGCGGCCGGCGATCAGGCGGCGCGGCAGCGCGCCTTCCGCCGGATCGGTGTGGTCGGCGACCTTGCCGAGGAAGGTCGCCAGCAGGTCCTCGAAGCGGAACGACTTGCCGTGGACGTTGGTCGAGCGGAACGACGGGCTCGCGGCGAAGGTCTTGAACGACTGGAGGAAGCGGCTGCCCTCCGGGCTCTCGACGAAGTGGCGGATGGCCCAGGGGCCGGCCTCGACCGCGATGCGACGGTCGCGCCCCCGGCCCTCCGGCCAGAAATCGAGCGCCGAGCGGAAGACCGAGTGGGTCTCGCCGCCGTCGGGGAATCGGATCGAGCGGGCGCCGCCGGGCGCGCTCGGGTCGACGATCGCCGCGACGGTGTTGGTGGTGCCGAAGTCGAGGCCGAGGGCGCGGACGGGCTTGGGCTTCGACATAGGGACCTCTCGGGGACGACGCGACCGCAGGCGCGGGTGACGCGCGACGGCGAGCGGTGAAGTGAAGGGCGCGCACCATAGTCGCGTCGTATGACGGGTCAAGGACGGAGGTGGAGACGGGCGCGCGCCCCTCGACACGGAGGCCGCGACGCCCCCCTCCTCCACAAACGAAACGAGCCGGGGTTTCCCCCGGCTCGCATCATCTCACTCCGTCGAACCCAGATCAGGCCGAGACGGTCTCGGCGACCGCGACGAACTCCGGGATCTGGTCGAAGTTCATGTAGCGGTAGACTTCCGCCGTCTTGCCGGCGAGGCCGCCGACCGCCGCCATGTACTCTTCCGTCGTCGGGATCTTGCCGAGCAGCGCGCCGACCGCGGCGAGTTCCGCCGAGGACAGGTACACCCGGGTGTCGATGCCGAGGCGGTTGGGGAAGTTGCGGGTCGAGGTCGAGAGCGCCGTCGAGCCCTTGCGGATCTGCGCCTGGTTGCCCATGCACAGCGAGCAGCCGGGCATCTCCATGCGGGCGCCGGACTTGCCGAGGGTGGCGTAGTAGCCCTCCTCGGTCAGGATCATGGCGTCCATCTTGGTCGGCGGGGCGATCCACAGGCGGGTCGGGATGTCCGACTTGCCGGCGAGGATCTTACCGGCGGCGCGGAAGTGACCGATGTTGGTCATGCACGAGCCGATGAAGACCTCGTCGATCTTGTCGCCGGCGACTTCCGACAGCGTCTTGACGTCGTCGGGATCGTTCGGGCAGGCGAGGATCGGCTCCTTGATCTCGGTCATGTCGATCTCGAACACCGCCGCGTAGTCGGCGTCGGCATCGGGCTCCATGAGGACCGGGTTGGCGATCCAGGCTTCCATGGCGGCGATGCGGCGCTCGAGCGAGCGCTTGTCCTGGTAGCCGTTGGCGATCATCCACTTCATGAGCACGATGTTCGAGGTCATGTACTCGATGATCGGCTCCTTGTTCAGCCGCACCGTGCAGGCGGCGGCGGAACGCTCGGCGGAGGCGTCGGAGAGCTCGAAGGCCTGCTCGACCTTGAGATCCGGCAGACCCTCGATCTCGAGGATGCGGCCGTTGAAGACGTTCTTCTTGCCCTTCTTCTCGACCGTCAGGGTGCCGGCCTTGATCGCCGCGAGCGGGATGGCGTTGACGAGGTCACGCAGGGTGACGCCCGGCTGCATCGTGCCCTTGAAGCGGACGAGAACCGATTCCGGCATGTCGAGCGGCATGACGCCGGTCGCCGCGGCGAAGGCGACGAGGCCGGAGCCGGCCGGGAAGGAGATGCCGATCGGGAAGCGGGTGTGGCTGTCGCCGCCGGTGCCGACGGTGTCGGGCAGCAGCAGGCGGTTGAGCCAGGAGTGGATGACGCCGTCACCCGGACGCAGGGCGACGCCGCCACGGTTGGAGATGAAGGTCGGCAGCTCGTGATGGGTCTGGACGTCGACCAGCTTCGGATAGGCCGCGGTGTGGCAGAAGGACTGCATCACCAGATCGGCGGAGAAGCCGAGGCAGGCGAGGTCCTTGAGCTCGTCGCGGGTCATCGGGCCGGTGGTGTCCTGGGACCCGACCGTGGTCATCTTCGGCTCGCAATAGGTGCCGGGGCGGATGCCCTTGCCCTCGGGGAGACCGCAGGCCTTGCCGACCATCTTCTGGGCGAGGGTGAAGCCCTTGCCGGTGTCGGCCGGGGTCGACGGCAGGCGGAAGAGGGTCGAGACCGGGAGCCCCAGCGCCTCACGGGCCTTGGCGGTGAGGCCGCGGCCGATGATCAGCGGGATACGGCCGCCGGCGCGCACCTCGTCGAAGATCACGTCGGACTTGACGGTGAACTCGGCGATGACCGCGCCGTTCTTCAGCGCCTTGCCCTCGTAGGGGCGCAGCTCGATGACGTCGCCCATCTCCATCTGGCCGACGTCGAGCTCGATCGGCAGAGCGCCGGCGTCTTCCATGGTGTTGTAGAAGATCGGGGCGATCTTGGTGCCGAGGCAGACGCCGCCGAAGCGCTTGTTGGGGACATACGGGATGTCCTCGCCGGTGAACCACAGCACCGAGTTGGTCGCCGACTTGCGCGACGAGCCGGTGCCGACGACGTCGCCGACGTAGGCGACGGGGTTGCCCTTGGCGATGAGCGAAGCGAGCTGCTTCGTCGGCCCACGCGCACCCGCCTCGTCCGGCTCGATGCCCGGGCGCGGGTTCTTCAGCATGGCGAGGGCATGCAGCGGGATGTCGGGGCGGGTCGAGGCGTCGGGGGCCGGCGACAGGTCGTCGGTGTTGGTCTCGCCCGAGACCTTGAAGACGGTGAGCGTCATCGAGGCCGGGACCTCGGGACGCGAGGTGAACCACTCGGCGTCGGCCCAGGACTGCAGCACGCCCTTGGCGTGGACGTTGCCGGTGTCGGCCAGTTCCTTCACGTCGTGGAAGTAGTCGAACATCAGCAGGGTCTTCTTCAGACCCTCGGCCGCGACGGCGCCGACCTCGGTGTCGGCGAGCAGGTCGATCAGCGGCTTGATGTTGAAGCCGCCGAGCATGGTGGCGAGCAGCTCGGTGGCGAGCTTGCGGCTGACCAGCCCGTTCTTCTCCACACCCTTGGCGACGGCATCGAGGAAGCCGGCCTTGATGCGGGCGGCGTCGTCGACGCCGGCCGGGACGCGATGGGTCAGGAGGTCGACGAGGAAGGCCTCCTCACCCGCCGGCGGTTCGCGCAGCAGCGCGATCAACGCCTCGGTCTGCTTGGCGGACAGCGGCAGCGGCGGGATGCCGAGAGCGCCGCGTTCGGCGACGTGGGCACGGTAGGTAGCGAGCATCGACATGACTGACCCTTCTGATGGATCGCGTGTGGCGCACGGGTGCGACAGAATGACCGCGCTCTGATAGCAGGGTCGTGCCCGCGAGAGAAGCGATCGAAAAGACTCATGCGCACCGATTGAAAATGGGGAAGCGCGCCGCGCGAGCAAGGGGCGGGGTGGTCAAAGAATGGGCGGAGAGGCGCCGGACCTCAGGGGTGGGGCGCCGGCGGGTCGTCGGGCGGCGGCACGGCGGGGGCCAGCGCGCATTCGCGATTGGCGCCGGTGCCGGGAGCGTTCTCGAAGACGCAGAGCTTCGGCGAGGGCGGATCGCCGCATTTCGCCGCGAGTTCGCGGAATCCGACGCAACGCCCCGAGCCGATGTGGCGCCAGCCCGGCCCACCCTTGCAGCCGCAGCCGCTGGAGAAGGAGGAGTCGCGGACGCAGCGTGCCTCGACCGGTGGAACGCCGATCAGGAGCGCGATCGCGAGCCCAAAGACGACCTCGAAACGAAGCATGAGACGTTCCCCCCACCGTGCGCGCCGGGGAACATCGGCCATCGGATGCGCTTGATTTTCAATGCGCGTTTCGCGCGTGGACGGTTGCGACTCCGGTCCCGTCGGGAGACCTGGATGGGGCGGCAGGATTCGAACCTGCGAATGGCGGAATCAAAATCCGCTGCCTTACCACTTGGCGACGCCCCAACGACGCATCCGCCGGGGGCGGATCATCGAGAGCGGTTCCTATATCGGCTTCGCCCGAGGCGAGCAACAGGGGGCGGAGCGGGGCGCGACGGCGCGTGACGACGGTCGCCGGACCGCGCGCGGGCCGTGGCGCGGGGCCGCGGAGACGGTCGCATCCGGACGGCGGCGAGGCGCAACGCCTCGCACGGGGCATCGGGCGTCGCGGGTGATCACTGCGCCGTCGCCGCTCGAGAGGTGCGGCGCGGAAAACCACGGGTTCCGGGGCGCGGCGGCGGCGGGCGAGGGCCGATCCGTCCACAGGGATGTCCGAACAAGGAAAAACGGGCTTGCGGGGGCGGGGCTCGATCGCTATACAGCGCCTCGCGGTCACGGAGTGTAGCGCAGTCTGGTAGCGCACCTCGTTCGGGACGAGGGGGTCGCAGGTTCAAATCCTGCCACTCCGACCATCCGCATCAGCCCGATCCCGACGGGCATCGCCGGTTCGCTGGCCTTCCTCCCTGTTCGACCAAGTCAGGCCGTCCGAGACGCCGAAGGCGCTTCGCAGGCGGCATCGCGCGTGGCAGATTGACGGCATCGCCGCCGCGCCGGCCCGCGCGAAGAGGATCCATGTCGCTCCGCCCACCGGGACGCCCCTCCCCCGCCGGCCTGCCGCCGCAGGGTCTGGTGGCCCTCGACTACGAGATCGCCCAGGAACAGGCCTCGGCCCTCGGCCGCGCCGGCGCGCGGGTCGCGGAGAGCCTGGCGGCGCTCGCCGCGTGCGACGAGCCACCGGAGCGGCGTGAATCGCTCATCGCGGAAGCGGCCGCGGCGGTGTGGGCCTATTTCGTCCAGCGCGAGGCGATCGGTCTCCGGCGGCACGACGACGCGATCCGCTTCCATCGTATTCCCGGCGAAGTGCTGGCCCGGTTGGGAGCCGGGTGAATCGCGGGATCGATCGAGAAGGGCAGACTCTACCTCGAGACGAAGTCGTACATCGTCAATATGCTCGGATTGTACCCCGGATCGTCAATCGACCGACGTGAGGGCGTCGTTCGCTTACCGATGTGACATCGACCTGCCTGCCGAAGTTCTCAATAATACGCCATACTGACGCGTATACCTGCGCTCACCTCGACCAACACTGCAAACTCCTGCCGTATTGTCATGTCCTTCTGCGGAGTCATGCTGAATTGTCATGACATTTTTTCATGGACATCGACGAGTTCCAAAGCCATCACGACCTCTTCTCCGTGATTTCCCGTATGCAATTACAATTCAAGACGAATTTTATGCTTTTAACCCGGGTTTAAGCTCGGCCGACGATGGTGCACTGCGGAGAACACCGAAACGCCGCCGTCCAATGGCGGGCGATGTCGCGTCGAGAGAAAGAGCCATGCTGCGCAACCTCACCATCGACACCCGGGTCAAGGCGATCGCCGGTGTCGTCGTCGCGGTCTTCGGACTGTTCACGGCGATGCTCTTCATCGATGCCAACGAGGACAAGGTGGGCCTGCAGGCCCTCGAAAGCCGCTACGAGACGATCGATGGCGTCATCCTGCCGCTGGTGCGCGTCGCCAAGCAGGTGCAGCTCGACGTCACCCAGGTTCAGCAGTTCCTTTCCGACGTCTCGGCGACGCGCGGCGAGGACGGGCTCGACGACGGGTTCGCGGAGGCCGAAAAGCACGCGGCGGAGTTCGCTCGCGACATCGGCGAGTTGGCGACGCTGGCTGATCGGCTGGGCGAGGCCGAACTGATCGCCACGGTCAAGGAGGCGCGCGCCGCCTTCGAGCCGTTCCACAGCGCCGGCGTGGCGATGGCCAAGGCCTATGTCGCAGAGGGGCCGAAGGCGGGCAACGCGATGATGCCCGATTTCGACGAACGGGCGGAGAAGATGCGCGACAGCCTGGAGCGGATCGTCACCGTGACCGAGACCGCGGCCAAATCCGTCCAGGCGACGGTTCGCGAAGCGATCGGCTCGATGGATCGCCGGCTCTCCGCCGAGCGCACCGCCTCGATCGTACAGTTCGCCATGGTGCTCCTCTTCGCCGCCGGCCTCGCCTGGTTCATGCGCCGCACCATCACGCTGCCGGTCAAGGCGCTGGCCGTGGTGATGCACACCATGTCGAAGGGTGAGCTCGAGGCGACGATCCCCGACACCGAGATGCGCGACGAGATCGGCGACATGGCGCGGGCCGTCGCCGTGTTCCGTGACGCGATGCACGAGCGCGCCCGACTGGAGCGCGAGGAGATTGTCGCCGCCGAACGGCGGCTCGCGCGCCAGGGCGTGGTCGATACGATGATCCGCGACTTCGACGGCAACGTGCAGAAGATCCTGGTCGGTGTCGACGGCCAGATCGGACGGATGCTGGAGACCGCGGAAGGGCTGACCATGCTCGCCGCCGATGCCGAGGGCCGCGGCAGCGTGGTGGCCGGCGCGGCGCAGGAGACTTCGTCGACGGTCGCCACCGTCGCCTCGGCGACCGAGGAGCTCAGCGCCTCGATCGAGGAGATCAACCGCCAGATCGCCACCGCGCGCGACGTCGTCGGCCGGGCCGGCGAGGTCGCCGGTTCGACCCGAACCGAGATGCACGAATTGGCGGGCGCGGCCGAGCGCATCGGCGAGGTGGTCGGCCTCATCCATGCCATCGCGGCGCAGACCAACCTGCTCGCCCTCAACGCCACGATCGAGGCGGCGCGGGCCGGCGAAGCGGGTCGCGGCTTCGCGGTCGTCGCCCAGGAGGTCAAGAACCTCGCCCAGCAGACGGCCAAGGCGACCGAGGAGATCTCGGCCCAGGTCGGCGGCATCCAGACCTCGACCTCGGGCGCCGTCCGCTCGATCGAGGACATCGTCCGGATCATGGGCGAGATCGATCAGGTGACGGTGACCATCGCCGAAACCGTCGACGAGCAGCGCTCGGCGACGATCGAGATCGCCCGCAACGTCGGCGCCGCGGCGGCCGGCACCCACGATCTCTCCGACAACTTCCGCAGCGTCTCCGACGCGATCACCGAGACCAGCCGGGCGGCGCTCGACGTCAACGGCGTGTCGCGCGACCTCAACGGTCAGGTCGCCGACCTGCGCGGCCGCATCGGCGATTTCCTCAGGCGCGTCGCGGCGGCCTGAACGCGGCAGACCCAACAAGAGTTCGCGGGCGGCGTGGCGACACGCCGCCCGTTCGCGTCTTCTCGGGACGGCACCGGTCTCACGCCCCCACCACATGGCGGTAGAGCACCGGCAGGGCCTCCGGGAGCTTCGACGGGCGGCCGATGACGGCGAAGCCATTGGCGCCGAAGATACGGGGGATGTAGGCGCGGGCCTCCTTGTCCACGGTGATGCCGAAGACCGAGCAGCCGAGGGCGCGGGCCTCCTCGATCGCCTTGCGGCTGTCCTCGATGCCGAAGCGGCCCTCGTAGTGGTCGAGGTCGTTGGGCTTGCCGTCGGTCAACACGATCAGCAGGCGGCGGCGATTGGGGCGTTTGGCGAGCCCCACCGTGGCGTGGCGGATGGCGGCGCCGAGGCGGGTGTAGTGACCGGGGCGCATGGCGCCGATGCGGGCGCGGACCGTGACCGAGAGCGCCTCCTCGAAGGTCTTCAACGTCTCGACGCGGACGCGCGAGCGCTTCAGCGACGAGAACGACAGGATCTCGTGGCTGTCGCCGATGGCGGTCAGCCCCTCGGTGAAGGCGATCAGCGCCTCCTTCTCGACCTCGATCACCGGACGATCGTCGGCGTAGCTCTCGGTCGAGCGCGAGGTGTCGACCAGGACGGTGACGGCGAGGTCGCGATCGGTGGTGCGGATCTGCTCGAAGACCCGGTCGGAGCCCTCGCCGCAGGCCCTCAGATCGGCGGTGGAACGCACCAGCGCATCGACGTCGAGTTCGGCGCCGTCGACCTGGGCACGATGGCGGACGCGGCCGGCGGTCAACGCCTCGAAGCGGCGCTTGACCTCGCGGACGCGCCGGCGCGCGCCGGCGTCGAGCTTCCACGACCCCTCGGCCCCGGGCTCGGCGAGGCCGGCGAGAACGCAGGTGTGGTCTGGAAGGTAGACGCCCTTGCGGCAGTCCCATTCGGGATAGACGAAGCGGCCGGCGAGGCGATCGCGGGCGACCTCCTCGGGGGCGAGATCGAGGTCGAAGGCGAGCTTGGTCGCCGCCTTCTTCTTCACCTGGGCGAGGCCGATCTCGTCGTGGTCGTCGGCGGCCTTCTTGGCCTGCTCCTCGTCGTCGTCCTCGACGTCGCGGTGGAGGTTGAGGAACTCGGCCCAGGACAGGATCTTGTCGAAACGGTGCATGAAGAAGGCGTCGGGGCGATCGACCTGATCGCTCCTGCGGCGCTTGGCACGGCGCGACTTGCGCTCGCTCGAGTCGGAATTGCCCGAGCCGGGCTCGACCTCGTCCTCCTTGCGGCTGCCGGACGGCGCCGTCCGGGTCGGATCGAAATCGCCCCACAGGGCGACCGGCAGATAGGGCCGGTAGCTCGCCGGCGCGACGAGGCGATCGAGCGGCAGGCTCGGATCGGCGATCAGTTCGGTGAGCCGCAGCGCGTCGCCGATCGGAGCGGGGCGGCCGAGGAGATGGGTCACCAGCGCCTCGACCGCGGTCTCGGCGGGGGGGAGGCGCCGTTCGGGCCGGGAGGCGAGGGTCGCGGCGGCGAGGCTCGCCCAGGAGCGCGCGAGGCCGGGGTAGCGAGCGCGCGCGATCTCGGTGGCGCGATGGGCGTGGCGCAGACGGGCGACGTCGCGAGCGAGCGGATCCCAGGGCTTCTCCAGCGGCACCTCGGCCGCGGCCACCGCCCAGCCGGCGAGCCAGAGATAGAGGGCGCGGTTCAGCTCGGCGTCGGGGAAGAGGGCGATCTCGGCGGGCAGGAACAGCGCCTCGCCGGTCCATCGCGCCGCGGCGATGCGCTCGTCGTCGCGGCCGAGGCGCTGGCGCCAGGAGAGGCGATGGGTCGAGACGGCATCCTCGGCCGGCTTGATCTCGACCGAGGCGAGACCGCCGAGGCCGCGGAAGACGATGCCGATCGAGCGCGACACGGCCGAAAAGGCCACCGCTGCCTCATCGTGACGGGGCAGCGTCGCCTTCTCGCCGACCAAGCGGTGCCACAGCCGGCCGACGGTTTCTTCCGGTTCGAACAAGGCATGCCAGTCCATCGGGGTCCCCTCCCCTTGTATCGCCATCGGCCCCGACCGCCCCGTCGCGACGGTCGCGGTGCTCTCGCCTGCCGCTTCCGGCCGACGGCCGGCTCTTCCTTCTCCCCTTACGGGAGAAGGTGCCCGAAGGGCGGATGAGGGGTCGGGGCCCCTCCGCGAGCATCGCGCTCACGGTCTCCGCCCGGATGCCGCTTCGCGGCACCCCCTCATCCGGCCCTGCGGGCCACCTTCTCCCGCGAGGGGAGAAGGGTGCGGGCCTGCAGCCCGCCGGTCCGAGCCATGAGGCGACATCCCCCTCAGCCGAATACCGCCGTCACCAGATCACGCAGGCCCTGCTTGACGTCGCGGTCGTCGGTGAGCGGTTCGATCATCGCCACCTCGATCGCGTCCTCGAGCTTCAGGCCGTCGTGGAGCAGCGAGGCGGCGTAGACGACGAGGCGGGTGGAGCAGCCCTCCTCCAGGTCCTGACCCTTGAGCCCGCGCAGGCGGCCGGCGAGGTCGACGAGGCGGCGGCACCTGTCGAGCGCCAGACCCGATTCGGCGGCGACGATCTCGGCCTCGATCAGCGGCTTGGGGTAGTCGAACTCGAGGCTGAGGAAGCGCTGGCGGGTCGAGGGCTTGAGCGACTTCAGGAGGTTCTGGTAGCCGGGATTGTAGGAGACGACGAGCATGAAGTCGGCCGGCGCGGTCAGCACCTCGCCGGTGCGCTCGAGCGGCAGGATGCGGCGGTCGTCGGTCAGCGGGTGGAGCACCACCGTGACGTCCTTCCTCGCCTCGACCACCTCGTCGAGATAGGCGACGCCGCCGGAGCGGACGGCGCGGGTGAGCGGGCCGTCGGCCCACACGGTCTCGCCACCCTTGAGGAGGTAGCGACCGGTGAGATCGGCGGCGGTCAGATCGTCATGGCAGGCGACGGTATGGAGCGGCAGGCCGAGGCGGGCCGCCATATGGGCGACGAAGCGGGTCTTGCCGCAGCCGGTCGGGCCCTTGAGGAGCAACGGCAGGCGCAGGCGGAAGGCACGCTCGAAGATCGCGCACTCGTCGCCGACCGGCCGATAGTAGGGCACGTCTTCGGCGACCGGACGGCCGGAAACGTCGGCGAGCGGGGCGTTCATCGGATCCATCTCCGGTTCACTTTCGTCTCTCTCGTGCACACGCCCCCGGCGGGGTCCCGTCCGGGGGCGTGCGACGGTTTCGGATGGCGGGGAAGGACGAGCCCCTCCCCGTCGAGGTCTTCCTCATTCGGCCGGAGCGGCCGAGGTGTCGCGCTCGATGAGCTCGGGCTTCACCGGGCCGAAGATCGACCACAGGAACATGACCGCACCGACCACGACCATCACACCGGCGCCGAGGCGCAGGATGTAGAAGAGCTGCATCTGGTCCTGGACCTCCATGAAGCCCTGACCGAGGACGCGCTGCAGATGGGTCTGCACCACGCCGGCGAAGGTCAGAGTGAAGGTCATGAAGGCCATGGCCGAGGACATCACCCAGAAGCTCAGCATGTTGAGCACCTGGTTGTAGGGCTGACGGCCGAGGAGATACGGCATGGCGTAGGTCATGACCGCCAGATTCAGCGACACGTAGGCGCCGAAGAAGGCGAGGTGACCGTGGGCAGCCGTGACCTGGGTGCCGTGGGTGTAGTAGTTCACGCCGTGCAGGGTGTGCATGAAGCCCCAGACGCCGGCGCCGAAGAAGGCGAGGACGGCGCAGCCGAGCGCCCACAGGAGCGCGGCGTTGTTGGGATGCTCACGACGACGCTTCCACACCATGTTGAAGGTGAACAGCACCATGGCGAAGAAGGGCAGCACTTCCAGCGACGAGAAGATCGAGCCGATCCACTGCCAGTAGGACGGCGTGCCGATCCAGTAGTAGTGGTGGCCGGTGCCGAGCAGGCCGGTGAAGAGCGACAGGGCGACGATGGCATAGAGCCACTTCTCGATCACCTCGCGGTCGACGCCGGTCATCTTCAGCATGAGGAAGGCGAGGATGGCGGCCATCACCAGTTCCCACACGCCCTCGACCCACAGATGGACGACGTACCACCAGTACATCTTGTCCACCGACAGGTTCGACGGATTGTAGAGCGAGAACAGGAAGAAGATCGCGATGCCCCACAGGCCGAGCAGCAGGACGTTGGTGATCGCGGTCTTGCGGCCCTTCAGCACCGTCATGGAGACGTTGAAGAGGAAGATCAGCGCACCGACGACGATGCCGAGCTTGACCCACAGCGGCTGCTCGAGGAACTCGCGGCCCTCGTGGATGCGGAAGACGTAGCCGATCACCGCACCGAGCGCGCCGACCACGAGGATGGCGAGCTGGATGTAGGCGAGCTTGACCGAGTGGATCTCGGTCTCGGACTCTTCCGGGATCAGGTAGTAGGCGGCGCCGAAGAAGCCGAGCAGCAACCACACGATCAGCGAGTTGGTGTGCAGCATGCGGAGGATGTTGAAGGGCAACAGCTCCGACAGGAAGTTCGGCGCGACGTAGACGTAGCCGGCGACGAGGCCGACGGTCACCTGGACGGCGAAAAGGGCGAGCGCGACGATGAAGTAGGCGAGCGCCACCTTCTGGCTTTCGTATTTCATGGCTTCATCCCCCTCCCTCAGCCCGAGACCTTGGGCGGCCAGTTCTGAGTGTCGATCTTCGAGACCCAGGCGAAGAAGTCGACGAGGGCGTCGAGTTCCTTGTCGGAGAGATTGAACTGCGGCATCTGCCGACGACCGTCGATATGGGTCGGCTGAGCCTTCATCCAGGTCTTGATCGCCTCACGCGCGCCGGCCGCGTCCTTGTCGCCGCCGTAGCGGACGTAGACGTTGCCGAGTTCGGGCGCGTAGTAGGCGCCCTCACCGAGGATCGTGTGGCAGTTGATGCAGGAGTTCTTCTCCCACACATGCTTGCCGAGAGCGACGCTCTCGGTGATCGGCGCCTTGGCCGTCGAAGTATTGACCACGTAGACGTGGCTCTGCGCGGTGAGCGAAACGAAGATCAACAGGAAGGCCAGCGAGCCCCCGTAGAAGATGTTTCGCGCCGCCGATTTGGTGAGCGCATCGAACATAGAGTCCCCCGTTCTGATCGGATCAGCTCCGAGGGGACCATGCCGACGCCGAGATTCCGAAGCCTTGATATTTGGTAATCATTCCATTTCGCCGCAGCGCGGAAGGGGGCAGCCAACAAAAAAGAGGCGGTATCGAAGCTCTCTCGGAGGGCATCGATACCGCCTACAGTCATTCAGGGCAATCCGATGGATCCCGACCCGTTTGAGATCGTTATCCGAGAGAGACATTGCCGCCCTTGCGGCGATACGTACTTGATAGTAGTCAAGTCCGGCAAAAAACAAGGCAGACCGACGACCGCGAGTACCTCGATCTCCCCAAGTCGAAAGCAGCCCACCCGAGTCCCGTCGAGCCAATTTCCAGGGACCCGACGCGCCGCGCCGCAGAACAACCGACCGCGACTTCAGACGAACCGGGGGGCGGCGACGAATAACGATGTCCCATGCGGCGGATCGAACCGGGCTCGACGCTCTCGATCGAACGGCCGCACTCGGGCTCGTCGAGTGAGGATGCGGGGCTTCGTCGCATTCATCCGCAGTAAACCGAGTGACACCGAAGCCGATTGATCCGGAGATCGAGATCATGCCAAAAAGGCACTGGACCGAACTGTCGGACCGTGGACGGCGCGTACCGGCATTTCGCGACATCGGAGGGAACGAACATGTGTGGCGACCAGACGGGCGCGGGCGCGCGCAGGTTCGATCCGACTCGTTGTCCGCTCCTGCAGGGCATGTCCTCCGAGGACGCCGACCGGATGATGCGAACCGATCCGCGTATCCGCGCCTGCGTGGCCGCGGTCGAATCGGGGCAGCCGACGCTCGAACCCTGTGTCGCCAAGATGGTGCGCGCCCACGACGCGCGCGCGGCGGCGACACCCCGGGTCGCCTGAACCATCATCCTCGACGCCCCGGGTCACCTGAACCATTCTCCTCGCAGAGATGGGAGATCAGCCGCTTCGGGGCCGACGACCATTCGCGATTCGTCCCGCCTTCCGGCGCTCGCTCAGGCCCAACGGCGCAGGCGTTCGACGAGCGCGGAACGGTCTTCGCGGGCGGCGGCGTTCCAGCGCTCGACGTTGGCCATGGCGTCGGCGGCGGCGGTGAGGAAGACCTGCGGGCGGGTCACGAGGCGATCGACGATCGCGGCGGCGGCGACCGGGTCGGCAGGATCGACGAAGACGCCGGAGCGATCCAGCACCTCGCGGAACACCGGCTTGTCGGGGGCGACCACCGGCAGGCCGGCGTATTGCGCCTCGAGCAGCGGCAGGCCGAGGCCCTCGTCGTGCGAGGTGGAGAGGAAGACGTGTGCCTGGGCGAGGAGGGCGCGGACCTCTTCGGGCGAGCGATAGCCGTGGAGAATCACGCCGGGGCGCCCCTGGAGGCGCTCGGCCTCGCCGCCCCAACCCGGCCGGCCGACGACATGGAGGCGGGCGTCCCAGCCGTGGGCGACGCGCAGCGCCTCGACGATGGCGGCGGCGGCGAGGAGATTCTTGCGCGGCTCGACCGTGCCGAGGGCGATCAGGTCGAGCCGTCCGCCGCGGTCCAGACGGCGATTCGCGGCGGCGCGGGCGGCCGCCTCCGAACCGACGCCGAAGACGTCGCGCACTTCCGGCCGATAGAGGGTGATCTCGGCGTCCGGGTGGCAGAAGGCGGAGAGCTCGCTCGCCGTGGTGCGCGAGTTGACCAGGAACCACCGCAGCCGCGCCACCGCCTGCCGAAAGGCCGGAACCATGTAGAGCGACGCCTTACGTGACAGATCCTGCGGCCGGGTGATGAGGAAGCAGTCGTGGACATAGGGCACGATCCGCGCCCCGAAGAGCCGCGTCGCGGGGATCGACGGCGGGAAGCCGGGGGCGAGCAGGATCGATCCGGGCGCGGCGGCGAGGCGGGCAGGAATCACCAATTGCTGCGACAGGATCAGGCCGAGGGTGCCGGAGGAGGTGATCGGCGTCAGGCGCAGCGGGGCGAGCGAATCGGCCGCGAAGAGCTCGAGCGTGATGCGTTCGAGCCCGGTGACGGTGCGTCCGAGGTGGGTGTGGTCGACGAAGATCACGCGGGTCCGGTCTTTCGGCTCGACGATTGATGGTCTCAGGCGCGGCGGCGGCGTTCGCGGCTCTCGCCGCGCGACCGATCGCCGGCGACGTCGAGGACGAGCACGCCGTCGAAGTGCGGCAGCAGCCCGCGCATGACGTCGATCTCGCCCGCCATGCGACGGCCGGCGAGGTCCTTGTCGTCGACGATCAGCGTGACGTGATCGGCGACCTCTGACGCATCGAAGAGCGCGGCGGCCGTGGGAGAGCGACCGAGGTGGAGGACGAGGCCGTCGCGATCGGCGGCGGTGGCGGCGACGAAGTCGGCGAGGCGGGCAGCGCGCTGCGCCGGGGCGGCCTCGGTGAAGCCTTCGGCCGGGCGGGCGAAGAGCACGTCGGCCTCGTCGATCCTGAGATCGAAGCCACGCAGTGTGCGACGGCCGCGCGAACGGGCGACGGGGGCGGCACGTTCGAAGACGGGATCGAAGGGCGAGACATCCTCGGCGAGATCGATCACCATCATGCGGCGGCCGCGGGTGGCGTCGGCACGGGCGAGACCGTGGGCCAGCGCCGCGACGATGGCGGTCGGCACGGTGTTGGAGAAGAGCACTCGAGCGCCGGGTTCGTCACCCCCGAGTTCGGCGCGCAGGTGGCGCAGGCCGGCGAGGCCGTTGCGGTCGACACTGCCGTCCTCGGTCTCGACGAAGGCATCGATCGGCAGACCACCGGTCTCGGAGCCGCCACACAGGCGGGCGATGCGTTCCGGCGTCAACGCGAGGCGGATGCGGACCGGCTCGCCGAGCGGCTTCGACTCGACGGCGGCGACATCAGTAATCGGAAGGTCGGGGACGGCCGCCGCGGGGGCCATCGTCTGGGGCGCGGGCGGGACGACGGGAGCCACCGACGATGCGGCCACGACGGGCGCGGCGTCGTCGATGTCGGCGGGCGCGACCTCCACCTCGGGTGCGGCGGCATGGAGCGGCACGGCATCGACCGGCGGCGCGGCGGAGGAGAGGACGGTCCCGGCGCGGGCGGCGAGGAGTTGGGGCACGTCGCGACGGCCTCGAAGCAGGGCGAGCGAGGCGCCGGTGCCGAGACCGGCGAGGAGCGCCAGACCGAGGGCGATGCCGGCGCGCGGCGCGTGAGGCTTCTGCGGCACCTGGGCCGGTGAGACCACGGTGGCGTCGGAGATCTGGGTGGTCTTCTGCAGGTTCGTCTCTTCCATGCGGGAGACGAAGGACTTGTAGAGCTCGCGGCGGGCCTGGGCCTCGTTCTCGAGCTCCTGCAGGGCGACGGTCGCCTGACCGGTGTCGGCGAGGCGAGCCTGGGCGCGATCGAGATTCTTACGGACGTTGTCCTCGGCGGCGCGGGCGAGCTGCCAATCCATCTCGGCGGTGGCGGCGAGCGACTTCAGCTGCTCCTGGATCAGGATGCGGTCGCGCTCCATCTCGGCGGCGGCGGCGCGGGCCTTGGGATGGAGGGGGCCGTAGTCCTGCTCGATCTCGGTGCGGCGCTTGGCGGCCAGCGCCGATTCGATCTTGAGGCGGGACAGGACGGCCGAGCCGACGCCGTCGAGGCCGGCGGGGAACTGGCCGTCGCCGGACTTCGCCGCCGCCTTCAGCTTCTCCCAGCGCTCCTTGGCGTCCTGCGCCTTCTGCCGCGCCGCGACGAGGGATTCGTTGAGCTGGCGGGTCGTCTCCTCGTCGACGAGATTGCCGCGGGTGACGGTGATGCCGTTGGCGCGCTTGTAGTCCTCGACCCGAGCTTCCGCCGCCAGCATCTTCTGACGCATGGTCTCGACCTGACGGGAGAGCAGCGCGTTGGCCTGTTCGATCTGGTCGACCTTGGCCTGGGCGAGGGCGGCGACGAAAGCTTCGGCGACCGACCGCGACAGACGGGCGGACTTCTCGGCGGAGGTGGTGGTGACCGTCACGTCGACGAGGTTGTTCTCCTTCGGCCGCTCCACCAGGATCATCTCGGCGAGGTTGCGCTCGGCACGGGCGGCGAGCGCCTCGGGGCCGAGGCCGTCGGCGTCCTTGCCGACGAGGTCGGGGTCGGACGTCAGCTTCTCCTTCTCGACCACCGCCGAGAGGACCGCCTGCGAGCGCACCAGTTCGGCGCGGGTCTCGGTCCAGCCGGCCTCGATCGAATATTGCGGGCGGCCGACGTCGGCGCCGACGAGTTGCTTGTCGCGGGGATCGAGCAGGACGCGGGTCGAGGCGCGCCAGGTCTTCGGCGCAATCACGACATAGGCGGCGGCGAGGCCGAGGAAGAGCCCTGTGACCAACGCCACCAACCACCAGCGGCGTCTCAACAGCTGCCCGACCAGGGCGAGATCGACGGGCGGAGTGCCGCCGTCCAGGTCGACCGTCGATGCGGCCGAGCGGTGCTCGAGAGCTGCGTCGGACATGCCATGCCACCGTTCGCCCCTCCGAACCGCAGCAACGGCGCGCGATGGAGGATCATGATCCCGTGATGCGCCCGACGCACGGGGCGACGGGCGGTGAGAAGACCGAACGAGATACGGATCGGACCTTCCGGACTCCAGCCGAGACCAGATGACGGCAAAGCCTTCAACAAATCGTTAACCATGCGGAAGCCGGACCGCCCTGCCCTCTCCGTCGGGTCGGCCGTCCGGCTCAACGGCCGTCGGTGTCGGCGAGGTCGAGCGGGCGGGTGTCGCCGAAGGCGGTGAGATCGGCGAAGACGTCGATCACCTCGAAGAGATCGTCGCCGAGGCTCGCGCGGTTCCAGGTGTGGAGGCCGAGGAGCGGCGGCGGGGTGGCGAAGCGGCGGATCACCGTCTCGCGGTGGGTGGTCGGGGTCAATTCGTCGATGCGGGCGACGGCGAGACCGGAACCGTAGCCGCGCGCCGAATCCTGTACCGGCCGGCACCATCCCTCGGCGGAGCGGAAGACGTGGCCGGCGGGCCGGGCGGCGCGGACGTCGACGATCGCCGGATCGTGGGCGTGGCGGCGCCACGGGCCGTAGGGCGAGGGCGCCGACCACAGCGACAGCGCCTCCCAACTCGATGTGCTCTCGGCGCGGGTCGCGCCGAACATCCACCAGGTTCCGTCGATCTCGACGATGGTGGCGTCCCCGACGTCGACGTCGTCGAGGAGAATCGAATGGCGCACCCAGCGATCGGGGAAGCGCTCGGCCACCCAGAGTTCCACCGTTCGCCGCCCCGAGGTTTCGGGAATCATGAAGATGTGGCCGTCGTGGGCGAAGACGAAGGGATAGGAGAGGTGGCAGTCCATCTCCAACACCGGTGTCGGCGGGCCGAAGTCGCCGTCGGGGCCGAGGACGGCGTGAGAGATCACACCCTTGCCGGTGGCGAAGGGGAACTCCTCGACGAAGAGATGGAGGCGCCCACCCTCGGTGAAGAGGAACGGGTCGGCGAAGAAGCGGGCACCATCCTCGGGGAGACGGCGGAAGGGCGTCGGATCGCGATCGGGGCGGAAGGGATCACCGCCGCCGGCGCGACGGCGCCAGGCGGTGGCCCAGGTCGGCGGACGGCGCCCGGCGAGACGGGAGAGGCGTGCGGCGATCTTCGCCGCGAGCGCCGAGGCGAAGAATTCGAGCCCGATGCCGGGGCGGGCCGGAGCCGTGACCGGCACTTCGGCGAGATGCAGCGTCGCCTCGGCCGGATCCGCGGCGGCGAGGAGGGCCTCGACGGCGGCGACGGCGAGATGGGCCGCCCGCCCCAGGATCAGCGTCGCCGAGCGCAGGGCGGATCGGCGATCCTCGATCGCCACCGGCCAGCGGGCGAAGGGCCGGGCGACACCGTCGACCGAGAGGGACGCCTCGAGCACGGGCAGGCGATCGTCGAGGATGGCGGCGACGGCGCCGTCGAGCACCGGCAGGCCACCGCAACGCAGGGCCAGATGGACGCCGCGCGGCGGGGCGTGATCGTCGCCGACGAGATCGAGGATCACATCGGCGCGGCCGTCGAGCGGAGTGGCCGGCGGCGCCTCGATCCGATCGACCATGGGCGCGGCGAAGCCTCGGGCGAGGAGCCGTTCGAGCGAGAAGAGAAGATCGAGCCCCGCCGGCCGAGGAAAGCGGCGCAGGGTCGGAGCGAGGTGCGTCCCGACGCTCGGCAATGCGGCGAGTCGGGTCAGGACATGCACCTGCCAACCGCGGCAATCGGCCGGATCGAGCCTAATCTCGACGATCGTTGGGCTTCTGTTCATTGCTCTAGAGTAACCGTTTCGGGTGGGCCGGCACAGACCGGTCCGGCGGGAAGGGGCGATCCAGGATGGTGGCCGGTCGCGGTCTGCGTATTCTCATGACCACACGGTCCTTCGGCGGCGGCGGCGCCGAACGGGTGTGGGCGACACTCGCCGAGCGTTTCGCGGCACGCGGCGACGAGGTGGTGCTCGCCATCGACCTCGACGACCACCAACCGACCTTCCGGGACCCGATCGGGCCGCGCGTCGCGGTGCTCGGTGCCGGGCATCTCCGTGCGACGCGGGCGCTCGCCGATCTCATGCGAGAGTTTCGCCCCGACGTGGCTCTGGCCGCGATCTCCGCTTCCTGCGTCAAGCTCGTCGCCGCGGCGACGTTGGCGCGCAGCGACGTGCCGCTGGTCGTCTCCTATCACGGATTCGAGGAGCACCGCACCGGGCGGCTCGCCAAACTCGCCTACTGGGGTCTGCCGGTGATCAATCGCAGGGTCGCCGCCATCGTCGCCGTCTCGGATGGACTGCATCGGCAGTTGGTCGAGTCCTGGGGGGCCGATCCGCGCAAGACCCGACGCATCTACAATCCGGCGACGCTCGATCTCGCAGGAGCGGCGGAGACCGCCGCCGATCTGGCGGAGCGCCCCGCGAGGGTGCTGGCGGTCGGGCGTCTCAGTCCCGAAAAGGGCATGGACACGCTGGTCGCCGCCTTCGCCCGCACGACACGAACCGACGCGCGTCTGACGATCGCCGGTGACGGGCCGGAGCGTGGTCGACTCGAGCGGCTGGCGGCGGACCTCGGGGTCGCCGAGCGCATCACCTTCCTCGGTCAGGTCGCCGACGTGCGGCCGCTCTATCGCGAGGCGCGGCTGCTCGCGGTGCCGTCGCGCACCGAAGCCTTCGGCATGGTGCTGGTGGAGGCGCTCGCCCACGGCCTGCCGGTCGTCGCGACCGCCTGCAGCGGTCCGGTCGAGATCCTCGACGGGGGACAGTACGGACGGCTGGTGCCGATCGAGGATCCGGCGGCTCTGGCGGCGGGCATCGACCAGGAGCTCGGCGATCCGGGCGATCCGCGACCACGCTTCGAACGGGCTCGGACCTTCTCGCTCGAGACGGGATTCGGCGAATGGGCGCGCCTCGTCGACACGCTGGCGCAAGCAGCCCCGAACCGATCGGATCAGGCGGCGGCGTGACTGCCGCGTCCCTTGGGAACGGCATCGAAGAGGCGGCGGTGGCGCTCCCACAGACGCGCCAGATGCAGATCGTCGGAGAACATCGACACCACCGTCTCGCTCTGCGGGACGGCGAGCGGCACCAGTTCGGTCTTGGCGGCGAGGACCGGATGGGTCTCGCGGCAGCGGCGGACGAATTCGGCATCGTAGGCGACGATGCGGTCGGCGACACGCAGAGCGACGTGCTCGCGCAGAGCGACCGGGAACGGCGCTCGACCGGCGACGGCATCGGCCCGCGGGTCGTCGTGGACGACGAGAACGATCGGCCGACCGACCAGGCGGGCGAAGGGCGCCCAGGCGATGGCATGGACCGAGACCGAGGCGACATCGCCCCGCGCCGCGGCGCGCACGGCGGGCAGATGACGCAGGAGACCTCCGGTGAACCCTCCGCCGCCTTCGCCGGTGACCGGGAGGAAGGCCAACGAACGCCCGGCGGCCTCGATCTCGACGACACCACCGGGCTCGAGGTCCCCCCGACGGTCGATGCCGACGACCAGGACGTCGAAGTCGCTCGGACGCGATCCGAGGATCGCGTGCAGGCGGGCCTCGACGTGGTCGCTCGGGTCCCGCCGCGGATCGAAGGGATGCAGGACGGCGAGCCGATGGCCGCTCATCGCGCGGTCTCCCGAGCCGGCACGGCGGAGACGGCGACGGAAGGGTCGCGTCCGACCCGCGGTTCGACGGGAACCTCGACCGGAGCCGACGTCTCCCGCGTGATACCGAGAGCGAGACGCAGCACGTAACCGACCAGCCACAGGCCCGAACGCAGGTAGCGCGGCATCATCCGCCGGGGCTCCTGGAAGGAGCGCCAGAGCCATTCGAGGCCGCTGCGCTGCATGAAGCGCGGGGCGCGGCTGCGCTCGCCGGCGAGGAAGTCGAGGGCCGCGCCGACTCCGATGTAGACGACGCCGTCGGAATGGGTCAGGGCCGCATTGGCGAAGATCTCCTGCTTCGGTGCGCCGAGGGCGACGAAGCAGATTCCGGCGCCGGAGGCCGAGATGCGTTCGGCGGCGGCGCGCGCGTCCTCGCCCACCGGGTCGAAGCCCATCGGCGGCGCCTCGATGCCGGCGACGATCAGGCCGGGGACCTCACGCCGCAGCCGGTCGACGGCGCGGCCGAGGATGTCGGTACGGGTGCCGAAGAAGTGGACCGGAATGCCGGCCGCCGCCGCGGCGCGCGACAGCGGGACGACGAGATCGGCGCCGGTGACGCGCTCCAACGGCACGCCCTCGCTGCGCGCCAACATCACCACCGGCATGCCGTCGGCGGAGATGTAGGAGGCGCGCTGGTAGGCGGCGCGGAAGGCACCGTCGCTGCGCAGCTTGGCGAGATGGTCGAGGTTGATGGTGAAGACCGTCCCGCCCCGGCCGTCGAGGACATCCTGGACGATCCGGTCGATCAACCAGGCCTCGTCGGGCACGTTCACCCGCCAGTTGTCGATGCGCGCCACTCGAGTGACCGGCGCCACCGACGAATGCTCGGCGGAACTGCGAATGACATAGGTCGTCACGGCATCACCTTTTCGACGATCGAGCAGGAGACACACGCCTCACCGCTCCATACACCGGCAAGCTAAGCAATTTGCAGCATTTTTTAAAGTCTTTCCCGGTCATGCGGTTAATCTTCGACTTGGTCGGTACTGAAAAGTGCTCTCGACTTGTTATGAACTCATCAACCATGACGACCGAGAGCGAATACCGCGACCGACATCGCGGCGAGACTGCAGGCCCCGCCGGTAACCACTGATCAACCATTCCGCGAAATCGCGGCACGGCGCACACCGGTTCTCCACGACCACCATGATCGACTGGGGCCTCCGCGCCGTCTCACCACGGGTCGGCGCCCCATCGAGTGACGCGTCTTGAGTCTCGCGCTCCACGCCCCTGCGCATCGGGGCATCCACCTCGGGTCTTCCCGCAGTCGGTCGCCGGCGACGACGGCGCGGCTGGCGACGGTGTTCGCCATCACGTCGATCGCGGTGCTGCTGCTCCTGTCGGCAATGGCGTTGATCGCGATCGGCATCCCCTATGCCTCGTCCGGCGGCCTCATCCTCTCGAAGATCCATCCGGCGACCTGGATCGCGGTTCCGGCGGTTCTTCTCACCGCCTTCGCCCATGGCGGGCCGACCCGCTTCGCGGCACGGCTGATGGTCGCGAGCCCGGGCGTGGTGGTCTTCGGCATCGCGGTGGCGCTGCTGTTCCTGCACGTGGCGCTGGTCCAGCGACTGCCGGTCTCGGCGATCGTCGACACGCTGGTGTTGCCGATGTTCCTGTTCGCGATGGTCTCGGTGATGGCCCCCGAGGCTCGACGGACGATCGCCTCGGGCATCGACGGGTTCATCGTCCTCAATGCCGTCCTCGGCCTCGTCGAATACGTCACGCGCTGGCGGTTGACCCCGATGTTCGACATCGACGGGACGATCATCGTCGACTGGCGCTCCACTGCGCTGCTCGGCCATCCGCTCAACAACGCCTTCGTCACCGGTGTCTGGATGGTGATGCTGGCGAGCGGTGCCGCGCCCGAACGCCGGCCGATCGTGCGGATCGCCGCGATGGCTCTCGGCGCGGCGGCGCTCGTCGCCTTCGGCGGACGCGTCGCGATGGTCTTCGCCTTCCTGTTCCTGGCGGTCCTCGGTGGACTGGGCGGAATGAAGCTCCTCGCCGGTCGTCGCTTCGACCTCGGCGGGGCGGCTGCGGCGCTCGCCGTCGCGACGGTCCTCGCGGTGGCGACCATCCTGCTGGTCGACGGCGGCGCTGCCGATCGACTGATCGCACGTTTCGCCGACGACGCGGGCAGTGCCGGGACGCGCATCGCCATGTTCAACATCTTCGGCGATCTCGGATGGGCGGAGTTCCTCATCGCTCCACCGCCGGACCTGATGCAGCAGGCCCAGCGCGAATACGGCATCCGCATCGGCATCGAGAGTACCGAGGTGGCGTTCGTCGCGTTCTACGGGGTGATCATGGCGACCCTGGTCCTGGCCGGGCTCGCCGCATTCCTCCGCGAACTGGTGCGCGCCACCTCGATCCGGAGCCTGTGGGCGATCGCCTTCTTCGTCGTGGTGATGTCGGCGTCGACCGGTCTCGCCAGCAAGTCGACCAATCTGGCGGTCTTCACAACGATGGTCCTGACGATGATGCCGCGCCGAGACGATGGGCCCTTCCCCAGCGTGACCCTGCGTTAACCCCGATTCCGTCCAATTCGAACGATCGGCACCTGCTTCTCCCGCTTTTCGGCCCATGACGCTATCATCGGGGCAGAAAGGGATGGTCATGGACCACGCGGACCCGTGCAACACCAGGGGTGGCGGCGTCGCCGACGGGGCGACGGCCGGAGAAGTGTGTCCGCAGCCGTTGTTCGACCGCGCCCTCCTGGCGGCGATCATTCAGCAGGTCCCGAGCGAATCCTATCGCTTCACCATGCGACGTCACGACCCCACGACGGGCCAGATGCGTTGGCAATGCGGCGAGTTCGGCGACGTCGACGGCTTCGAGGTGTTGGCGCTGATCGACCGGGGCGAAGCCTGCCTGCATCTGCGCGACATCGACGCGATCCTCGACCATCTCGACGTCACACTGCCCGACGCGCCGATCGCACCGCCGAAGAGCCATCGGCTGCAGCACGGGCTGATGCTGGTCTCGCCGCATGCGCGCACCTGTCCGGGGGCGACGGAGGGCGAGGGGGCCATCCGGGTTCTGGCCGGACGCGCCGTTCTGCTGCCGGAGCCGGACGAACTCCTGTCGACGCGCCGCGACCAGATCGTCGCCTTCGAGGCCGGGGCGGTTCTTCCCTGGCATGCCGGACCGGCCCCCATGCTGGAGGCCGGAGAGGAGACGCTCGTCGTCCTCACCTGTCAGGCGCTGCCGACGCGCCGCTTCGGCGAACTCCGCGATGCGATGACACGGGCGATGACCATGATTTCATCGCCGCGCCACGGGAGCAGCAGCGGCCGTTGCGGGGCCTCACCGAACGTCACATTCCGACTGGTGCGATCCCGCGTGGCACGCGCCGCGGGGTGAGACCCGACGGAAGACGTCCGTCGCGTGCCCGTCCGGGGCTTGCGCCTTCCGACGCCGTGGGGCGAACTCGAACGGTCGGCGATTCGAACCGTCCGCCACACCGCTTCCGGTCCGGCCCCTCCGCCCGCCACGCCTCCGATCGACGATGCTGAAACAGACGCTCCTCTACCTGCCCGCCCAATTATTGGGGCCGCTCGCCATGTTCGTCGCGGCGGTGGTGTGGACGCATCTGCTCGACGCGGCGACCTACGGCGTCGTCTCCTACGTCCTGGCGGCGCAAGAGCTCGTCTACATGATGACCATCGCGTGGTGGTCGCTCTACGTGTTGCGCTTCCGTGCCGCGATGGACGACGACCGGCGGCGGCGAATGGTCGAGGCCGACAACGCGGTCGTCCTCGGCGGCGCGCTTCTCCAGGCGATCGTGGCGGTGCCGCTGCTGCTCACGCTCGACACGCCGCCGTCGATCGGGCTGTTCGTGGCGGCGGCGGTGCTGTTCGTCACGCGCTCGCTGCTCACGCACTACAGCGAGATCGCCCGCAGCGAAGAGGCCATCCTCACCTACACCATCGCTCAGCTGACCGGGCCGCTGTTGGGAACCGTCGCCTCCTTCCTCGGGGTGATGCTGTTCGGCGCCGGACCGACCGAGGCACTCGCCGGCATCGCCGCCGTCCAGGTGGTGGGGCTGGCGGTCGTCATGGTTCGGCTCGGCGTGGCGGCGCGGCTCGTCCTGCCCGGCCGGGACATCGTCGGCGGGGCCCTCGCCTACGGACTGCCGATGCTGATCACCGGCGGCTTCGCCTGGGTGGCGACCAACGGCATCCGCCTCGCGGTGGACGAACTGGCGGGCGGCGAGGCGCTCGGTCTGCTCTCGGTCGGTTGGGGGCTCGGCCAGCGGGTGTCGAGCGTCGCGGCGATGCTGCTCACCGCCGCGGCCTTTCCGCTCGCGGTTCGGCTGTTCGAGAGCGGCGACCAGAAGGGGGCGCTGAAACAGCTCTCCGACAACGGTTCGATGCTGTTCGCGCTCCTCGCACCGACCACCGCCGGGGTGGCGATGGTCAGCCGACCACTGGTCGAGTTGATGATCGCCGCGCCGTTCCAGGCGGCGACGATCGCCATCCTGCCGCTCTCGGTCCTCGCCAGTTCGGTGCGCAATCAACGCGCCCACTCGATCGATCAGGTCTTCCTGCTGCATGCGGCGCCACAGCGGCTGATCCCTCTCCTGCTGATCGAGGCGCTCGGCTGTGTCGCGGGGACTCTCGTGGGGCTCGTCTGGGGGGGCAATGGGCTGGTGGGGCTGATCGCGGGGGTGGTCGGCTGTCTCGCCGGCTCCACGCTCGGCGCGGTGGCGACGTTGGTCGTGGCGGTGCGCGAATACGGACTGGTGGTGCAATGGGGCCGCTGGGGGCGGATCCTGGCCGCGACGGCGGCGATGTGCACAGCGCTGGCGGTCGTGCCCCGGGGTTCGGGGCTCATGGTCCTCGCCGGCGAGATCTGCCTCGGTGTCGTGGTCTACGGCAGCGTCCTGGCGTTGCTGTTCCCGGCGGAACGGACGCTCCTGATCACGAAGTTGCGCAGACGAACCGCCTGAGGCAGACAGTCGTCGCCTCGCGTGATAGAGCGGAAAACTACGAACAGTCGCCTCGGCGACCGCTGAACCCGAGACCGCGACGGATCCACCGATGCCCTCCTCCGACGCGCCGACCGTCCCTTCGGTCCATGGTCGCGACGTTCTTCGATTCCGCGACTTCCGACTGTTCCTCGGTGCGCGCTTCGCCACCGGCCTCGCCATGCAGGTGCACGACGTCGGCGTCGGCTGGTACGTCTACGAGATCACCCGCTCGGCCTGGGCGCTGGGGCTCGTCGGCCTCGCGGTGTTCCTGCCCAATCTGGTCTTCGCGCTCTTCGGCGGCGAGGTCGCCGATCGCTTCGACCGGCGGATCGTCGTCACCCTCGCCTTCTCGACCATGGCGCTCGCCGCGCTCGGGCTTCTCGTCACGGTGCTGACCGGAGCGACCTCGCCGATCCCGATCTATGCCTTCGCGGCGCTGATCGGTACGGCGCGAGCGTTCGGCATGCCGGCCTCGCAGGCGCTGGTGCCGACGCTGGTGCCGCGTGAAGTGTTCCCGCGGGCGGTGGCGCTGGTCTCCTCGGTCTGGCAGATCTCGACCATCGCCGGACCGGCGGTCGGCGGCATTCTCTATGCCTTCGGAGCGACGGTGGTCTTCGCCTCGGCCTGCGCCGCCTTCGCGGCGGGCGCCGTCGCGGTATTCCTGACAGCACCGCGTCCGGTCGCCCACGACGGCAGTCCGCCGAGCCTCGAACGGCTCTTCGCCGGCATCGCCTTCATCCGCTCCAAGCAGGCGATCCTCGGGGCGATCTCGCTCGATCTCTTCGCCGTGCTGCTCGGCGGCGCCACGGCGCTCCTGCCGATCTATGCCCGCGACATCCTGATGACCGGCCCCTGGGGCCTCGGGCTGCTGCGCTCGGCCCCGGCGGTCGGGGCGGCGGTGGTCGGGCTGATCCTGGCGCGGCGTCCGCTGGAGCGACGGGCGGGGCCGACGATGTTCGCCTCGGTCGCCGTCTTCGGCCTCGCCACCATCGGCTTCGGCCTGTCGACGTCGATCGTCCTGTCGCTCGGCTGTCTGCTCGTGCTCGGCGCCTCGGACATGGTGTCGGTGGTGATCCGCCAGACGCTGGTCCAGCAGGAGACGCCCGACGCGATGCGGGGGCGTGTCTCGGCGGTCAATTCGGTGTTCATCGGAGCGTCCAACGAGCTCGGGCAGTTCGAATCCGGCGCGGTCGCGGCGCTGATCGGGCCGGTCGGCTCGGTCGTCTTCGGCGGGATCGGCACGCTGGTCGTGGCGGGTCTCTGGATCCGCCTCTTCCCCGGGCTCGCCCGACGCGACAGACTGATCGAGAGACCGGGGGAGCACGGGTGAGCATGGGTGGGTTCGACATCGGCCAACTGGCCTTCCTGGCAGTGGTGCTGCTCTCGGCCGGCGTGGTCTCGGGGCTGCTCGCCGGGCTCTTCGGGGTCGGCGGCGGCGCGGTGATGGTGCCGGTACTCTACCAACTCTTCGGCGTGATCGGCGTCGCCGATGATCTGAAGATGCAACTCGCGGTCGGAACCTCGCTGGCGGTCATCATCCCGACCTCGATCCGCTCCTTCATGACCCATCGGGCGCGCGGTGCCGTCGACGAGGAACTGCTGCGCGCCTGGGCGCTGCCGGTGATCGGCGGTGTCGTCCTCGGGTCGTGGGTCGCCTCCTTCGCCCCGCCGGCGGTGTTCAAGCTGGTCTTCGTCTTCGTCGCCTGGGCGACGGCGGTGAAGCTCGGCTTCGGCAAGGCGTCGTGGAAGATCGCCGACGACGTGCCGGGCGAGCCGTGGCGGGCGGTGATCGGCGGTGTCACCGGGCTCCTCTCGGCGCTGATGGGGATCGGCGGCGGTTCGATCGTCAATCTGGTGCTGAGCTTCTGCAACACCCCGATCCACCGCTCGGTCGCCACCGCCTCGGGTGTCGGCGTGCTGATCTCGATCCCCGGCGCGATCGGCTACGTGCTGGCCGGCTGGGGCAAGATGGGGGCGCTGCCGCCGCTCTCCTTCGGCTTCGTCTCGCTGATCGGCGCGGCGCTGATCATGCCGACCAGCGTCTGGGTGGCACCGATCGGGGCGCGGCTCGCCCATCGGCTGCCGAAGCGGGCGCTGGAGATCGGCTTCGCCCTGTTCCTGGCGGCGATGGGCCTGCGTTTCCTCGTCTCTCTCTTCTGATCGGAGGTTCCGCGATGTCCGCTGCCGCACCCCGTTTCGACCGTTCCTTCGATCCGCGTCACGGCGAGCCGGTGCGGCTCTCGGATCTCGTCACCCGGGTGACGGCGCGGAACCCGGGGCCCTTCACCTTCCACGGCACCAACACCTATCTCGTCGGCATCGACGAGATCGCGGTGATCGATCCGGGGCCGGACGATCCGGCCCATGTCGAGGCGATCCTGGCGGCGGTCGGCGGGCGGCCGGTCACGGCTATCCTCGCCACCCACACTCATCGCGACCATTCCCCCGCCGCCCGGCCGCTCCGGGCTGCGACCGGGGCGAAGGTCTACGGCGAGGGGCCGCACCGGCCGGCACGGCCGCTGGAACTCGGCGAGATCAACCCGCTCGACGCCTCCGGCGATCACGACTTCCGCCCCGACGTGGTGCTCGGCGACGGCGATCTCGTCCGCGGCGAGGGCTGGACGCTGGAGGCGTTGGCGACGCCGGGGCACACGCCGAACCATCTCTGCTTCGCGCTCTGGCAGGAAGACACGATCTTCACCGGCGACCACGTGATGGCGTGGTCGACCTCGATCGTGGCCCCGCCGGACGGGCTGATGGCCGACTACATGGCCTCGCTCGCCCGGCTGATCGCGCGGCAGGAGCGGCTCCTCCTGCCGGCCCACGGCGCCGGCATCCCCGAGCCGACCGAATTCCTGGAGGCGCTGGTGCGCCACCGGCTGGGGCGGGAGAAGGCGGTGCTCGACCGGCTGGCGGCGGGCGACGAGACCATCCCCGACATGGTGCGCGTGGTCTATGCCGAGGTCGACCGCTCGCTCCACGGCGCGGCGGCGCTGTCGATGCTCGCCCACGTCGAGGATCTGGTGGGGCGCGGGCTCGTCGTCTGCGACGGGCGGGTCGATCTTCAAGCGCGCTATCGACTCACGTGAGCGGGCGGGCTCACCGCCCGTAGCTCGCCACCACGCGGCGGTCGAGTTCGTCGAGGAAGGCGCGGATGCGGCGGGCATTGCGGCCGAAATCGTGGCTGCCCCAGCGGATCGACGAGCGCATGTCGATGCGACTGCCCGAGGGCTCGGGCAGGACACGGATCACCACGTCGTCCTCGAAGCCGAAGACCAGGGTGCGGGCCACCGCCTCGATGCGGCCACGCTCGCCGTCGCCGGCGGGGTTGAGCATCTCGGTCACCTTCCAGCCCTCCTCCTCGACGAGGCGGCGGGTGACCAGGAAGAGGAGGTCCGAGCCAACCGAGAAGCGGCGGGTGACGATCTCGGGCCAGAGGGTGCGGATGCGGGCGCGCTCGTCGGGTTCGGGCGGGCGGGCGGTGTTCCAGCGGCCGGCGCGCAGGAAGGCGGCCTCGCGGTAGAGCGGCGGGTCGACGGCGTCGGTCGAGACGTCGATCACCTTCGGGAATTCCACCCACTCGACCGCCAGATAGGCGACGGGCGAGAGCGCCAGCACCGCCCAGATCGCACCGATCGCGGCATCGCGTCCGCCGAGACGGCCGTCGTGCCAGACCAGCGCCGAGGCGGTGATCGCCAGAGCGAGCGCCAGCGCGGCGAAGCCGAAGGCGGCGGCGACCAGCACCAGCGCCTGATGGGTCGGCATCATGCCGAGGCGGTGGGCGAGCGTCGAGATCACCAGTACCGGCACCGAGAACGCGCCGAGCCACCGGCTCCAGCCGGCGATCAGGGAACGGCGCTCGGGGGGGCGATAGACCATGGCGATCCGGACGGGAGGGACGACTGCGGGCGGAGATTCGCCCCCGCCGGCCGCTCGCCTCCCTTACCACGTCCGCGCCGGAGGGGCGAGGGAGGTCCGGCCGACCTTTGACGCGGGGCGCGAAACCGGGCATGACGGCGTCCGACCGATCCGGCGCCCACCGCGCTTCCCCGCATCGAGGACGAGACCATGACCGACACGCCCGAGACCGAAGCCCCCGCCGAAGCCCCCGCGCTCGAGACCCCGCCCGACCGTCTGGCGGCCGATCCGTCGAGCCCGTTCTTCGACGCGGACACCCTGCAGCGCGGCGTCGGCGTGCGCTTCAAGGGGGTGGAGAAGTTCACGGTGGAAGAATACTGCGTCTCGGAAGGCTGGGTCCGCCTCCCCGCCGGCAAGGGCCGTGACCGCTTCGGCCGCCCGCTGCTGATCAAGCTGACGGGCGAGGTCGAGGTGTGGTTCAAGGAGTGAGCGGAGCCGTTCCCTCGATCGGGTGAAGCGTCGCCCCCGAGCATTTCGATATTTCAGAATGCTTCGGCCCCGGATGCGCTTGTGGTGTCTCCGGCAGCTCTCTAGCTTCGGCGCGAAACCTCGTCCGAACCCGGGAGCCTGCCATGATCCTCCGCCTCGCGACCGCCGCCGCCATCGCCGCACTCGCCGTCGTCGGAACGGCACGTGCCCAGGACGCGGGAGCCGACGCCCGGCTCGCCAAGGCGCGCGGCGCCGTCAAGGGGCTGGCCGAAAGCCTCCAACCGACTCTGGTCAATGCTCTGAAGACGGGCGGACCGGTCGCGGCGATCGAGGCCTGTCAAGGAGCTGCGCCCGACCTCACCGCCGCGCAGTCCACGGCGCACGGCCTCACCGTCGGCCGGACCGCGCTGCTGGTACGCAACCCGGCCAATGCACCGGATGCGTGGGAGCGAAAGGTGTTGGAGAGCTTCGCCGCCAAGATCGACGGCGGAGCCAACCCCGCCTCCGTCGATTTCGGCGAAGTGGTCGAGGAGGGCGGACGCAAGTCCTTCCGCTACATGAAGGCGATCCCGATGGCTGCGGAGCCCTGCATGCTCTGCCACGGCCCGGAGCTGAAGCCGGAGATCGCGGGCGAGGTCGCCAAGCGGTATCCGCAGGACAAGGCGATCGGCTTCACGCCCGGCAAGCTGCGTGGTGCCTTCACGGTGAAGATGGCGGCGGACTGAGGTTCGCCCGAGGGGATGAAACGATCGAGGGCGCCCGATGGGCGCCCTCTTCGTATCCGAGATCGGGCTCGGACCGCTCACGCCTCCGGGAAGCGATAGTCCCGGAACTGCTCCCTCAGCGTCATCTTCTGGATCTTGCCCGTCGCCGTATGCGGGATCTCCTCGATGAAGACCACGTCGTCGGGCATCCACCACTTGGCGATCTTGCCCTCGTACCAGGCGAGCATCTCCTCCCTGGTCGGCGACTTGCCGGCCTTGGGGACGACCACCAGGAGCGGGCGCTCGTCCCACTTGGGGTGCGGGATGCCGATGACCGCGGCTTCCATCACGTCGGGGTGGGCGACCGCGAGGTTCTCCAGGTCGATGGTCGAGATCCACTCGCCGCCGGACTTGATCACGTCCTTGGCGCGGTCGGTGATCTGCATGTAGCCGTTCTCGTCGATGGTGGCGACGTCGCCGGTGTCGAAGAAGCCGTCGGGGCCGAAGTTCTCCTTGCCCATCCCCTTGAAGTAGCCGCCGGCGATCGCCGGACCACGGACGCGCAGCCGGCCGAAGGCCCTGCCGTCGCGAGGCCTTTCGTTCCCCTGGTCGTCGGTGATCTTCATCTCGACGCCGAAGGGCGGAACGCCCTGCTTGACCTGGAGATCGATGCGGCCGTCGAGATCGAGGGCGGCGGTCTCGGGCTTGAGGCCGCAGATGGTGCCGAGCGGGCTCGTCTCGGTCATGCCCCAGGCGTGGGCGACGCGGACGTCGTAGACCTTCTCGAACTTCTCGGTGATGGCGCGCGGGC
>ERZ1645187.683-NODE-683-length-33092-cov-40.282501_pt1 | contig 33092 bp, 28 predicted proteins | sample MGYA00575352_ERZ1645187 | MGnify/ENA primary metagenome ERZ1645187 (study PRJEB40837, sample SAMN11349314) | freshwater sediment metagenome | isolation source: river sediment | host: Sediment | place: India: Wazaribad , New Delhi | collected 2017-02-21 ... | reverse complement strand
CCGCGCGCCTTGTCGTCGAGCGTCAGCATGCAATTGGTGTCCTTGCCGTCGCGCAGGATGGCGTAGCGGCCGGCGACCTCGCCGGGCTTGGCGGGCGGACCGGCGTGCGCGGGCGCCGCCTGCGCGGTTTGCGTCGGCTTGGGCGCAGGCGCGGCGGCTGGTTGCGGTGCGCCGGCGGGCGGGGTGACAACCGAGAAGCCAGGCACGCCCGCGCTGTTCTGGGCGACGCGCACGGGGGCGATTTCGTAGGTTTCGCCTTCCGGCCCGGTGGCGACGAACAGATTGCGGCCGGGCGCGGATGCGAAGGACAGAACCGGCTTGCCGGCGGCGTCGATCATGCCGAGCTGGTCGCGGGCGGCGCTCGTCCAGCCGCGCACGTCCATCAGGATCGGCATGGCGCGGCGGCAGCCGGCGGGCATGGCGACGGCGAAGCCTTTGTCCGTCGGCTCCTCGCGCAGCATGAGGCGGCATTTGCGATTGGTGTCGTTCAGCGACATGTCCCATGCGCCGAGCGCGGCTTTCGCGTCGGGCAGATCGATCGCCGCGACGGCCGCGAAGGGCGCGGCGCTCAAGACAATCAGGCAGGCTGCGGCGGCGACCGTGGTCTTGCGCGTCTGAGCCATGTGAATTTTCCTCCACCTCGAACTGCGGCGCGGTCTGCGCCTGCCCGTCCGACTCAAATTATAAAAAACGCCTCAATGTGCCGCGTCTTGCGTCATAGGCCAAGGCGTCTCTGCAACAGGCGTCAGCGGGCCCTTGCCGGCGGCGAAGGACAAAAGATTGTCGACCTGCAATTGCCCCATTGCGTCGCGCGTGTGCTGGGAGGCCGAGCCGACATGCGGCAGCAGCGTGACATGCGGGATGTCAATCAGCGCCTGCGGGACTTGCGGCTCGCGCGCGAAGACATCGAGGCCGGCCGACATGATCGTCCTGTCGCGGAGCGCCGCGATCAGCGCCTCCTCGTCGACGACGGAGCCGCGCGCGATGTTGATCAGCACGCCGTTGGGGCCAAGCGCCTTCAGCACGTCGGCGTTCACGAGCTTCGTCGCGCCGGCGTCGCCGGGCGTCGCCACCATCAGGATGTCGCAGTCGCGGGCGAGCGTGACGGCGCTGTCGCGATAGGCGTAGGACACGTCGGCGCGCGGGCGGCGGTTGTGGTAGAGCACGCTCAGGCCGAAGGCTTCGGCGCGCCGGGCGATGGCGAGGCCGATGCGGCCGAGACCGAGCACGCCCATTTTGCGGCCGCGCAAGGTGCCGGCCGTCAGCGGGAATGGCTTTTCAAGCCATTTGCCGGCGCGCAGATAGCGCTCGGCTTCGCCGAGGCGGCGCAGGGTCATGACCGTCAGGCCCATGGCCACGTCGGCGACTTCCTCCGTCAGCACGTCGGGCGTGTTGGTGACGACAACGCCATGCTTGCCAGCCCAGACGGCGTCGATCTGGTCGTAACCGACGCCGAAATTGGCGATGATGCGCAAGTTCGGGAACCGGCTCATCAGCGCCGCGTCAATGGCGGGACCGGCGACGCCGACGGCCAACGCGCTGATCCGCGGGGCGACGTCGGCGAGAAAAGCCTCGCGGTCGGCCGCCTGCCAAAGCTTGTGCAGGATGAAATTCTGCTCGAGTTTTTCAATCACGCTCGGCAGCAGGACGCTCGGCGTCAGAATCTCGAAATCGCTCATCCGTCCATCCCGTTTGTCATTGCGCCGCCGGCGTCTCTGTGAAAAATTGACTGAAGTCAAAGAGCTTATCGAAGGTCGCGGGCATGATGCGCGCCATGTCCAAACCCATTGCGTCTCTTATTCTCGCTGAGCGCTCGGTTCCGCGCTATACGTCTTATCCGACCGCGCCGCATTTTTCTGCGGCCGTGGACGGCAAGCTCGCCACGCATTGGCTGCGCGAGTTGCCGGGCAGCGCGTCGCTGTCGCTTTATCTGCATGTGCCGTTCTGCTCGGCGATCTGCAATTATTGCGGCTGCAACACCAAGGCCGTCCGCAAGGAAGAGCCGCTCGACGCCTATACCGAGACGTTGCTGCGTGAAATCGAGCTGATGGCCAAGGCGACGCCGGCGCGCCGCGTCACCGATCTGCATTGGGGCGGGGGCACGCCGAGCCTGCTCGGGCCCGAGCGCCTGTTGCGGCTGTGGACACGCGTTTCAGCCTGTTTCGATATCTCGCCGGACGTCGAGCACGCCATCGAACTCGACCCGCGCACGGTCGACGAGGCTTTGGTCGAGGGACTCGCCAAAGCCGGCGTGACGCGCGCCAGCCTCGGCGTGCAGGATCTCAACGATCATGTGCAGGTCGCCATCGGCCGCGTGCAGCCGTTCTCCATCGTCGAGAATACGGTGCGCCTGCTGCGCGGCGTCGGCATCGAGGCGATCAATCTCGATCTCATGTATGGACTGCCGCATCAGAGCGAAGCGGACGTGCGCCGGACGGCGGAACTCGCCGCGAGCCTCGATCCTTCGCGGCTGGCGATCTTCGGCTATGCGCATGTGCCGTGGTTCAAAGTGCATCAAAAGCTGATCGACGCGGCGGCGCTCCCGGGCGCGGCCGAGCGCATCGCGCAGGCGGACGCCGCGCGCGACACGCTGGTCAAGCTCGGCTATGCGGCGATCGGTCTCGATCATTTCGCGCGGCCCGAGGATCCGATGGCCGTCGCCGCCCAGTCGGGGACGCTGCGCCGCAATTTTCAGGGCTATACGACCGATCAGGCGGACGCACTGCTGCCGCTGGGGGCCACTTCCATCGGGCGGCTGCCGCAAGGCTATGTGCAGAACGCCTCCGACGTCGCCGGCTGGCGACGCGCGGTCAACGCTGGCAAGCTTGGCGTCGTGCGCGGCGTCGCCTTCACCGACGAGGATCGCGCGCGGGCGGCTGTGATCGAGCGCCTGATGTGCGATTTCGCCGTCGATTACGGCACCATCGCGCAGGCCTATCTCGGCCGGCTCGAAGCGCTCGACGACGCGGCGGAGTCGTTGCAGGGCCTCGTCGCCGATGGCGTGGTCGAGGTCGAGGGCCGCAGCGTCGCCATCACCGAACAAGGCAAGCCCTTCATGCGGCTCGCGGCGGCGGCGTTCGACAGCTATCTCAAGGCCGGCGCGGCGCGCCATTCCGTCGCCGTTTGATCAGGGCTATTCGCCTCTGACGGCGCGTTCGCGCGCCCAGAGGTAGAGGCCCGAGGCGATGACGACGCCGCCGCCGACAAGCGTCCACGGGCCCGGCACGTCGCCGAAGATCAGCCAGCCAAGCGCGGTCATCCAGACGATCTGCGTGTAGACGAAGGGCGCGAGAATGGCGGCCGGCGCGCGTTGATGCGCGAGGATCAGCAGCCAATGCGCCACGCCGCCGAAAACGCCGGTCATGAACAGCATGAGCCAGATGAAGCCGCTCGACGGCCAGACCCAATGGGCGGGCAGCAGCGGCGTCAGCAGCAGGCCGGACATGGCGGTGTAAAGCGTCGTCGTGCGCCATGAATCGGCGGCCGAGATCATTCGCGTCAGCACCGCATAGAGCGCGTAGCACAGCGTCGCGCCGAAACTGTAGAACATCGCCGGTTTGAAATTCGCGCCCGGCCGCGTGACGATGAGCACGCCGCAAAAGCCGACGAAAATGGCGATCAACCGGCGCGGCCCCACCCATTCGCCGAGCACCGGCCCAGCAAGCAACGCGACGATCAGCGGCAGCGAGAAGCCGATGGAAGTGGCTTCGGCCAGTTGCAGCGTTTGCAACGCCTCGAAGTTGAACAGGGTCGAGCTGACCAGCAGGATGGCGCGGGCGAATTGCGTCCATGGCCGATGCGACACGAAGACATTCGGCCCGCGAAACGGATTGACGAGGATCAGCATCAGCAGGGTCGCGCTGAAATAGCGAAACCACACCATCATCAGCAACGGGACGTGCAGGTTCAGCCATTTGCCGCTCGAATCGAGCAGCGAGAAAAAGAAAATCGTGGTCAGTTGCAGCAAAATGCCCGTGCGCCGCATGGCGCGGTCGGCCGGGTCGTCGATAGGAGATGAGGCGGGCCGAGACGTGCGATTGGCGGAGGACATGCAAAAATCCGGGAGACAGGGCAAGCTAGCCTGTCACCCGGCGATCTGGCGACCATAAGTTGCCTGCGCATGGTAGGCATGCGTTCGTTGCATATCTCTGGCGCGAGTGTTTGCCGCGAACGCATGGTTTGCGCCTGCGGTCTTGTGAGGCGCTCGCCTCAGCCTTAGCGTCTGACGCCAAGGCTGGCCGCAGGGCGAGCGAAACGATCAGGCGCCGGGACTGTCCAATGCCGCCCACGAAATATTGGATCGAGATGCGGACGGCCGATTTCCGCGCGGCGCGGATGGCGGATGTCATCGCCGTGCTGCCGGTGGCGGCCATCGAGCAGCATGGGCCGCATCTGCCGGTCGGCGTCGATCTCGCCATCATGCAGGGCTATCTCGCCCGCGTCGTCGAACGGCTGCCCGCCGATCTGCGGGCGCTGTTTCTTCCCGTTCAGGCGGTCGGCGTCTCGACGGAACATGGCGATTTTCCCGGCACGCTGACGCTGTCGCCGCAGACGGCGCTCGCAAGCTGGCGCGAGATCGGGGCGAGCGTGGCGCGCACGGGGTGCCGCAAGATCGTCATCGTCAATTCGCATGGCGGCAATTCGGCGCTGGTCGATATTCTCGCGCAGGAGCTGCGCGCGCATCACGACATGCTGGCCGTGCGCGCCGCATGGGGGCGCTTTGGCGCGCCCGACGGGTTGTTCTCGGCGCAGGAGCGCGCCCATGGCATTCATGGCGGCGATGTCGAAACTTCGCTGATGCTGGCTTTCGCGCCGGAACTCGTGGATATGAGCCGCGCGGGAAAATTCACGCCGGCGAGCGTCGGCTTCGAGACGGAGTTCACCTGGCTGCGCGCCGATCGGCCTATTGGATTTGGCTGGATGGCGCAGGATTTATCCGACAATGGCGCGATGGGCGACGCGTCCGCCGCGACGGCGGCCAAGGGCGAGGCTCTGGCCGATTACGGCGCGACCGCTTTCATCGAATTGCTGCGCGACGTCGAGGCGTTCGATCTGGCGCGGCTGGGTTAAAGCGTCTTTTCGAAGCGCAGCGCGGCTTCGCCGTCTTCGTAATAATCCGCCACTTCATCGAAAAGCTCGTAGCCGGACTTGCGGTAGAGAGCCGCGGCGGCGTGGTTGTCGCGCCGCACTTCGAGGCGCAGGGCTTTCGCGCCGCGGGCGCGCTCGGCGTCCTCCGCGGCGATGAGCAAAATCCTGCCGAGGCCGCGCCGGCCGAAATGACTCGAGACGGCGATAGAGAACAACCGCGCGGCGCGGCGCCCGCGCGTCAGCGAAGTCAGGGCGTAGCCGGCGACGACGCCGTCCACCGTCGCGACCTGCATCATCGCCGCCGGCGCGTCGATATAGCGGCGCAGGGAGCGGCGCGACATCACGTCGCCGTCGAACGAGCTTTCCTCGACGGCGACAATCGCGTCGAGATCGATCAGCTCGGCGCGGCGGACGGCGATGGTTTCCGGCTTCATTCCGAGCGCCAGGGATAGGTCCAGGTCTCGGTCAGGGGGCGGCCCCCGACGCGCAGATAGGCGCGCAGGTTCGCCGTCTGGCCGGGATCGACCTTGACGTCGAAGGCGGCGCGGAAGCCCTTGATATAGGGGTTTGGCACGACGAAGGAGCGCGTCGCCGCGCCGACGGAGGAACTGGCGACGACCTCCACCGCGCCCGGATTGGCGAGGTGGAAAGCCAGATCGCCGCCGGCGAAATCGATGATGAAGCGCTTCGTTCCGGGCACGACCGGCTCGTTCGAGCCATGGGCGCGGGCCTGCGTCAGATAGGTGTTGACGGCGCGGCCAGCGGGGGAGTGATTGGCGCCGTTCAGCGTCGAGGTCAGGCGGTAGCCGTAGGTGAAGGGCTTGCCCGGCTCGAGCGGCTCCTTGGGAACCCAGCTTGCGACGATGTTGTCGTTGGTTTCGTCCGTCGTCGGCAGTTCGATCAGCTCGACGCGGCCTTCGCCCCAGCCTTCATGCGGCTCGATCCAGTAGCTTGGACGCAATTCGTAGGAGAGATCGAGATCCTGATAATGCTCGAAGGTGCGGTCGCGCTGCATCAGGCCGAAGCCGCGCGGATTGGCGTCCATGAAGGACGAAATCTCCATCACATTGGGATTGCGCAGCGGGCGCCACAGCCATTCGCCCGAACCCGTGTGCATCAGCACGCCGTCGGAATCATGCAATTCGCGGCGGAAGTCGAAGGGCTTGCGCTGCTCGTTCTCGCCCATGAAATACATGGAGGTGAGCGCCGCCAGGCCGAGTTTCACGTCCGGCCGGCGGGCGAAGATCGTGGCGGTCGTCTCGATGATGGCTTCCGGGCCGGGAAAGACTTCGAACCGGTAGGCGCCCGTCACGGAGGCGCCGTCGAGCAGCCCGTGGATGACGACGCGATCGGCCGTCGCTTCCGGCGTCTCGATCCAGAATTCGCGGAAGAAGGGGAATTCCTCCGCATTGGTTCCGGCGCTCACCGCCAGCGCGCGCGCCGACAGGCCATAGCGCTGGCCGCGGCCGAGCACGCGGAAATAGCTGGCGCCGACGAAGGAAATCAGCTCGTCCAGCACCTTGGGATCGTTGAGCGGGTAATGCAGGCGGAAGCCGGCGAAGCCGAGGTTGACCGGCATCGCCTTGTCGAATTTCGTCCGGCCGTAATCGAACAGGTTGGCGGCGTAGGGGATCGGCGTGGCGATGCCTTCGCGCACGAGATTGACGACGACCGGCCGGCGGTAGAGGTGGCCGAGGTGCATCGCCTGCAATTTGAACGGGCCGTTGAAAAAGGCCTTGTCGGGACGGAAGCGGATGTCGCGCCAGGCGTCGAAGTCAAGCTTCTCCAGCGCCTCGGGCAAAGGCTGGTCCTTGGCGAGCGGCGCCGCCGCCAGCTCGCGCGCGCGGCGCACAACGTCCTGAAAGCCGAAACGCGGCGTCTGCTGGGCGCGCGGTCCGGGGCCCGCCATGGATGGATCGCTCTGGGCGGCGGCTGCGGACGGCGCGAGGCCCGCGAGCCCGGCGGCTGCGAGGGTGGAGATGACCGATCGACGGGTGGGATGAGCCATGATGCAAGGGTTCGCAGACGGAAGCGGCGGGCCGCGGATGCTTGCAGGAGGTAATGCGTCTTGCGGCGGCGGACAAGCCCGGCGGGCGCGGGCTGAGCCCCGGACGGCGCTTTTCGGTTGACCTTGACGGAACGGTTTGGTTTCAACCCCTCACGTATTTCTTGGCGCGCAGGCGCCCCCGCATGTTTCAGGAGACTTCGATGGCGAAATGGCCCGTGCATGGCCGCATCAGCGGCCCGATCGTGATGATCGGCTTCGGATCGATCGGCAAGGGCACGCTGCCGCTGATCGAGCGTCATTTCGATTATGACAAGTCGCGTTTCATCATTCTCGATCCGAGCGACGCAGACCGGGCGCTTGCCGACAAGCACGGCGTCGAGTTTCGCAAGGTCGGCCTGACGCAGGCCAATTACCGCGAAATCCTGACGCCCCTGCTGACCCGCGGCGGCGGGCAGGGCTTCTGCGTCAATCTCTCGGTCGACACCGGCTCGCTCGACATCATGAAGCTGTGCCGCGAAATCGGCGCGCTTTACATCGACACGGTCAACGAGCCGTGGGCCGGCTTCTATTTCGACCATTCGAAAGGCCCGGCCGAGCGCTCCAATTACGCCTTGCGCGAGATGACGCGCGCCGAGGCCAAGCGCTCGCCCGGCGGACCGACAGCCGTCTCGTGCTGCGGGGCCAATCCGGGCATGGTGTCGTGGTTCGTCAAGCAGGCGCTGGTCGATCTGGCCAAATCCATCGAAGGCGCGAGCGTCGCGCCGACGAGCCGTGAGGAATGGGCGGCGCTGGCGCAGCGTCTCGGCGTCAAGGGCGTGCACATCGCCGAACGCGACACGCAGCGCGCCAAGCATCCCAAGCCGCAGGGCGTGTTCGTCAACACATGGTCGGTCGAGGGCTTCGTGTCGGAGGGCATGCAGCCGGCGGAACTCGGCTGGGGCACGCACGAAAAATGGATGCCCAGCAACGGCCGGACGCATGACAAGGGCTGTCAGGCGGCGATCTATCTGTTGCAGCCCGGCGCGGACACGCGCGTGCGCTCGTGGACGCCGACGGCGAAAGCGCAGCACGGTTTCCTCGTGACGCATAACGAGGCGATTTCCATCGCCGATTACTACACCGTGCGCGACGCCAAGGGCGCGGCGGTCTATCGTCCGACCTGTCATTACGCCTATCACCCGGCCAACGACGCCGTACTCTCCCTGCACGAAATGTTCGGGCAGGCCGGCGTGGTGCAGAAGCAGCATCACATTCTCACCGAGAACGAGATCGTCGACGGCGTCGACGAATTGGGCGTGTTGCTCTACGGCCACGCGAAGAACGCCTATTGGTACGGCTCGCAGCTTTCCATCGAGGATACGCGGCGTCTCGCGCCCTATCAGAACGCCACAGGCTTGCAGGTGACCTCCGCCGTGCTTGCCGGCATGGTCTGGGCGCTCGAAAATCCCAACGCCGGCATCGTCGAGGCCGACGAGGTGGATTACAAGCGTTGCCTCGAAGTGCAGATGCCCTATCTCGGCCCCGTCGTCGGCAAATACACCGACTGGACGCCGCTCACCGACCGTCCCGGCTTTTTCCCGGAGGACATCGACGCGAGCGATCCGTGGCAGTTCCGGAACGTTCTGGTGCGCTGAGGGGGAGAGCGCTGGCCCCCTCCCTAACCCTCCCCCGCTTAGCGGGAGAGGGGACAATTCAGCGTATTATAAAGATTCAGAATAGCCCCGAGCGACGCCGGGCATCCTCTCTTCCGCGAAGCGGGGGGGGGGGACAGTGATGGGGCGCCGCTACTCCGCCGCTTGCAACGTCGGCGCCGGGGTTTTGCGGAACTTCTCCAGCAACCGCGCCTCCTCCGTCTTCGCCTCCTTGACGAATTTCTCCTTCACGGGGCCGTAGCCGCGGATTTTCTCGGGCAGGGTCAGGAGAGACAGCGCCGTCGCATGGTTCTCGGGTGAGAGCGCGCCGGCGATCTCGTCGAGCAAAGTCTCGTATTCGGCGAGAATCCGGCGCTCCATCCTGCGTTCTTCGGTCTTGCCGAAAATGTCGAGGACGCCGCCGCGCAGGCCCTTGAGCTTCGTCAGCATGCGCATGGCGCGCATCATCCACGGGCCGAAGTTCGACTTGACGGGCTGGCCCTTGCTGTCGCGTTTGCCGAAGATCGGCGGCGCCATGTGGAATTGATAGCGCAGATTATCGCCTTCGAACGTCGCTTCGACCTGCTTCTGGAAGGCGCCGTTGGTGAAGAGACGCGCCACCTCGTATTCGTCCTTGATCGCCATCAGCTTGAACAGGTAGCGCGCGGCCGCCTCCGCCAAGCCGGATTTGCCGGGCGCGCGCGTCTTTTCAAGATCGGCGATTTTCGCGACGCGCGCGCGGTAGCGCTCCGCATAGGCGGCGTCCTGATAATCGGCGAGGAAGGCGACGCGGCGCGCGAGCATTTCCTCGAAGCTTTGCGACAACTGGCGATCGCCTTTCGGCTTGCGCAGGGGCGCGACGATCTCTTCGACGGCTTGCGGGTCAGCGGCCGCGCGGCGCCCCCAGACGAAGGCGGCCTGATTCATGGCGACCGCCTCGCCGTTCAGTTCGATGGCCTTCAGAATCGAGGCTTCCGAGAGCGGCGTCATGCCGAGCTGCCAGGCGTAGCCCAGCATGAACATGTTGCCGGCGATGGAATTGCCGAGCAGCGCAGTGGCGATGCCCGAAGCGTCGACGAAGCGCGCGCTTTCGCCGGCATGGGCGCGGATGGCCTTTTTCAGCCGCTCCGTCGGCAGCGAGAAATCGGCGTTGCGGGCGAAATCGCCGGGATAGACTTCTGCGGTGTTCACCACGACGCCGCTCTCGTCCTTACGCATGGCGGCCAGCACCTTCTTGGCGCCTGTGACGACGAGATCGCAGCCGAGCACAAGATCTGCTTCGCCCGCAGCGATGCGGATCGAATTGATGTCGCCGGGTTTCGCAGCGAGCTTCACGTGGCTGTAGACCTGACCGCCTTTCTGGGCGAGGCCGGCCATGTCGATCATGCCGCAGCCCTTGCCCTCAAGATGCGCGGCCATGCCGAGAATGGCGCCGATGGTGACGACGCCGGTGCCGCCGACGCCATCGACGAGAATGCCGAATGGCCTGTCGCCGATCGCGGGAATCTTCGGTGCGGGCAGGGCGGGCCAGTCGCCGAGCGCGACGCCGGTCGCGGCGATCTTCTTCGGTTTTGCGCCATGCACCGTCACGAAAGACGGGCAGAAGCCGTTGACGCAGGAGAAATCCTTGTTGCAGCTCGACTGGTCGATGGCGCGCTTGCGGCCGAATTCCGTGTCGAGCGGCTGCACCGAGACGCAGTTCGACTTGACGCCGCAGTCGCCGCAGCCTTCGCAGACGAGTTCGTTGATGATGACGCGCTTGTCGGGGTCCGGGAACGTGCCGCGCTTGCGCCGACGGCGCTTTTCGGCGGCGCAGGTCTGATCGTAGATCAGCACGGTGAGGCCGGGGATTTCGCGCAGCTCGCGCTCGACGTCGAGCAATTGCGAGCGGTGGCGGATGAGCATGCCGCTGGGGAAGTCGTAGCGCTCGTCGTATTTCCACGGCTCGTCGGTGACGAGCACGAGGCGCTTGACGTTTTCGGCGGCGACCTGCCGGGCGATGGCGTCGACCGTCAGGCCGCCTTCGTGGCGCTGGCCGCCTGTCATGGCGACGGCGTCGTTGAACAGGATCTTGTAGGTGATGTTGGTGTTGGTGTCGCCGGCCCAGCGCAGCGCCATCAGGCCGGAATGGTTGTAGGTGCCGTCGCCGAGATTCTGGAAGACGTGCTTTGTCTTCGAGAAGGGCGCCTCGCCGATCCAGTTGGCGCCCTCGCCGCCCATATGGGTCCAGCCCTCGGTCTTGCGATCCATCCATTGCGCCATGAAATGGCAGCCGATGCCGGCGTAGGCGCGCGAGCCTTCCGGCACGAGCGTCGAGGAATTGTGCGGGCAGCCCGAGCAGAAATAGGGGATGCGCATGCCGGCGTCGAAGGTCTGCGCCAGCATCGCCTGCGCCTGTTCGAGGCGCTGCACGCGCTGCTCCAGCGCGCTGTCGGGCGCATGTCTGAGCAATCGCTTGCCGATGGCGATGGCGATGTCGTTGGGCTCCAGAGCGCCTTTCACCGGGAACAGCCAATCGCCCTTCTCGTCGCGTTTGCCGATGACGATGGGCTGGTTGGCCGTGCCGTATAGCTCCTCGCGCACCTGGGTCTCGATGAGCGAGCGCTTTTCCTCGACGACGACGATCATGTCGAGGCCCTGGGCGAAGTCATTCAGCTCTTCGGGCACGAGCGGCCAGGTGCAGGCGACCTTGAACAGGCGCAGGCCGAGATCGTTGGCGCGTTTCTCGTCCAGCCCGAGATCGTCCATCGCCTGACGCACGTCGAGATAAGACTTGCCGACGGTGATGATTCCGACTTTGGCGTTCGGCCCGCCTGACGTGACGATGCGGTTGAGCTTGTTGGCCTTGAGCCAGGCGATCATCGCGTCGCGCTTGTGCTCCTGAAGCCGCGCTTCCTGCTCAAGAATGCCGTCGCGCGGCCGGATGTTGAGGCCGCCGAAAGGCATTTTGAAATCGGCGGGGACAACGGGATTGATGCGGTCGAGCGAGGCGTCGATGGAGGCGGTCGATTCCACCGTGTCCTTGAGCATCTTCAGTCCGACCCATGTGCCGGTGAAGCGGCTCATCGCCCAGCCGTAGAGACCGTAATCGAGAATTTCCTGTACGCCGGCGGGCGACAGGATCGGCATCATCACATCGACGAGATGGAACTCGGACTGATGCGCGGTGGTGGAGGATTCCGCCGTGTGGTCGTCGCCCATGACCACGAGCACGCCGCCATTCTTCGATGTGCCGGCGAGATTGGCGTGGCGGAAGACGTCGCCGCAGCGGTCGACGCCCGGCCCCTTGCCATACCACATGGAGAAGACGCCATCGAACTTGCCTTCGCCGCGCATCTCGGCCTGCTGCGCGCCCCAGATGGCGGTGGCGGCGAGATCTTCGTTGAGGCCGGGCTCGAATTTCAGATCGTTGGCGTCGAAGACTTTGCGCGCCGAGTGGAAGGTCTGGTCGAAGCCGCCGACGGGCGAGCCGCGATAGCCGGTGACATAGCCGGCGGTGTTGAGCCCGGCGCGACGGTCCATTTCCTTCTGCATCAGCATCAGCCGGACGATGGCCTGCGCGCCGGAAATGAAGATCCGGTTTTTCGACAGATCGTATTTGTCGGCGAGCGAGACTTCGGCGCGGGCGGGGGCGACCTTGGCGTCCGTCATTGTGTCCTCCTGCCGGGCCTCGCGGCTCTCGGGCTGCTCATCTCGCGGATGAGTCTTATGTATATGTCAGCAATGCTGACATTCCAGCGCCGGCGCGTCAATCGGATTGCATTCGTCTTGCGTCGCCGCCTCGATTTTGTCGAAGATAACGTAAAACTGCCTGCGCCGATGCGCGAATCGGTGTCGAAGGGGAGCGAGATGCGCATTTTCTCAATCGTTGCGGCGGCGCTCGGGCTGAGCCTTCTGGCCGGCGCGGCTCAGGCCCATCCCCATGTGTGGGTGGCGGTGAAAAGCGCTGTTCTTTTCGACGGCGAGGGGCGGGTTTCCGGCGTGCGTCACGCGTGGGCGTTCGACGACATGTACTCGGCCTATGTGACGATGGGGCTCGGCAAAGACGGCAAGCCGCCGACGCGCGAGGAATTGCAGCCCGTTGCCAAGATCAACGCCGAACAGCTCGCCGGCTTCGACTATTTCACCTTCGCCAAATCGGGCGGCGCCAAGCTCGCCTTCGGCGCGGCGACGGACTACTGGCTTGAGGCGCGCGACGACAAGATCGTCGTGCTGCATTTCACCCTGCCGCTGGAAAAGCCGCTGAAGCTTGCCAAGCCGCTGTCGTTGCAGGTCTATGATCCGAGCTATTTCATCTCGCTCGAATTCGAGAAAACCGATGCGGTGAAGCTTGAGAACGCGCCTGCCGGGTGCTCGCAAAGCATCGCCGGCGCAGCGGTTTTGAGCGCGGCCGACGAAAAGGCGCGCCAGCAATCGCTGGCCGACGGGCTGGCGCCGCAGGCCGAGGGCCTCGCGCTCAAGCTCGCCGCGCGCGTCACCGTGGCCTGCCCGTGACAGGCCAGCCGCGCATAACCCGTTCGTTCCGGCGGAAGGCCGCCGTTGCGATCGCCCTATCGCTTTTCGCTGGCGCCGCGCTCGCCCAGCAGCATCCGTTTTCGGTCGGCGCACAGGAGGCGGGCGGGTCTGCGTCCGGGATCACGGGCTGGATTTTGGCGCAGCAGAGCGCGTTCTATCGCGGTCTCACCGGCGCGGTGCGCGCGGCGGCGCGCGACGGCGCGGCCTTCTGGGGATTGCTGGGGCTCAGCTTCGCCTATGGCGTGTTTCACGCCGCCGGGCCGGGTCACGGCAAGGCGGTGATCGCCTCCTACATGATCGCCAACGAACGCGCCTTGAAACGCGGGCTTGTCATCGCCGCGCTGGCGGCGGTGTTGCAGGGCGTGGTCGCGGTCGGAATCGTGGCGGTCGGCGCGCTGGTTCTCAATGCGACGGCGGCGCGGATGACCCAGGCGGCCAATGTCATCGAGATCGCCTCCTACGCCGGCATCGCGCTGCTTGGCGCGCGGCTCGTCTGGGTGAAAGGCCGTGCGCTGTTGGCCTCGCGCGCGCTGGCGCCTGTGGGCGGGCTTGCTTATGCGCCGGGCGGTTCCGACGCGGCGGGGCGGCCGCGTTTTGTCGCGGAAGCGTGCGATGTCGACCACGTTCATGGGCCGTCGTGCGGGCATGTTCACGCGCCCGATCCTTCCCGGCTTGGCGGCGAGCTGTCGTGGCGCGAGGCGGGGCTGGCCGTGTTCACCGCCGGCGCGCGTCCCTGTTCCGGCGCGATCCTCGTGCTTGTCTTCGCGCTGGCGCAGGGCGTTTTTGCAGCCGGCGTCGCCGCCGCTTTCGCCATGTCGGCCGGCACGGCGATCACCACTGGCGCGCTGGCGGCGCTGGCGGTGTTCGCCAAATCATTGGCGCAACGCTTCGGCGGCGGCGAAACGCGGGCGCTTGCGATCGTGCGTGGACTCGAATTGGCGGCGGCCGTCGCTGTGTTATTGCTGGGGCTCGGATTGCTGACCGGCGCGCTTCATGGCTCGGCTGGCGGTGTGGGCTGAGCATAAGAACAATACAAGGAGAAACGTCGATGAAGGCGGACAGGATTTTCAGCGTTGCGGGTCGAGTCGCGCTCGTCACCGGGGCCTCGTCGGGGCTTGGCAACCGCTTCGCGCGCGTGCTCGCCGCCAATGGCGCGGCTGTCGTCTGCGTCGCGCGCCGCGCCGATCGGCTGGCGGCGCTGGTTCAGGACATCGAGGCGGCGGGCGGCAAGGCCCTGGCCATCGGGGCCGACGTCTCGGACCGCGCGGCGATGACAGCCGCTTTCGACATGGCCGAAAAGACGTTCGGCGCGGTGACGATTCTCGTCAACAACGCCGGCGTCGGACTTGCCGGACGCGTCACTGATCAGCCTGACAGCATCTGGCGCGACACGATGAGCGTCAATCTCGACGCCGTCTATTTCAACGCGCAGGAAGCGGCGCGGCGCATGATGGCGGCGGGCAAGCCGGGCGCCATCATCAATATCGCCTCGATCCTCGGTTTCGGCGTCGGCAAGGGCCTGTCGGCCTATGCCGTCTCGAAAGCGGCGGTGGTGCAGCTGACCAAGGCGCTCGCCATCGAGCTGGGGCGCGCCAAAATCCGGGTCAATGCGCTGGCGCCGGGCTATTTCGTCACCGAGATCAACGCCGACCATCTGGCGCAACATGGCGACGCCATGAAAAAGGACATCCCGCTTGGTCATTTCGGCGCAGAGGGCGATCTCGACGGGCCGCTGCTGCTGCTCGCCTCGGAAGCGGGGGCCTTCGTCCATGGCGCGACCTATGTCGTCGACGGCGGCCAGATGATCGGCTTGCGCGGGTCTTGAGCGGCGCTCTTGCGCCGCGCGCCGCCTTGGGTTAGCCAAGGCGCAAAGGAACGGGAGCCGTCATGGCTGAGCAGAAGCCGATCAATTGGGCCAATCTTTCGACGCTGATCGCGGTGGCGATCCTCGTCGGCACGGAAATGGTCGGCGCCTCCTGGGCGGCGGGCTGGGCCATCGGCGGCCTGTTGCAGCTCGACGCCATGACGAGCCGCATCATCGAGACGGTTTTCGCGATCTGCGGCTTCGTCCTGCTTTTCTATTTCATGCGCTCGGCCGTTCGCCACGAGCCGATCCGCGGCTAAACCTTATTCGCACGGTTGCAGGCTGACGATATCGGCGGTTTCCTCATGGCCGCCGAGCTGACGACATTCGTTGTCGAAGCAGAGCGTCCAGCCTTCCGGGATCACGTCCGACTTGCGCAGGTCGAGCCGCGGCAGCGGCGGCAGCCGCGGTTTCCAGCGCCACATATGGCCGTCGAACACGGCGTCGTCCGGCGTCTCCATGCCGGCCCCCAGCGATTCGATGCGCGCCTCCACCGCGACAAGGCTGTCGGGCGTGATGCGCCAATGCTCCTCCCATGCGGTCTTTTCGACCGAATGGGTCCAAGCCAGCGTGAAGGCGGCGATGGCCAGTTTCGTCGTCTTCGCGCCCGCAACGATGCACAGGCTCATGCCGGCGCGCGGCCCCGGGCGGCCATCGTCTCCGCCGCCAGCAGCCCTAACCCGAGGACGACGCCGGCGAGCGTCAGCGAGAGGGCTCCGCCAGGAACGCCCAGGACGCCGGACAAGGGCGTCGCGCCGACGATCAGGATGGCGGCGAGCAGCGCCAGGGCGCGTTCGAAGAGGCTAAGGCTCCTGCGGAAATAGCCAATGGCGGCCGCGCCCCATAGGCCGATGGCGAGGCAGGTGGTGAAGATGACCCATGCGACTTCGACCGGGTAGCCGAAAGCCGTTTTCGCCTCGCCTTGCAGCATCAGCGCGGGATCGTAGACGGCGACGTAGGGAATGACGAAGCCGGCCATGGCGATGCGCACCGCCTGAAAGCCGATCTTGAAGCCGCTTTCCTTGGCGATGGGCGCCGCCGCGAAGGCGGCGAGCGCCACCGGCGGCGTCAGATCGGCGATGATGCCGAAATAGAAGACGAACATGTGGCTGACGATGAGCGGCACGCCGAGCTTCAACAGCGCCGGCGCCGCCAGCGACGAGGTGATGATGTAGGTGGGGATCGTCGGAATGCCCATGCCGAGCACGAGGCTCGTCAGCATGGTCAGGACCAGCGAGGCGAAAATGCTCGCCTGGCCGATGGAGACGACCCAATTGCCGAAGATGGTGGCGACGCCGGTCAGCGTCATCGTGCCGATGACGATTCCGACGACCGCGCAGGCGACGCCGACCGGCAACGCCTGCCGCGCGCCTTCGGCAAGCGACTCCCGACACATCGTCAGTGTCGCGCGGCCGCCGCGCACGACGAGATTGATCGCCACCAGAACGGCGACGACGATGAGCACGATATCGACGCCTTGCAGTTTCACGCCGCCGATTTCGAAGCCCTTGGAGAACATGGCGGAGCAGACGAGGCCGAGCGCGATCCAGAAGACGTAGCGCATGGCCGTCGCCGACATGTTCGCGGCGATGGAGGTTCCCAGAATGATCGCCGCCGTCAACGCCAGCGCCACGGCGCCGGCGAAAAGCGGCGTGAAGCCGGCGAACAGCAGATAGACCAGCATGGCGAGCGGCAGCAGCAGCGGCCAGCGCTCCTTCAGAGCGGCGGCGGCGCTCGGCAGCTTGTCTTTCGGCAGGCCGATCAGATTGAGGCGGCCGGCTTCGAGATGCACCATCCAGAAGGCCGAGGCGAAATAGAGGATGGCCGGAATAATCGCGGCTTTGGCGATCTCGGCGTAAGCGACGCCCAGCGTCTCGGCCATGATGAAAGCGACGGCGCCCATCACGGGGGGCATGATCTGCCCGCCCATTGAGGCCGTCGCCTCGACGCCGCCGGCGAAGGCGGCCTTGTAGCCGAAACGCTTCATCAGCGGGATCGTGAACTGGCCGACGGTGACGACATTGGCGACGCCGGAGCCGGAAATCATGCCCATGAAGGCCGAGGACACGACGGCGACCTTCGCGGGGCCGCCCTTGGCGCGGCCGACGAGACCCATGGCGACGTCGTTGAACAGACCGATCATGCCGGCGCGCTCAAGGAAGGCGCCGAACAGGATGAACAGGAAGATATAGGTCGCCGAGACGGCGGTCGGCACGGCGTAAATTCCCTCGGTGCCGAAGGCCATCTGCTCGACGACTTGATGCAGGTCGAAGCCGCGATGGTTGAGCGGCGACGGCAGTAGATGACCGAAGAGACAATAGGCGAGGAAGCCGCCGGTGACGATGGGCAGCGCCGGCCCAAGCAGCCGCCAGGCGATGACGAACAATGTGACAATCGAGATAATGCCGACGATGAAATCGAGCTGCGTCAGATCGCCGGCGCGGTTCACGAGGTCGGTATAGAACACCCATTGATAGATATTGGCGAGAAAGGCGACGAGGCCGAGCGCCCAGCCGAAAATTCTTCCTGCATTATTCGTCGAGCGCAAATTGCCGATGAGGGCGGAGGCGAGTAGCAGCAGGAAGGCGACGTGAACGGCGCGGATCACCTGACTGGGCAGGATGGCGTAGACCGCCGTGAAAAGCTGGAAGGCCGAGAAGGCCAGCGCTATGCCGATCAGAATCGTCCCCCATAGCCCTTCGCCGAAGCCCGGCGGCAGGCCGTGCTCCGGGTCGGGGTCGGTGGAGACGATGGGGTGGGCGAGGATCAGCTCCTCGTCCTTGTCGAGATGCGCGACGCCGCCGCTCGCATGTCCGCTCATTTGCGCACTCACTTGGCGACGCCCTTTTCACGGAAATATTTCTCCGCGCCGGGATGGACCGGCACGGGCATGCCTTGCAGCGCGCCTTCGAGCTTGATGCCCTTGGCGGCGGCGTGCGAGGCGGCGAGATCGGGCAGGTTCTCGAAGATCGATTTCGTCATGCCGTAGACGAGATCGTCCGGCAGGTCGGCGCGCGTGACGAGATAATTGACGACGGCGGCGACGGGCACGTCGGCGTCCTGCCCGGTATAGGTCTTGGCCGGCACCGTCGATTTGACGTAGGGCGGACCGAGCTTGTCGACGAGCGCGGCCGGAATTTCAACGATCGTGATGTCGACCGCCGAGGCGAGGTCGCGGATCGCCGCGACGCCGAGGCCCGCCGATTGCAACGTCGCGTCGAGCTGGCGGTTCTTCATCAACTCGACGGATTCGGAGAAGGGCAGATATTCGAGCTTGCCGAGATCCTTGTAGGCAATGCCGGCTGCGCCGAGAATGGCGCGGGCGTTGAGTTCCGTGCCGGATTTCGGCGCCCCCACCGACAGGCGCTTGCCCTTGAGATCGGCGAGCGTCTTGATGCCCGAATCCTTGGCCGCGACGATCTGGATGTGGTTGGGATAGATCGCGGCCAGCCCGCGCAATTTGGTCAGCTTGGCCTTGAATCCGGCTTCCTCGTCGCCGGCCCAGGCGAAGGCGAGGCTGTCGCCGAGGGTGAAGGCCAGTTCGCCCTTGCCCTGCTGGAGCAGGTTGAGATTCTCGACCGAAGCCTTGGTCGCCTGCACCGAAGGGCGCGCGCCGGGCAGCTTGTCGGTGTAGATTTTCGCGATGGCGACGCCCATCGGATAATAGACGCCCGACGTGCCGCCGGTGAGCACGTTGACGAACGTGTCCGCCCGCGCGGCTGCGGCGCCTGCGCAAATCGCGACGGCCGCCGTTGCGGCGCGCAGCAGGGTTCCGACTTTAATGGGCATGGTCTTCCTCCAAAAGATGGGCGCGTTTCGAGACGCGCGAATTCATTCTTATTTGTAAGTTTTCATGTCAGGATCGATTGCTCAAGGCATAATTCCATCCGATTCACGCGTGTTTCGCGGCTTCGGAAAGTCAGGGACCAGATTGCAATGACCGAGACCTTCGACCGACGCTCCGTTCTCAAAGCCGTCGCGGCCTCTACCGCCGCCGGGCTCGTCGCCGTGGGCGGCGCGCCGGCGCTGGCGCAGCAGGCGGGGCTGAAACTCGGCAAGGCGGCTCCCTTCACCTTCGACACGCTGAAACAACTGGCGAAGACGATGGTCGCCGCGCCCTATGTCGGGCCGTCGAAGCCGGCCCCGGAGGTGCTCGCCAAGCTCGATTACGAGAATTGGGGCAAGATCAATTTCGACATGGATCAGGCGCTGTTCGGCAAGGGGCCGGGCAAGTTCGGCGTGTCCTTTTTCCATCTCGGCATGTTCTTCCAGAAGGCCGTGGCCATGCACGTCATCGAGGGCGGGCAGGCGCGCGAAATCCTCTACGATCCGTCCTATTTCAAAATGCCGGCCGACTCGCCGGCAAAGGCCTTGCCGCAGGGGGCGGGATTCGCCGGCTTCAAGCTGCACGAGCCCAACGACGGCAAGCTCGACTGGCGCAAGAACGATTGGGTCGCCTTCCTCGGCGCGTCCTATTTCCGCGCCATCGGCGAGCTTTATCAATACGGCCTGTCGGCGCGCGGTCTGGCGCTCGACACGGCGGTCGCCGACCGGGACGAGGAATTCCCGGATTTCACCAAGATCTATATCGAGGCGCCGAAGGCGGGATCCGACACGGTGACGCTCTATGCGCTGCTCGAAGGCCGCTCGGTCGTCGGCGCCTACAAGTTCGACATGAAGCGCGGCAAAGACGTGATCATGGATATCGAGCAGACGCTGTTCCTGCGTCGCGACATCGTGCGGTTCGGCGTTGCGCCGCTGACCTCGATGTATTGGTATTCCGAGACCAAGACTTCGCGCACGGTCGATTGGCGCCCCGAAGTGCATGATTCCGACGGCCTCGCCATGTGGGCTGGCTGGGGCGAACATCTGTGGCGGCCGCTCAACAATCCGCCGCATATCATGGCCTCGGCCTTCATGGACGAGAATCCGAAAGGCTTCGGCCTGCTGCAACGCGACCGTAATTTTGATCATTATCAGGACGGCGTGTTCTACGACCGGCGTCCGAGCCTTTGGGTCGAGCCCAAGGGCCAATGGGGCAAGGGGGCGATCCATCTCGTCGAGCTCGTCACCGACGACGAGATTCACGACAATATCGTCGCCATGTGGGTGCCGGCCAAGCCCGCCGTCGCCGGCTCGGAATTCAACATCGCCTACCGGCTGCACTGGAGCGCCGACGAGCCGTTCCCGACCGATCTGGCGCGTTGCGTGGCGACGCGGCTCGGCAATGGCGGCCAGCCCGGCCAGCCGCGGCCGAAGGGCGTGCGCAAATTCATTGTCGAGTTCCTCGGCGGGGCTTTGGCGAACATGCCCTATGGCGTCAAGCCGGAGATGGTTTTGCAGGCCTCGCGCGGGCGCTTCACCGATTACAAGCTGATGGAAGCCGTGTTCGACGGCGTTCCCGGCCATTGGCGGGCGCAGTTCGATCTCGCCGATGTCGAGGGAAATGCGCCGGTCGAGATGCGGCTGCATCTGACCCTCGACGGCAAGATCGCTAGCGAAACCTGGCTGTTCCAGTATCACCCGTTCGAGACGGGCGCGAAATAACCGGTCAACGCAACGCGTCGGCGATGGCCTTCGCGTTGCTTCGCATCATGTCGAGATAGGTTGGCGCGACGCCGCCGGCCGGCGTCAGCGCGTCGGCATGGAGCGCTCCGCCGATCTTCGCGCCGGTTTCCTTGGCGAGACGTTCGGCCAATCGCGGATCGTTGAGGTTTTCGAGAAAGACGGCCGGGATTTTCTCGGCGCGAATCTGACGGATCAACGCGCCGAGACGCTTGGCGCTGACGTCGCCTTCGCCCGACACGCCCTGCGCGGCGATGAACGCGACGTCGAACGCCTGCCCGAAATAGCCGAATGCCTCATGCGTCGTGACGATGCGGCGGCGCTCTTTCGGAATGGCCGACAAAGCCCCGCCGATCTCCTGCTTCAGCGCGTCGAGCTGCTTGCCATAGGCGTCGGCGCGCGCCGCATATGATTCGCGGCCGGCGGGATCGACGCGCGACAGGGCGTCGCGCAGATTTGCGACGTAGATTTTGACATTGGCCGGGTCCTGCCAGGCGTGCGGATCGACTTCAGCATGACCATGATCATGATCGTCTTCGGCCCTGCGCGGCGTGACGCCGGCCGAGGCGATCAACGTTTCTCCCTTGTAGCCGGCGGCCTCGATCAGGCGTTTGGACCAGGCGTCGAAGCCGAGGCCGTTGACGACGACCAGGCGGGCCTGCGCCAGAATCTTCGCGTCGGCGGGTTTCGGGGCGAAGGAATGGGCGTCGGCGTTGGCGCCGACGATGGTCTCCACCGTGACGCGGTCGCCGCCGATCTGACGGGCGAGATCGGCCAGAATCGTGAAAGTCGCGACGACCTTAGGTTTGTCGGGCTGCTGCGCGGCGACCGACGTCGGCGCAAAAGCGAGGATTAGAGCGGCGAGGGCGGCGCGAAAATCAGCGATCATGGCGGGTCCGTATGGCGTCGAACAAGAATGTTATGTTATAACATCTCATCAAGGCAAGACGCCCCGATGCGGCGCGAGGCTCCATGCACGATCATTCGCACGCCCATGACCACGAGCACGCCCACGCCCACGCCCATGATCGCGTATCGGCCGGGCCGGCGGCCGCGTCAGACGCGTCGCTGCTGCGCCTGTCGGCCGTTGCGCGCGTCGGCGGCGGAGCCGTGATCGTCGGTTTGCTTTGGCTCTGCGTGTTCTGGGCGATGAGGTGAGGCGATGGCGGCGGTCGTTTTCGACAATCTGACGCTGGGCTACGATCGCCATCCGGCGGTGCATCATCTGACGGGCCGCGTCGCAGCGGGCGCGCTGCTCGCCGTCTGCGGACCAAACGGCGCTGGCAAATCGACGCTGCTCAAGGGGATCATGGGGCAATTGCGGCCCATCGGCGGCGCGGTGCGGCGCGAGGGCTTTGTCGCGCGCGAGGTCGGGTATCTGCCGCAGGCGGCGGATGTCGATCGCAGCTTTCCGATTTCGGTCGCTGATTTCGCCGCCATGGGTCTTGTCGTCGCACGCGGTCTGTTCGGCGGGCTTGGGCGCGACGCCTTGGCCCGCATCGCGGCGGCTTTGTCGGCGGTGGGACTGACGGGCTTCGAGACGCGCGCCATCGGCACGTTGTCGGGCGGGCAGATGCAGCGGCTCATGTTCGCGCGGCTGATGTTGCAGGACGCGCGGCTGATTCTGCTCGACGAGCCTTTCACCGCCATCGACGCCAATACGACCGAAGATCTCATGAAGCTTGTCGCGCGCTGGAACGCCGAAGGGCGCACGGTGATCGCGGTTCTGCACGATTTCGATCTGGTGCGCCGGCATTTTCCGCAGACGCTGCTGCTGGCGCGCGAGAAAGTTGCGTGGGGGCCGACGCGCGAGGCGTTGAGCGAGGCCAACCTGGCCGCCGCCCGTCGCATGGTCGAGGCTTTCGACGCCGCGGCGGGCGATTGCGAACGGGCGGCGTGATGACCGAGTTGCTCTTCGCGCCTTTCGGCGAGTTCGAATTCATGCGCCGGGCGCTGGTCGGGGCCTTGGCGCTGTCGCTGTCGGGCGCGCCGATCGGCGTGTTTCTCATTCTGCGGCGGATGGCGCTGACAGGCGACGCGATGGCGCACGCCATTCTGCCGGGCGCGGCGCTCGGCTATCTTGTCGCCGGCCTGTCGCTGCCGGCGATGACGCTTGGCGGGTTCGCGGCGGGCTTGATCGTGGCGGTGGCGGCGGCGCTGGCGGCGCGCGCCACGATCCTGCGCGAGGACGCGACGCTGGCCGCCTTCTATCTGATCTCGCTGGCGCTGGGCGTCACCATCGTGTCGCTGCGCGGCTCGAATGTCGATCTGTTGCGCGTGCTGTTCGGCTCGGTGCTGGCGCTCGACGACGCGACCTTGCTGCTGCTCGCCGGCATTTCCAGCCTGACGCTGCTGGCGCTGGCCGCGTTGTACCGGCCGCTGACGCTGGAGACGGTCGATCCCGGTTTTTTCGCCTCGATCAGCCGGTTGGCGGGCGTCACGCAGGCGGCGTTTCTGGCGCTGGTCGTGGTCAATCTCGTCGCCGGCTTCCATGCGCTCGGCACATTGATGTCGGTGGGGCTGATGATGTTGCCGGCGGCCAGCGCGCGACTCTGGGCGCGGACCTTGCCCGTCATGCTGGCGCTGTCGGCGGCTTTCGCGTTCGTGGCGAGCTATGTCGGCCTCATCGTTTCGTTCCACGCCGGCTTGCCGAGTGGGCCGCTGATCGTGCTCGCGGCGGGCGGGCTTTATGTCTTCAGCCTCGTGTTCGGACGCGCCGGCGGCGCGTTGCGCGGTCGGTCGGCGGGACGCCATCTCGAAGCCTGACGGCTTTCAGGGCGGCGCGCGGCGCTCTATATTGAGTCGAACGGCGGCTCAGGGCCGCCTCCTTCTTTTCGCGCGAGCCGGCTCTTTCGAGGCGGGCGACGGAGTTCCGAATGTCCGACAAAATCCCCGTGACGGTTCTCACCGGCTATCTCGGCGCCGGCAAGACCACGCTGCTCAACCGCATTCTCACCGAGGACCACGGCCATAAGTTCGCGGTCATCGTCAATGAATTCGGCGAAATCGGCATCGACAACGATCTCGTCGTCGGCGCTGACGAAGAAGTGTTCGAGATGAACAACGGCTGCATCTGCTGCACGGTGCGCGGCGACCTCATCCGCATCATCGAAGGCCTGATGAAGCGCAAGGGCAAGTTCGACGCGATCATCGTCGAGACGACTGGCCTCGCCGATCCGGCGCCGGTGGCGCAGACCTTTTTCGTCGACGCCGACGTGCAGGCCGACGCGCGCCTCGACGCGGTGGTGACGGTCGCCGACGCAAAATGGCTGCTCGACCGGCTCAAGGACGCGCCTGAGGCGAAGAACCAGATCGCCTTCGCCGACGTCATCCTGCTCAACAAGGCCGATCTCGTCTCGCCGCAGCAACTCGACGAGGTCGAGGGGCGCATTCGCGGCATCAACCCCTACGCCAAGCTGCACCGCACGGTGAAGGCGCAAATCCCGCTCGACGCGGTGCTTGGCCGCAACGCGTTCGATCTCGACCGCATTCTCGCGATCGAGCCTGATTTCCTCGCCGTCGAAGAGCATGATCACGGCCACGATCATCATCACCATGGCCATCATCATCATGACCACGACGGCGAATGCGGACCCGAGTGCGGGCATGATCATCACGGTCATGACCACCATGGCCATGACCATCATCACGAACACGGCGAGGCGTGCGGCGCGGATTGCGGGCATGAGCATCACCATCACGGCCATGGACTGAAGGTCTATCACGACGAGGACATGCAATCGCTGTCGCTCACTATCGACGGCGACGTGGACCCGGAAAAGTTCATGCCCTGGGTCAACGAACTGGTGCAGCGCGAGGGCCCGTCGATCCTGCGCTCGAAAGGCATTCTCGCCTTCAAGAACGAGCCGAAGCGCTTCGTCTTCCAGGGCGTGCACATGATCCTCGACGGCGATGTGCAGCGCGAATGGCGCGCGGACGAAAAACGCGTCAGCCGCATCGTTTTCATTGGTCGGCGCCTCAAGGCGGAGGAAATCCGCAAGGGCTTTCTCGCCTGCGCGGCGTGATCGGGGAGGGGTCGATGCGGAGCATTCTTGGCGCGGCGCTGGCGGCATGCGTGGCGACAACGCCGGCTTTGGCCGAGGACGCCCCGCCCGACAAATCGGGCTACACGCTGTTCAACCCGACGCCGGATTCGGCTTTGCGCGATTTCGCGCCCGACCGGCCCGGCAAGGCGCATGGGACGACGACGCTCGACGCCGGGCGTTTCCAGATCGAGACCGACTTCGCCAATACGACTTATTTTCCGGCGCGTCGGCCCGATCCGACGGTGCGCGCCTATACATTCGGCGCGCCGATGCTGAAGGCCGGCGTAACAAGTTTCATGGATGTCCAGCTTGTTTCGACCGGGCTCTATAATTGGCAGAGCGCCCGCGACGCGACCGGAAGCAGCGTCGCCAAAGGTTTCGGCGACACGCTGCTCGGAACCAAGGTCAATCTTTTCGGCAACGACGGCGGCGACCAGTCGATGGCGTTTCTCGCCTTCGCCAAAATTCCGACGGCGGCGCGGGCGCTCGGCAACGGCAAGCCGGAATATACATTCTTCCTGCCGTTCACGACCAAGCTGCCGCAGGACTTCATGCTGACGCTGGAGCCGGGCTACGGATCCCTGCGCAACAGCGCCAACAATGGATATCGCGGCGATTACACATTCGCCGCCAATCTCCAGCACGAGTTGTTCGTCAAAGGCCTGACCGGCGGTCTTGAGATCGCGGCCGAGTGGAGCGCAGCGCGCAAGGACAGGACCAAGGTCAGTCTCGATCCGATGTTGGCCTATCAGATCACCAAGAATCTCCAGATCGACGCCGGGCTTTATATCGGGCTGAATAGAGCAACGCCGCGTTATGTCGCCTATACCGGCTTCGCCTATCGATTCTGAACGGATGCCGCATGGCGTTTCAACTTGCCACTAAAGATCGCGTCGATCGGCTCAACGCAAAACTCAAAACCGTCGGGGCGGAACCAGCCGTCTACGGCAACAAGCTCTTCGGGCCGCGGCTTTACGGCGCGCTGCGCGATCCCGCCATCGGCGCCTATTATTTCCGCGGCGCGTGGTTCACGCTGCTCGGCGCGCCGCTCTGGCCGCTCGGGATTTATCTCGTCGACGATCCGAACGGGCCGCCGTGCCGATTCTTCGGCTGGCTGTCGTCGCGCGATTTCCGGCAGATCTTCGAGGGCGGGCTTGGCGCGTTCTACGGCTCGGCCCTGCGCGAATCGGCGCGGGGCTATCTGCTGCTGGTCGTCGCCGTAATCGCGCTTCTGTGGTTTTTTGACTGAGAGGGCGGGCTTGCGCTCCGCCGTGCGGCGGGGCATGTCGTCTTTATGCAGGACACCAATTCCCTGACCGACAAGGTCACCTCCTTCTCCCTCGGCGCGCATGTGACGGCGGCGGCGTTTCTCGGCGGAACGCCGGTCTTCGCGCTTGGCGACGGACAAGTCGCGTTCGGCGACGGCGCGCGTCGCATCGTGGCGCATCAAGACGCTTCGATCCTTTGCGCGACGGTTGCGGGCGGGCGACTTGCCACGGGCGGCGACGACGGGCGCGTCGTCGCGGTTTCGGCGGAGGGCGCTTGCGAAACGCTGGCCGACGAGAAAGGCCGCTGGATCGACGCGCTGGCCGGGCGCGACGACGGTTCGCTCGCCTGGGCGGCGGGCAAGCAGGTGCGCGCCCGCGACGCCAAGGGCGAGGTGAAAAGCTGGGGGGCGCCGTCGAGCGTGCGCGGCCTGTGCTGGGCCTCGAAGGGCTACCGGCTCGCCATCGCGCATTACAACGGCGCCTCGCTGTGGTTTCCGAACGCAGCCGCAGCGCCCGAGTTTCTGGAATGGAAAGGCTCGCATCTCGACGCCACGCTGTCGCCCGACGGGCGCTTTCTGGTCACGTCGATGCAGGAGAACATGCTGCACGGCTGGCGCATCGCCGACCGCAAGCACATGCGCATGACCGGCTATCCGTCGAAGCCGCGTTCGCTGTCGTGGTCGCATGACGGCAATTGGCTGGCGACTTCTGGCGCCGACGCCTGCATCGTCTGGCCGTTCCAGTCGAAGGACGGGCCGATGGGCAAGCCGCCGCGCGAATGCGCCGTGCGGGCGAATGTGAAGATTTCGCAGGTCGCCTTCCATCCGAAGGCGCTGATCGTCGCGGTGGGCTACGACGACGGCTGGATCATGCTGGTGCGCCTGTCCGACGCTTCCGAATTGCTCGTGCGACGCACGCCCGACGGGACGAAGGCGGCGATCACCGCGCTCGTCTGGGACGCGGCGGGCGGACGGCTCGCCTTCGGCGCGGACGACGGCGCGGCAGGCGTGCTGACCTTGCCGGGTTGAGCGGCGCTTTTCGCGAGAGCGGCGCGAAACTGGCGCCTCGGGGCGAACGCGGGCCGCCGCGCGGAAATGCCCGAGTTCAGGGCGATTGGCAGTAGACGCAGCCCGATCTGCAACGGATGCGTGCGGACGTGTCGCGATATCCGTCGCATGAATTGTCGCAGGCGACCTTACGGGATATGCAGGCCTGATACTCTCTTTGACGCTGGTCGGCGATCTGTCGCTGTTGCTGATAGGCTGCATCTCGGTTCGAGCGCTCGATCGCTTCGCGGTTCTCGCGTTGCGCGGCCGTAGCCCGGTCGGCCGCGGAAGACGCGGCGGCGGCGGCGCGCTCACTTGCCGCTTCGGTTGATTCGACGTCGTTCATGGCCGTCAGCCGCTTGGCCGCCTCGATGGCGAGATCGTCGTTGGGAAAGCGCTCGCGCAGGGTCTGATAAAGTTTCTTGGCTTTGACGCGATCCTTGGCGAGATCGTAGTCCACCGCCTTCTGGTAGACCTCGCGCGCGGTTCCGGCTTTCTGGATTTTCTCGAATACGCATTGCGCATGCTGTTTTTCGCCGGAAGCCTTTCCGTCGAGATCGCGCACCGCGTCGCAGTCGAGGCGCTTCATGGCCTCGGCGCGCTCGGAGGTCGCCTTGGCGGCGACGCATTTGGCATATTGCGGCGCGTCGCCGATCTTGCCGTCGAGATCGCGCACGGCGTCGCAATTGAACGCGTCGAGACGTTGCTTGCGTTCGTCTATCAGCACGCGCGTCTGTCTCTGGGCCTGCTCGCGAAGGCTTGCGGCCGCCGCCATGGCGTTTTCATCGCCGACGCCCCAGATTTGCAATTTTCCGCTGCTGCTGACCGCGAGCTTCGAGCCATCCGGCGAGAAGGCGGCCGCATAGACGTAGTCGCCGGCGCTGCCGTTCTGCAGCAGCTTGCCGCTCGTCGCATCGCGTAGTTGGATCGAACCGTTGGTCGTCAGCACCGCGAATTTCGATCCGTCCCGGGTGAAGATGGCGACTGCGGGCGTGCCGCCTTCGCCCTCAAGCGACCGGAGCGTCGCAGCCTTTTTCTCCGGCAGCGAAACCCTTTCGATGATGGCGCCCGGTCCGGCGAAAACGACGCAGCGCCCGTCGGGACAAACCGCGACCTTGCTGGCGTATTTCGACGATCCTTTGGGATCGACGTTGCCCCACTTGAAATTATGGGGATCGTCGCCCGCAGCTGATGTTATGCCGCCCGCCGCAAAGGCGATTTGCGCGCCGTCGCGCGTGACGGCGAGATCTTCGGAATCGCCCGGGGCGCTGCCGCAGTTGAAAATCTGCGGGTTCGCCCGCCAGACGCACATGCCGGAGCCGCTATATCTGCTGTCGCGGTGGAGGATGACGACGCTGCCGTCCGGTCGCCAGCGCGCTTGCCGGATATCGGCTGCTGCGGCGAAGTATCGGTCCGCGATCCGAGTTTGCTTTTCGAGATCGTAGAGCGAAATCCCGCTTGTCGTCGTGGTTACGGCGTAGCGGCCGTCCTCGCTCAGGCGGACTCTTTCCTTGGCGTCGATCTTGAAACGAGACTTCTCGAACAGGCCCACATCGTCAAATGTTACGATGGCCGCCTCGGCGCTCATGACGATGGTCTTGTCATCGCGATAGGCGACGGCGCGCGGCGCGTCGGACATGGCGAGCGAGCTTAGCAGTTTCAGGGGCGTCGCCTGCTGTCGGGATTGAGCCGGCTGGTTGGCGGCAGCGTCACCCGTTCCGGCAGGCGCAGGGCTGGTAATCGGGGGACCCGCCGTCTGCGCGCATTCTTTCACGACGGAAATCGAGTCGACATAGGCCGTTTCGGTCTTGCCGGTCTTCGTGCTCTTGAATTCGATCCTGGCCCATTCGCGGCCGGCCTCCTGGTTCATCGTGCGTTCGAGAACCTTGATCGGCGTCTTGTTGGGCAATGTGTCGACAAGCGCGAAGTTCTTGGCGCCCGGACCGGCGCGGACATTAGCGATGCTGACCTTGGGGTTGCAGATCACGGCGGTCTCCGCCGTCTGGGCCATCGCCGCCGGCGCCAACATCGCCATCACGGCGCCGATCGTGAGTATCGCGCGCATGTCCTGCTTCCCCGACCCGTTTCCCTGAAAAGCAGACGCACCGTAAAGGCGAGGCTTCAGTCTGCGCAATACCGCCGTCCGTTTTTTCGATGGACGCGCGGGGCGGCGGCGGATACGCCCCAAAGGCGGGAGAAAACAAGAATGATCCGATCAACCGGACCGACCATGAGCACGGCCAATTGGGGCCGGCTTTTCATGCTGGCCCTGCTATGGGGGCTGTCGTTTCCGCTGATCAAGATCATCGTCCGGGAGCTGCCGGCGATCAGCACCCTGTTCGGTCGCGTGCTGCTGGCGACTCTGGCGCTTGGCGCGGCGATGGTTCTGACGCGCACGGCCATGCCGCGCGGGCGGGCGGCGTGGTTCGCCTTTTTCGCCATGGGGTTGCTCGGCAACGTCATTCCATGGGCTTTGCAGGCCTGGGGGCAGAAGCAACTCCCCGTCGGCCTCGCCTCAATCCTGAACGCGGCGACGCCGGCCTTTTCCGTCGTGGTGATGCATGTTTTCACCGAGGACAGGGCGACGGCGGGACGGGCGCTCGGCGTGCTGCTGGGCTTCGCCGGCGTCGCGGCGTTGATCGGGCCGGGACTGCTGTTTGGCGCGCATGAGGCTCTGGGGGCCGAAATCGCCTTTGTCGTCGCCTGCGTCTTCTACGCGTTTTCAGGTCTTGTCGGGCGGCGCTTCGGCCGGCTTGGGCTGAGCCCGTTGCAGACGGCTTTCGGACTGATGGCGGCGACGACGTTGATGGCCGTTCCGGTCTGGCTTGTCGTCGACAGGCCGTGGAGCCTGCCGGCGCCGGGGATGCAGCCAATCGTCGCGCTGGCGACGCTTGCTGTTGTGTCGACGGCGGTCGCCTATATCCTGTTCTTCAGGATTCTGGTGGAGGCGGGCCCGACCAACGTGATGCTGGTGACGCTATTGGTGCCGGTGACGGCGATGCTGATCGCCGTCACGTTCATGGGCGAGACGATCATGCCGCGTCATCTCGGCGGCATGGCGCTCATCGGTCTTGGTCTTGTCGCCATCGACGGCCGGGCGATCGGCGCGCTGCGCCGCCGTCTGGGGAGGGCGTGAGATGAATGTGATCGGCGCCGTCGGCCGGCGCATCGCTCTGGGCTTCGGCCTCGTCTGCGGCGTCATCGCGTCGCAGGGGCCCGAATACGCCCAGCAATATCGCCAGCGTCTCGGCGGTGCGATCGACGAGCTGACGCGCATCGTGCAGGAGTTCGACGCCGACAGCGCGCGGGCCGGCATGACGCGGGCGGAAGGCGTCAAGCGGCTTGAGGATTCGCCCGACGAATTCGTGCGCGGCCGCGGCGTCCAGATGACCAAGGTCAGCGCCCGGCTTGATCGGCTCGGCGCGCAGCAGCAGGCTTTCGCGCAGGCCGGTCCCTATTGGCGGCTTGGCGCGCTGGCGCGCGATTTCGACGCGGAGGTGGCGCAGCGCGCGTGGTCGGTCTTCGAGCCGGCCGTGCCTGTGACGAGCGAAAGCTTCGTTATCGGCGGGGCAGGGGTTTTCGTCGGTTATCTGCTCGCCAGAATCGTCTCATGGCCCTTGCGGGCGCGGCGCAGGCGTCTTTCGGCCGCTTGAGCCTGCGGACGTCTCGTGCAAGATGGCCGCGTGGTGAGGGGAGCCTGCCGCGGGGCGGCGGCGTCAACGAGGACGAAAAGCGGTGATTTCTCCCGAACGGCTGCAAGAGATCGCGTTCTGGGCCAAGGAATTGCGCGACGACGAAGTGGAGCGCGCCGCCAAGGGCGTCATGGAAAAGAACTATGACGCGGGCGCCTATCTCACCCATCGCGGCGACAAGTTCGAATCCTGGACCGGCGTGGTTTCCGGCCTGCTCAAGGTCGGCGCGATCTCCAGCGTTGGCAAGGCGGTGACGCTCGCGGGCTTTCCCGCCGGCATGTGGTTCGGCGAAGGCTCGCTGCTCAAGGGCGAGGTGCGGCGCTACGACATTGTGGTGCTGCGCAAGTCGCGCATCGCGCTGATGAACCGGGCGACCTTCTACTGGCTGTTCGACAATAGCGTCGCCTTCAATCGTTTTCTCGTGCGGCAGTTCAACGAACGACTCGGGCAGTTCATCAGCGCCATCGAGCAGGAGCGTTCGCTCGACGCGACCGCCCGCGTCGCGCGCGCCGTCGCCTGGCTGTTCAATCCTGTGCTCAATCCGCGCGCCGGCGAGCGCATCGAAATCACGCAGGAGGAATTGGGGCTGATCGCGGGCGTGTCGCGGCAGATGGCCAATCGCGCCCTGCAGACGCTTGAGGGCGAGGGGTTGCTGAAGGCGACGGCGAGCGGCGTCGCGCCGTCGAATGTCGAGCGCCTCGGGCGCTACGGCGAGTGATTTCGACGCGCCAGAGCGCGACGTGAGGCAATTGGTCAAAAGTAGGGGGTGCGCCGGCAAACAATAGCCTGCGAAACTATCCTGCAAATCCGATCCAGTCAGTCAAGCCCTGTCTTGCGTCAGGGCGGCAGGATTGCGAATTTCCGCGCAATGATCTCCGGTCAACGGAGGCGCGCGAGCGAAAAGCGAACGCCGGACAACGGCGCGTTGAAGGGGAGGGACAGGTTTTGGCGTCGAGCCTCAGCCGTGAGGCCGCGTTTGCGGCCGCTGACACATTTCCGAAACTGTTGCGGCTGCATGCGCAGATCCGTCCGAATCGCCCTGCGATCCGGCACAAGGACCGCGGCATCTGGCAGACGTGGACCTGGGGACAGGTCTACGACAACGTGCGCGCGCTGGCGCATGAGATGAAAAAGCTCGGCGTGCGGCGCGGCGACAAGGTCGCCATCGCCGGCGCGAACCGGCCGTATCTCTATTGGGCGGTGACGGCGGCGCAGATGCTCGGCGCGGTGCCGGTTCCGGTCTATTCGGACGCTGTCGCCGAGGAAATGGCCTTCGTGCTCGAAAACGCCGACGTCGTCGTCGTCGTCGCGCAGGATCAGGAGCAGGTCGACAAGGTGCTCGGCGTGCGCGAACGGCTCGGCGCGCTCAAGCACGTGCTTTACGATGAAGAGCGCGGCGTCGAAGATTACAATCAGAGCGATCTGTATTCGATCGCGGCGTTGATCGAGCGCGGCAAGGGCGAGATTTCGCATGAAGCCGCCGCCAAGGCGATGGACGCCGAGATCGACGCCGGCAAGGGCGCCGATGCGTCGGTGATGCTCTATACGTCCGGCACGACGGGACGCTCGAAAGGCGTCGTCATGTCGGCGGAGCGCTGCATAGCGGCGGCGCGCGACACGGTCGCCTTCGACAAGCTGACCGATACGGACGAGCAGCTCGCCTATCTGCCGCTCGCCTGGGTCGGCGACCATTACATGAATTACGCGCAGGGTTATGTCGCAGGGCTCTGCGTCGCGTGCCCCGAAAGCTCGGATACGGTCGAACAGGATCTGCGCGAAATCGGTCCGACGTTCTATTTCGCGCCGCCGCGCGTTTTCGAATCGCTGCTGACGCGCGTCATGATCCGCATGGAGGACGCGGGCGGTCTGAAGCGCCGCATGTTCCACCATTTCATCGGCGTGGCGAAGAAGTGGGGCGAGAAAATTCTCAACGGCGAGAGCGTGCCGTTCGGCGCGCGCCTCAATTACAAGCTCGGCGACATGCTCGTTTACGGGCCGCTGAAGAACGTGCTGGGCTTCTCGCGCATCCGCGTCGCCTATACGGCGGGCGAGGCGATCGGCGCCGATCTGTTCTCCTTCTATCGTTCGCTCGGCCTCAACCTGAAGCAGCTCTACGGGCAGACCGAGGCGTTCCTTTACGTCACCTGCCACGCCGACGGCGCGATCCGTTCCGATACGGTCGGCGCGCCGGCGCCGAATGTCGACATCCGCATCGCCGATGATGGCGAAGTGCAGTTCAAGTCGCCGGGGCAATTCGTCGAATATTACAAAGAGCCGGAAAAGACGGTCGAGACGCTGACGCCGGACGGCTATGTGAAGACGGGCGACGCCGGTTTCTTCGAGGCCGATGGGCAATTGCGCATCATCGA
>ERZ1645187.682-NODE-682-length-33133-cov-19.298416_pt1 | contig 33133 bp, 30 predicted proteins | sample MGYA00575352_ERZ1645187 | MGnify/ENA primary metagenome ERZ1645187 (study PRJEB40837, sample SAMN11349314) | freshwater sediment metagenome | isolation source: river sediment | host: Sediment | place: India: Wazaribad , New Delhi | collected 2017-02-21 ... | reverse complement strand
GTGATGAGCGTGCGCGCCGACTGCTCGACGGCGCCGACGTAGGTGCGCTGCTCCTCGCTGAGTTCGGTATCACGCAGCAGCGTGCTCATGCCGAGGATGCCGTTCATGGGCGTGCGGATCTCGTGGCTCATCGAGGCGAGGAACCGTGACTTGGCGCGGCTCGCTGCCTCGGCTGCATCGCGGGCGTCCGCAAGCTCGGCCGAACGCTGCCGCTCGGCGGTGATGTCGCGACCGACCGCCTGCACCTCGAGCCCGCCGTCGCCCGCCGCGACCAGCTGCTCTTCCCACGCGAACCAGCGCGCGCCTTGCGCCGTCTCGATGCACTCGACGTAGCGACGACTGCGCTCGGCATCGGTCGTGCGCAGAGGTGGCGTACCGGCGCCTTCGAGCACCACGCGACGGAACGGTTGGCCCAACACCTCTCCGGCATCGAGACCGAACGTGCGCAGGAACGCCGAGTTGACGAACGTGAGGCGGTCCTCGCCGTCACGGCGCAAGATCACGTCGCTCTGCGCGTCGAGCAGGTCGCGGTAGCGGACATCGCTCTCTGAAATCTCCCAGTGCGCGTCGTGCAGCGTCTCGATGCGCCGCTCCAGCGTCTCGCACAATTCGGCGAAGCGTGTCTCGCCAGGCGCGACGGGTTGGCCCGGCGCAGCGCGCGCGGAGGCGAGATGCAGCGCCAGCAGCAGGGACGAGACGGCGGCGACGATCAGCAGTTGGGACGCTCCGATGGAGGGACCGAGCATGACGAGGCCAACCAGTGCGAGAACAGCTCCGGCGCCCCCGAGAAGGGGAACCGCACTCTCGCTCCGGCGGTGACGGCTGAGATCGCGCGCACGCCATGCCAGCCACGCAGCGGCGAGCCGGCGCATCGACGAGATGCTGGCACGGCGGCGCATCAGTGCGGCCGGTGTCGAGCGCACATTCTTCTGGCTGTGTTCGGAGCCGCTCACGTTGCCGCCCGGTCAGTTGCTGTCAGCTACGACCGAACCACGGCGCCCTTTGATAAAGCTTGAAATGACTTGGTGAACGGAATCTTGCGGCGTGTCCCGGCAGCGATCCGCAAGCGCACCCGGCGCCGATCAGGTCTTGGTGTCGTCGACACGGCGCGCCGCATCGAGCGTCAGGATCGGCACCCCATCGCGAACGGGGAACGCGAGCTGCGCCTTGCGGGAAATCAGCTCCTGCGCCTCGGCATCGTAGTCCAGCGGATGCTTGCTGAACGGACAAACGAGCACGGCGAGAACGCGCGGATCGATCCGACGGCCGGCGCCGCTTTCATCAGCACTCATGACGCGACACTCCCCGCTCTGCGCTCCACCACGCGCTACTGCACCATGCCGCCGGCGCTGCCGCTCGAGGCGAGTTCCATCTCGGCGAGCGCCACCAGAACTTCGGCCCGCGTCCTGAGATCGGCGGCTTCGAGCAGGGCCTGCTTTTCTTCCGGCCCGTACGGGCTCATCACCGACAGGGCGTTGACGAGAAATTCGCTGGAGGACTTGAGCACGGCAGCCCAATCGGTCCGCAGTTCCTTGGCATCGAGGTAGCTGCGCAACACGCGCAACAAGGTCTCGCGATCGACCTCGTCCTCGCCGAGTCCTGCCTCGAGATCGCTCTCGAAGCGCTCGAAGGCGACGAGGCCGGTGCGGTAGGGCTGCGCGTCCTGTTTCTCGCCGGCGAGCGTGAAGCGCGCGACGCCGGTCAGCGTTATGAGCAGGCGACCGTCGTCGGTCTCCTGATACGACGTGACGCGGCCGGCACAACCGACCCGCTTCAGCGCCACGGACTTGCCGAGCGGGCTTTCGCTCATGCTGGCGGCGGCGTGCTCGGGTGCCGGTCCGTCGGGTTGGAGGATGCCGATGAGGCGGCGACCGCTCATCACCGCATCGACCATCGCCAGATAGCGCGGTTCGAAAATGTTGAGCGGCAGCGTCACCCGCGGCAGCAGGATGGCCCCGCGCAAGGGAAACAGCGGCAGCTCGCGCGGCAGATCGCTGGTCGAGCGATAACGGTCCGTGGTGGCCACCGCATATTCCTTTTCTGCAGCAGGCTTGCCGCTCCGGCCGCCCGCGGCCCAAGCCCCTCGAAATCGAGGAGCGCCAGCCTGCGAATCGGTTTCGAGCCCTTACGAGAACAGCACCGACGACAGCCGCTTGCGGCCCTCGATGGTGGCGGCGTCCTTGGGGCCCCACGCCTCGAAGAACTGTACGAGCTGCTTGCGCGCGGCCTCCTCGTTCCACGTGCGCTGACGGCGCACGATCTCGAGCAGATGATCGACCGCCTCCGCCTTGCGCCCCTTGGCGGCCAGCGCCACCGCGAGATCGTAACGCGCCTGATGGTCGGCGGCATTGGCCTTCACCCTGGCTTCGAGGTCGCCAGTGTCGCCGGTTTCCTCACCCTTTCGCGCGAGTTCGAGGGCCGCGCGCACGCCCTCGACAGCACTGGAGCGGGCCTTGTCCGGCGGCACCAGCGCGATGGTCTGCTCGGCGCGCTCGAGATCGCCGCTTTTGAGGTAGCAGCGGGCGAGTCCGGCGAGGGCCGCGGCATTCTGCTGATCCTCCTGCAGCACGGCGGCATAGATCTCGGCCGCACCCTGCAGGTCACCCGCTTCGAACGCCGCATCTGCCTCGGCCAGAGCGTCGTCGATCGGCGTGCCGGCATCGCCGCCGAGCGCACGATCCATGAACGTGCGGAGCTGGCCCTCGGGCAGCGCGCCCATGAAGCCGTCGACCACCTTGCCGTCGCGGAACGCGTAAACGGTCGGAATGGACTGCACGCGCAACTGCCCGGCGAGCGCCTGGTTCTCGTCGACGTTGATCTTCACCAGGCGCACCTTGCCGCCGTAGCTGCGCACCACCTTCTCTATGGTCGGCGTCAGCTGGCGGCAGGGCCCGCACCACGGCGCCCAGAAATCCACCACCACCAGTGCCGACTTCGATGCCTCGATCACGTCCTTGGCGAAGCTTGCGGTGCTGGCATCCTTGACCAAGTCGGCGCCGCCCGCGCCTGCCGGTTTCATATCCATCTTGACGTATCCTCCTCGGGCCCCTCGGGGCTCATGTGATGCGGGGCCACGGCAGCGGCAAGGCCGGTCTGCTGCGGCGGGTTGTCGGCGGGCGGATCAATCTCCCTGTTGCGCCACCGATTCACGTCGCGCGTGGAAGGACGCGCGACGATCGGGGCGCGGCGCACACTGGCCGGCGCCGTTCAGGCGCCTTCGAGATCGGCAATGCGCGGCTCGTGTCCGGTGGCGCGAATGAACCGCAAAAGGTCGTCGCGTGCAATGTTGGTCGTCGCCGTGTTGGTCATCGGATGACCGTTCACGCTGTCGTGGCGCAGCAGGCGCGCGTCGATGACCACGGTCACAATGCCGGCCGTATCGTTCATGATCGCGAAGGCATTGACCGAGCCCGGGGTGACGCCGAGCACCTCGAGCAGCAACGGCGGCTTGCCGAAGCTGAAGCGGCCGGCGCCAAGCCGCTGTGCCAGCGCCTTGAGATCGACGCGCGTGTCGCTTTCCGCGACCACCAGGAACAGCACGCCCTTGCTGTCCTTGAGGAACAGGTTCTTGGTGTGCCCGCCCGGAATGGTGCGCTCCAGTTCGTGGCTTTCGGCGACGGTGAACACCGGGGCATGCTCGACCGTTCGCGTGGCGATGCCGAGTTCCACGAGGCGGGCGAACAGCCGGGCGCGGGCCTCGGCCGCCATGGCGGCGTCGCTCCCCTGACCCTGCTCGATAGTCTCTCCGTCGGCTGACTGGTCGATCATGGTGTTCCGATCCGCTCGGTCGCCCCAGTTCCCCGGTCGCTCCGACGGAGCCGCTTTCGGGGCGTTTCCCATCCGGCTGTAACGCGCCAGCGGCGGTGCGCGCAACCGCCGTAGAACGTCGACCGGAACCGCGGAGAAGCCTCGCGGCTACCGTCGCCAAAGCCGACACGAAGGCGCTTGCAATCGAAAACGAGTTGCGCCATAAGACGGGGCCGTCGCCCACCGGGCGCCACGGATTTACCCTTTTGGAATGCGGGTGTAGCTCAGGGGTAGAGCACGACCTTGCCAAGGTCGGGGTCGAGGGTTCGAATCCCTTCGCCCGCTCCATCGGTCCGGCTCGAAGCCGGTTTCTTCCGATCACGCGGCACGACTTATGTCCCGCCCGGTTCGCCGGGCGCCGGACGGTCGTGTCGTCTTGCGCCTCAGCCGGTCGCGGCGACCGCTGCCGGCCGGTCGGCCGCCTTCGCCAGCCGCTCGAGCAGTTCCGACGACACGGCGCGGATCGATTGCCCGACGAGCCCCGGATACTTGGCCATGTAGGAGCGATCCGGCGGCGTGAAGCGCGCCGCATCCTGCAGCGGCCGCAGGAACGGCAGCGCCTGCACGAAGCAGTTGTTGTCCGGGTTGGCCTTCAGCCACGCCTCGTACTCGGCGTCGGCCGGCGCATGCAGGTCCTTCATGTTGATCAGCACGCCGATGTTGGCGGCGAAGCCCATTTCCGGATTGAGCGACTTGAAGCGTCGGAAAATCTCGAGGCCGCACAGTGAAACGTAGTCCGGCTTGGTCGGCGACAGATGGAAGTCAGCCTCGCGCAGCCACGCCTCGGTGAGCACCGAGAGGCCGGGCGGACAATCGATCAGCACCACGTCGAAGACGTTACGAACCTCGGCGAGCAATGCCCGCACCACGTGGCGCAACCGCGCATGCTGGCTCTCGCGCGAAACCTCACGCTCGAACAGCGTCAGTTGCATGTCGCTCGGAATGACGAAAATGCTGCGCGCGTCGTCGACGTCCGATACGTCGCGGACGACGTAATCGGTCCAGGCCGGTGTGCCTTCCTGCAGTACGCTCGCGACCAGATAATCGACCAGCGTAGCGCTGTCGGTCTGCAGCTTGTGCAGGCTGGCGACCGACATCAGCATGCTCGACACGCTGGCCTGCGCGTCACTGTCGATGACCAGCACGGACTTGCCGTGGCAGGCCGACAGGGTCTCGGCCAGTGCCATCACCAGCGTCGACTTGCCGACGCCGCCCTTGGTGTTCATCACCGCCACGGTATTGCGCATCGTGGCACCGCCCCGTCTCGCTCTGGCGCCCGCCGGCCATCCCGGCTGCGGACGCGCACTCCCACCCGACTGCGAGGCGAACCAGACAAACCCGGCCAAAGCGAGGCCATGCCCGTTCCGCGCGTCGGCATCGTGCGTCCCGACAGCCGACGGGGCACCCGCAACTGCAGGTGCCCCGTCAGGAGTTCGATGCTACCCGGCCGCGACCTGCTTGTCAGCCACGACCAGCAACGCGCGCTGACAAAGGTGCCGATCAGCGGTGATGGAACAGTCCGTGGCCTTCCGAGCGGCGCCACGCATAACCACCCTCGCGCACCAGCACGCTGCGGCGCTCGACGCCGACCACCGGCGGATGCTCGATGATGTGACGCTCCGGCGCGCGCAGCATCACCGGCCGCTGCACGATGGTGGTGATGGCCGGCTGATGCACCAGACGCGAGCGGCCCTCGCGGACGAGTACACGTTCGGCGACGTGGCGATAGACGGCGGGCGAGACGACCGCGACGCGGCGGGCCGGTGCGGCGACGACCTGGCGCTCGACGAGCCGGGTGACCGCAGGGGTGCGGACCTTGCACATGCGCTCGCGACCGAACAGGCCGCGGCGGTGCTCCCAGCGGTAGCCGCCTTGCGCAACGACAACGCGCTCGCGCACCGTCTGCACGACCGCCGGCACCTTCTCGTAATGAACGCGCGCGGGCTCGACCATCACCTTGCGCACATGCGTGCCGTAGATCGCCGGTTCGCGCACGCGATATGTCTGCGAGGGTGCCACCGTGACGCGCTCGTTGCGCGTGCCGTAGACGGCCGGGGTTTGCAGGACCTCGCGGTACGCGGGGCGGACGACGACCGGGGTCGAGACGCTGCGATACACGGACGGCGTGCGAACCTTCTCGTAGCAGGAGACGGCATGGCCGCCGCAGCCATGGCCGAAAGCGCTGGCGGACGCGGCGAACGCCGTCAGCGAGGCGAGCGCCACGGCGGGCGCAGCGAGCTTACGCAACTTCATGCTTCAGATGCTCCGGGATGAGTGCCGCTGCGCGTTCGAGCGGCCGCGTTGAAAGAGAGCGTCTGTGCGACGATCCCCGCTGCGAAAAAAATACCGGAACGAGCAGCTTCGCCGAAGCAAAGCCGGGTTAACAGGTAAACATCGGCCTGCGGCCGATCATAAGACTGAGCATAATCGCAGCGAGCCGCAGGCAGCGCTCACGCTATGATAATCCGAGCATCGCGAGGACATGAATTGTCGGCGCAAGACATCCTAAGGGCGCAGTTTGTCGCATGCGCGACGGGGCCGACCGGCTTCTGCTGCTCGCAGTAGTGGCGGAACTCACAGATCGGCGGCGAGCGGGCCGAGGCCGGCGAGAACCTCGCGATAAACCTCCGCCTTGAACGGCACCACGAGGTCCATCAGCTCGGATCGCTTCGCCCACCGCCAGGCGTCGAACTCGATTTCGTGGTCGGGTGGCGAGATGTCGATCTCGCTGTCGTCGCCGAGAAAGCGCACCGCGAACCACTTCTGCTTCTGCCCGCGATAGCGTCCGCCCCACTTCTTGCCGAGCAGTTCCTTCGGCAGGTCGTAGTAGAGCCAGTCGGGATGCTCGGCCACGATCTCGATGGAGCGGATGCGCGTCTCCTCGTAGAGCTCGCGGCGCGCGGCGGCGGCGGGGTCCTCACCCTTGTCGATGCCGCCCTGCGGCATCTGCCACCACGTGCCCGGGCCTTCGACGATGTGCTGCTTGGCATCGGAGCGCTGCCCGAGCCAGATCAGGCCGTCGCGATTCAGCACCATGATGCCGACGCACGGCCGGTATTCGAGCTTGCTGACGTCGATCTTGCTCATGGTGCGTTCCTCGGCTCGCTTCCGCCGCTTCATAACGGAAGCGGACGACATGAAAAAGGGCGCCTCGCGGGAGACGCCCTTTTCATTTCGATCGCACGCAGTGACGAAGGCCTCAGTTCGCCTTCTTCTCCGGCGCGGGCGTCGGCTCGGGGCTCTTGGTCGCCTCGACCGGGGCCGCCGCGATCTTGCCGCGCAGGAAGTTCAGCGCGTACTGGAGCTGGGTGTCCTTCTCGGGCTCCTTCGGCACGTAGGCCGACGAGCCGGACTTGTCCTCCTGCTCCTTGTCGTTCTTCAGGTGGCCGCGCAGGCTCGACTCGCCGCGCACCTTGGTCTGCGCCGCCTTCGCCTTCATCTCCTCCGGCAGCTCCTGCTCGACGATGATGTCGGGATCGATGCCCTTGGCCTGGATCGAGCGGTTCGACGGCGTGTAGTAGCGTGCCGTCGTCAGGCGGATGGCGCCGTTGGCGTTCAACGGGATGATGGTCTGCACCGAGCCCTTGCCGAACGAGCGCGTGCCGATGACGGTCGCGCGCTTGTGGTCCTGCAGGGCGCCGGCGACGATTTCCGACGCCGAGGCCGAGCCGCCGTTGATGAGCACGACGACCTTCTTGCCCTTGGCGACGTCACCCGGACGCGCCTGACTGCGCTGGGTTTCCTCGTTGTTGCGGCCCTTCGTCAGAACGATGGCGCCGCGCTCGAGGAAGTCGTCCGACACCGAGATCGCCTGATCGAGCAGGCCGCCCGGGTTGTTGCGCAGGTCGATGATGTAGCCCTTGAGGTCGCCACCGATCTCCTTCTCGAGGTTCTCGATCGCCTTCACCGTGTTGGTGTGCGTCTGCTCGTTGAAGGTCGTTACCTTGACGTAGGCGACGTCACCCTCGCGGCGCGCCTTGACGGCGTTGATGCGAATGATGTCGCGCGTGACCTTCACGTCGAACGGATCCTCGGTGCCCTTGCGCACGACGGTCAGCGTGATCGGCGTGTTGACGGGCCCGCGCATCTTCTCGACCGCCTGCTCGAGCGTCAGGCCGACGATCTGCTCGTTGTCGAGATGTGTGATGAGGTCGTTCGCCTGCAGGCCGGCCTTGGCGGCCGGCGTGTCGTCGATCGGCGACACCACCTTGACGACGCCGTTCTCCATCGTCACCTCGATGCCGAGACCGCCGAACTCGCCGCGTGTCTGCACCTGCATGTCGCGGAAGTGCTTCGGGCTGAGGTAAGCGGAATGCGGGTCGAGCGACGTCAGCATGCCGTTGATGGCGCTCTCGATGAGCTGCGTGTCGTCGGGTTTCTCGACGTAATCGGAGCGCACGCGCTCCAGCACGTCGCCGAACAGGTCCAGCTGACGATAGAGGTCGGAGTTCGCCGACGTCGCCGAGTGCGTCTGGGTGATGCTGGCGACGGTGGCGACGCCGGCCATGCCGGTCATCAGCAGGAATGTCCAGAATGCGAAGTCGGTCTTGCGCATCATTCTTGCACCTTCTCAGGACCGCTGGCCCACCACGGGCTCGGGTCGATGGGACGTCCGTCCTTGCGCAGCTCTACGTAAAGAACGGGAGTGTTGGTTTCACTCTTGGTCTCGCGAAGGAGACCGCCTCCTGGAGTCGTCGCGCCGCTCATGGTGCCGACGGGCTCCGCCGCCAGCACGAATTGCCCAGGCTCGACGTCGATACGTGACAGGCCAGCCAATAGAAGAAGATAGCCGCCGCCCGCATTGATTATCAAGAGTTGACCGAAGCTGCGGAATTCGCCCGCATAAATCACCCAGCCGTCGCACGGGGCGGTGATCTGGGCGCCGGAGCGTGTCTCGATCACCACGCCCTTCGAGGGATGGCCATATTTTGTCTTCTCGCCGAAATTGAGGACGCGCTGGCCGCTGGCCGGCAGCGGCAGCTTTCCGCGCGCCTGATGGAACGGGATGGCGGGCTTGATGCGGCCGGTGTCGGCGCGCATGCCGCTGCCGGGCCTCAGCTCCACGATCTCGCCGGGTTTCGGCACAGTGATGGCGGCGACTTTGGTCGGCGGGGCGGGCGGCCGGGCAGCATCCGATGGCGGCGCCACACCCGGTTGTCCGCCGACGGATTCGGGCGTGACGACGATCGGCCCGCTCGGCGTTGCTGCCGCTGCGGGTGGCGAGGCCGGCGCCGGGCCGCTGGCCGCCGGTGTCGCTGCTGCAACTTCTGCGGCTTCGGCGGCGCGCGCCTCCTTGTCGTAGGCACCCAGCCCGGTGTTCTGGTTCACCGCCAGATCAACGCGGGCGATGAGTTCGTTCAGGTCGTTGACGCTCTTCGAGATGTCGGCGGTGGCGCGGCGGACATCGGCCAGCTCCGCTTTGCGCTGGGCGAGCGACTGCTTGCGCTCTTCCATCAGCCCGGCGAGCTTGGTCTGCGCATCGGCGAGACGATCGGTCTCGGCCTTGAGGCGCTGGCTCTCGTTGCGGATGTCGTCCATCACCCGCACCAGCTCCTGCAGCCGCGTCGACAGCTGCAGCGCCTGGCCGCGCAATTCAGGGAAGGCGGCGGCGAGCAGCATGGCGCTGCGCACCATCTCCAGCGCGTCGGAGCGCTGCGTGATCATCACGGGCGGCGGATTGCGGCCCATGCGCTGCAGCGCGCCGAGCAGCTTGGAAATCTGACCGTGGCGGGTGTCGAGCGAGCCGCGCACGAGCTTTTCCTGCGCCTCGAGTTCGCCGAGCCGCGCCTCGATGCCGGTCAGCTTGCTTTCGCTCTTCTGGATCAGCGCCGCCGTTTCGAGCAGCCGCGCGTTGATGCGCTCGCGCTCGGCATCGATGTCGGTGACATCCTTCGAGAGGGCGCTCTCGCGATCCTTCTTCGACAGCAGCTCCTGCTGCTGGGCCTCGAGCTTGCGGCGGATGGCGTCGGGTTCACGCTCTTGAGCGAGCACCGCAACGGGCGCCAGCGACACCGAGCCGGCCAGGGCGACCGCGAGCGCCAGCGACACGCCGGCGGCGCGGCCCGACGACCGCGCGCTGTCGTGCCCGGCTGGACGTTTCGCAACTGCCGCTCGCCGGCCCAATCCTGAAAATCCTCGCTCACGTCGCAGATCGCCGCCGGGGGTCCGGTTCACATCCGCACAAGACACTGATTCGCGGAAATTACGGCAAATCTGGTCCATGGCACGTTAAACTTCGTTAGGGGAGCAGCCTTGCCCCGGACCGGGGCGCTCCTGCGGCGAACGACCGCTGTCAACGGGCGCCTGCCACCTCGCGATTGCCGTGCACGATATGTAAGTTCAGCACCCGCTCCGGTTTCAGCTTTGGACGTCCGGGTTCCGGCTGTCTCTGCCCCGATCGCCGCGCGCATCTCACGTCACCGAAGGAATTGCGACACCATGGATGTCGGCCTCTATTATCTGTCTACGATCGCGGTGTTCGCCGTGCTCGCGGTGCTCGTCATGGGTTTGTGGAACCTGTCGCGCAATCGCAGCGCCAATCTCAGCCAGAAGCTCATGCGCTGGCGTGTCGGCCTGCAGTTGCTCGCCATTGTACTCATCATCGTCTATCTGCTGGTCCTGAAGCGGTGAGCCTCGTCCCATGGTCAAGCTGAACAAGATTTACACGCGCACAGGTGACAAGGGCACGACCGGGCTCGGAACCGGCGAGCGCGTCGCCAAGCACGCCTTGCGCATCGCCGCCTATGGCACCGTCGACGAGGCCAATGCCACCATCGGCGTCGCCCGCCTGCACATGCCGGCCGAATATGCGCGTGTCGACCAGATGCTGCTCAGAATCCAGAACGACATGTTCGACCTCGGCGCCGATCTGTGCGTGCCGGATCGCGGCGAGACGCTGCCGTACGAGCCGCTGCGCATCGCCGCGGCGCAGGTGACGCGCCTCGAGGCCGAGATCGACGAACTCAATGCCGAGCTGGAGCCGCTGCGCTCGTTCGTGCTGCCGGGCGGCACGCCGGCGGCGGCGCACCTGCACATCGCCCGCACGGTGACGCGCCGAGCCGAACGGTTGATCTCGGAGCTGGCCGCCGATTCGTCCGAGCCGGTCAGCGAGCCGGCGCTGCAGTTCGTCAACCGTCTGTCGGACTTCCTGTTCGTCGCCGGCCGCTACGTCAACGACCGGGGCCGTGGCGACGTTCTCTGGGTGCCGGGCCAGAACCGCTGAGCGCTGAGCTGCTGACTGACTGTTGCCGGAGGCCGCCGGTGTCATGATAGGGTTGCGGTCGCGCCTGCGACGCGGGCAACGCTATCCCTGTACCGGAGGACGTGCGCCCCGTGTTCGTGCCGCTGCAAGACGACAATCCGCTGAAGCGGATCAAATACCAGTACGTCAACGTCAGCCTCATAGTCGCCAACGTCGTCGTCTTCCTGCTGTCGCTCGCCGGCAGCACGGACCACGTCGTGGCGAGCTTTGCAGTGATCCCGGGAGAGCTGTTCGGCTTCTCGGCGGGCGGCTTTCCGCAGAGCGTGCAGATCCCGGAACGGCTGACGCTGCTGACCTACATGTTCTTCCATGGCGACATCATCCACATCGGCGGCAACATGCTGTTCCTGTGGGTGTTCGGCGACAACGTCGAGGACGCCATGGGCCACGCCCGCTACCTCGTCTTCTATCTGCTCTGCGGCCTGCTTGCCGGACTCGCCCATGCGGTGATCGCACCAGGCTCCGAGGTGCCGCTGATCGGCGCCAGTGGCGCCGTCGCCGGCGTCATTTCCGCCTACCTCATGTTGCATCCCCGAGTTCGCGTATGGGTGCTCGTGTTCAAGGTATTCCCGATGCAGATCAGCGCGGCGATCGTGCTCGGGCTGTGGATCGTCACGCAGATCGTCATGGTGCTGATGCCTCAATCGGCGCAGGAGCCGGGAGCCGTCGCCTGGTGGGCGCACATCGGCGGACTGGTCGCCGGAGCCGTGCTGGTGCCGTTCTTCAAGCGCCGGGACGTCCCGCTGTTCGATCGCGGGCTCCGCATCGCCCGAAGGTGAAAAGTGTTGTTCGTCATCGAGTTGAGACGTTGCCGGACGTATGCGCCGGAACGACAGTGGTAAACCCGGCTCACGCCGAAGGGTTCCATTGACTCCGGCAAAAGCCGCACATAGGCTCCCGTTTCGCATGTGCGAAGACCGGTACGCCCGGAGGAATCCGGGGTGTGCGGGTGGGCGCGCAAGCCTTTCCGGCATTGCCATCGCGGCGCACAATGGCCGCTCCCCTTCCGGGTGAGGCAAAGTCGCGGCCGGGTCAGGGCGGTCCGGCCGGAAGCACCATAATTCGCGGATTGCGTCGGCATGACGACGCTTCCGGATGCCGACAAGAGCAAACGTCTTCGGGGATCGCAGGACACATGAAGATACTGGTGCCGGTGAAGCGGGTGGTGGACTACAACGTCAAGATCCGCGTCAAGGCCGACGGCTCAGGCATCGAGCTGGCCAACGTCAAGATGTCGATGAACCCCTTCGACGAGATTGCCGTCGAGGAAGCGGTGCGCCTCAAGGAAAAGGGTGTCGCCACCGAGGTCGTGGTCGTCTCCATCGGCCCGTCGAAGGCGCAGGATACCATTCGCACCGCGCAGGCCATCGGCGCCGATCGCGGCATCCTGGTCGAAACGCCCGAGAGTGCGACTGTCGAGCCGCTCGCCGTCGCCAAGATCCTCAAGGCGATCGTCGCCGCCGAGCAGCCGTCGATGGTGATCCTCGGCAAGCAGGCGATCGACGACGACAGCAATCAGGTCGGCCAGATGCTCGCCGCTCTGCTCGGCTGGGGCCAGGGCACCTTCGCCTCCAAGGTGGCCGTCGCCGACGGCTCGGTCGCCGTGACGCGTGAGGTCGACGGCGGTCTCGAGACGGTGTCGCTGAAGCTGCCGGCCATCGTCACCACGGACCTGCGCCTCAACGAGCCGCGCTACCCGTCGCTGCCGAACATCATGAAGGCCAAGAAGAAGCCGCTCGATACCAAGAAGCCCGAGGATTACGGCGTCGACATCACGCCGCGCCTCGAGGTGCTCGGCACGGTCGAGCCCGCCAAGCGCCAGGCCGGCATCAAGGTCGGCAGCGTGGCCGAGCTGGTGGCGAAGCTCAAGAGCGAAGCGGGGGTGCTCTGATGACGATTCTGGTTCTCGCCGAGCATGACAACGCGTCGCTCAATGCGGCGACCGGAAAGGCACTCACCGCTGCGAAAGCGATCGGTGGCGACATTCACGTTCTCGTTGCGGGCAGCGGCTGCAAGCCGGCCGCCGACGCCGCGGCCAGGCTCGACGGCGTCGCCAAGGTGCTTGTCGCCGACGCGCCGCATTTCGGCAACGCGCTGGCCGAGGAAGTCGCGCCGCTGATCGTGTCGCTGATGGGCGGGTACGACGCGGTGCTCGCGCCCGCTACGGCATCGGGCAAGAACATCCTGCCGCGTGTCGCGGCGGCGCTCGACGTGATGCAGGTGTCCGACATCACCGGTGTCAAGTCGGCGGATACGTTCGAGCGTCCGATCTACGCCGGCAATGCCATCCAGACGGTGCGCGCCAGGGACGCCAAGAAGGTCATCACCGTGCGCACCGCGGCATTCGCGGCTCCGGCCGAGGGCGGCAATGCGCCGGTCGAAGCAGTCGCGGTCACGCCCGCGTCGGGCCTCTCCTCGTTCGCGGGGGCGGAACTCACCAAGTCGGATCGCCCCGAACTGGCTTCGGCGCGCATCATCATTTCCGGCGGTCGCGGCCTCGCCTCCGGCGACAACTTCAAGACCTACATCGAGCCCGTCGCCGACAAGCTCGGGGCCGCCATCGGCGCCTCGCGCGCTGCCGTCGACGCCGGCTTCGTTCCCAACGACATGCAGGTCGGCCAGACCGGCAAGGTCGTCGCTCCCGAGCTCTACATCGCCGTCGGCATTTCCGGTGCCATCCAGCATCTCGCCGGCATGAAGGACTCCAAAATCATCGTTGCAATAAACAAGGACGAGGAAGCGCCCATCTTCCAGGTGGCTGATTACGGCCTCGTGGCGGACCTGTTCCAGGCCCTGCCCGAGCTGGCGAAGGAACTCGGTAAGTCCTGATAGGAAAAGTCGGGCACGGCGGTCGGGACAGAAGGACCACACAAGATGGATGTTGCGGTGAAAGCAGCCAAGAAAACCAAGAGCGGCGGGGCGGGTGAAGGCACCATCCACGCGCGCGTCAAGAAAATCGGCATCATCGGCGCCGGCCAGATGGGTAACGGCATTGCTCACGTCATCGCGCTTGCCGGCTACGACGTCGCCATGAACGATCTGAAGAAGGAAGCGGTCGATCGCGCCTTCGAAACGATCGGCAAGAACATGGGCCGCCAGGTCGCCAAGGGTCTCATCAGCGAGGACGACAAGACCTCGTCGATCGCGCGCATTTCGTACGCGCCGGATTTCAAGGCGCTCGGCGATTGCGACCTCGTCATCGAGGCGGCGACCGAGGACGAAGGTCTCAAGCGCCGCATCTTCGGCGAGCTCTGCCCGCATCTCAAGAAGGATGCGATGGTCGCGTCCAACACGTCGTCGATCTCCATCACGCGCCTCGCGGCTTCGACCGACCGGCCCGAGCACTTCATCGGCATGCACTTCATGAATCCGGTGCCGATGATGGAACTCGTGGAGCTGATCCGCGGCATCGCCACGGACGACACCACTTTCACCATCGCCAAGTCGTTCGTCGACAGTCTCGGCAAGAAGATCGCCGTTTCCGAGGACTTCCCGGCGTTCATCGTCAACCGCATCCTGCTGCCGATGATCAACGAGGCCGTCTACACGCTGTACGAAGGCGTCGGCACCGTCGAGTCCATCGACAAGGCCATGCGTCTCGGCGCGCACCATCCGATGGGCCCGCTCGAACTCGCCGACTTCATCGGCCTCGATACGTGTCTCTCGGTGATGCAGGTGCTCTACGAGGGCCTCGCTGACAGCAAGTATCGCCCGTGTCCGCTGCTGGTGAAGTACGTCGAGGCCGGCTGGCTCGGCCGCAAGACCAAGCGCGGCTTCTACGACTATCGCGGCGAGAAGCCCGTGCCGACACGTTGAGCCGGCTGGCTTACGACGCATGCGAGCAGATCAAACGGGCACCCCTTGCGGTGCCCGTTTTCTTTAGGTCGCCTGGCGCCGGGGCGGATCGAGATTGAGGGTCGCGCTCGGCGGTGTGCGTTGCTACCCTGCATGCCATGGAGCGCGCGCCCTGCGGGTCGCGTGATCGCTAGGGATGCGCGCGGGCGCGACCGGTGAATACAAGTCGAATGAGGTCTTCGTGTCGAACAGAGGCAAGGTCGCAGTCGTCACGGGCGCCGGCTCGGGCATCGGCCGCAGTGTGGCGCTGGCGTTGCAGGGTGACGGGTTCAACGTGGTTCTGGCCGGCCGCCGGCTCGCTGAGCTCGAGAAGACGAAATCGATGGCGACCAAGGGCGGTGGCGAAATGCTGGCCCGCGCCACCGATGTCTCCGACCCGTTCGAGGTGAAATCTCTGTTCGTCGCAACAGCGCAAACCTTCGGGCGCGTCGACGTGCTGTTCAACAACGCCGGCATCTTTGCGCCGCCCGTGCCGCTCGAGGAACTGCCGGTCGAGACGTGGAAACAGGTCGTCGACGTCAACCTGACGGGCGTGTTCCTCTGTTGTCAGGAAGCCATCCGGATGATGAAGCGCCAGGAGCCCAAGGGCGGTCGCATCATCAACAACGGCTCGATCTCGGCCTATGTGCCGCGTCCGCTATCGGCCGCCTACACCGCGACGAAGCACGCCATCACCGGGCTCACCAGGTCGATCGCGCTCGAAGGGCGCGGTCATTCGATCGCCTGCGGCCAGATCGACATCGGCAACGCGGCGACCGAAATGACGGAGCCGATGGCCAAAGGGCAAGGTGCCCTGCAGGCCGACGGCACGCGCAAGGTCGAGCCCCGAATGGATGTCAGTCACGTCGCCAGCGCGGTGCTCTACATGGCGAGCCTGCCCCTCGAAGCCAACGTGCTGTTCATGACTGTGAAGGCGACGGAGATGGCTTACGAGGGCCGCGGCTGAAGCTAAGCTGTTCGCTCGGCACGGCAGAACGCCCCGCGCGCTTCGGCAGCAGCGGGGCGTTGTCTTTGGCCTTGGCGTGATCGTCAGGAGATGATCGCCCGGAGCATCCAGATCGCTTTCTCGTGGAAGGCGAGGCGCGCGTTGAGCATGTCGTGCGTCACGAAGTCTTCCATGTCGGCGGCATCGGCGGTGATTTCGCGGATACGCTTCACCATCTCCTCGTGGTCGGCCACCAGTTGCGAAACCATCTCCTCGGCGCTGCGCTTCCTGGTCTCCTCGTCGAGTTCGGTCATGCTTGCGAAAGCGCTGAAGTTCAGTGGCGCCGTGTGGCCGAGGCTGCGGATACGTTCGGCGATCTCGTCGGAAGCTGCGAACAGGTCGGTATAGTGCTGCTCGGTCAGCTCGTGGATCGGCAGGAACAGCGGGCCGACGACGTTCCAATGATACACGTGCGTCTTGACCAGCAGCATGTAGGTATCGCCGAGCACCTTGCCGAGGTTCTGCGACAACTTCTTGCGGTCGGCGTCGGAAATGCCGGTGTCGGGCTTGCCGGCATCGGTGCGGCTGTCGCTGCGCAGGGCGACGGTAGAACTCTTGGCCATGAGAGCGTCTCCGGATTGTGTGGGGTGTCGTGGCCCACGGCGAATGCGCCGGGTTCAGAACACGGGTGGAGAACGCTCTCGGTTCCACCCGGTTCCATGCTCGAAAAATTCACGTCGACGGTCAGCCGGGCGAGGACGTGGACGATGCGTGATCGTCACTGCGTCTTGATCAGCGTTTGGCGCCTTGTGCCGCAGCAAGCACCGTGACGCCGAGACGGTCGGGGCCGAAGTCGTCTTCCGGCGTGATATGCATCAGCTCGGCGAGCTTGTTGCGTGCGCGGTTGACGCGGCTCTTGATGGTGCCGACGGCGCAGCCGCAAATTTCGGCGGCTTCCTCGTAGGCAAAGCCTTCGGCACCGACCAGCAGCACCGCCTCACGCTGCTCTTCGGGGAGCTTGTCGAGCGCTTGCAGCATTTCCTGCATGTCGAGATGGCCATGCTGTTCAGGATGCGATGCGAGACGCATGGCGTGTTCGCCATCGACGTCAGGCGTTTCGCGGCGGTGCTTGCGCAGGTCCGAATAGAAGGCATTGCGCAGGATGGTGAACAGCCAGGCCTTGAGATTGGTGCCGTCCTGGAACGTATCCAGTTTGTGCCATGCCTTGACGAGCGTCTCCTGCACGAGATCGTCGGCACGATCCACGTTGCCTGCCAACGACAGGGCGAAGGCGCGGAGGTTTGGAATGGCAGCCACAAGCTCGGCTTGTGTTTGCTCGGAAGCAACGGTCATCTACGTGCCCTTTGAACCACTGTCCGGTTTTCCACCCGGGGGTATCTGATCGAGCTTCTTCAGAAGCTCGAAGAACTTATCGGGAACGGGCTCACTCAGAAGCTTGCCGTAGACCTTCTTCAACTGCCGGCCGAGCGCATCGCTCGCCTCCATACCGCTCGGCCCTTCGGGCGGTTGCAGTTCTCCGTTGTTCACATTCGCCATCATCTGGACATTCTGATCCTTCGATGCGGGCGCCGCCCCTGCCTGGGCCGTCGCTGCCGCCGCCGTGTTGGTTTTTCCCTCATCCGAGGACATGTCGTTCCCCCTCCAGGGCGCAGGGGCCAAACGGTTCCCACGCGCTGCGAAAGCCACGTGGAGCCCGCCCGGCCCAATGCCGCTACCCAGCAACGCACCAGTACGGTCGCGGTTCCCGGTGCCGCATTTTTTTTGGAACCCGCCTGCCGGCAGAGCGTTTGCTTCCACCGGGGGCTGCACCATAATCGGTCCCGGCCTCACCGAGCCAAGGCAAAACACCTCATAACAACACAGGTTCAGGACCCATGGTCACTATGGCTGCCGCTTTAGGCCCGCACATTCCCTACCTCAGGCGCTTCGCGCGCGCGCTGACGGGGAGCCAGGAAAGCGGCGACGCTTATGTCGTCACCGCGCTCGAAGTCCTCGCCGAGGATCCGTCGAGTTTCCCGACGGATATGCCGCACCGCGTCGGTCTGTTCCACGTGTTCATGAGAATTTGGTCGTCGGTCGACGTGAACTCGCGCGAATCCGGGCCGGCGGAAAACGCGGACATGGTCGCCGCCGACCGCCGGCTCGAGAACATCGCGCCGCGCGCACGACAGGCTTTCCTGCTGGTGGCGCTCGAGGAATTTTCGGTCGACGAGGCCGCGAAGGCCCTTGGTACGACGGCGGACGAGGTTTCGAAGCTGCTCGATCAGGCGGCAGCCGAGATTTCGCAGCAGGTAGCGACCGACGTCCTCATCATCGAGGACGAACCGCTGATCGCCATGGACATCGAGGACCTGGTGCTGTCGCTCAATCATCGCGTCACCGGCGTGGCGCGCACGCACAGGGAGGCCGTCGCGCTGGCGCGAGAGAAGAGGCCGGGCCTCGTGCTCGCCGACATTCATCTCGCCGACGGGAGTTCGGGCATCGATGCGGTGAACGACCTGCTCAGGGAGATCGACGTGCCGGTGATCTTCATCACCGCGTTCCCCGAGCGGCTGCTGACCGGCGAGCGGCCGGAGCCGACCTTCCTCATCACCAAGCCGTTCCAGCCGGCGACAGTGAAGGCCATCATCAGCCAGGCGCTGTTCTTCGAGCGCCGGGCCGGTGGCCGTCAGCTCAAGAGCGCCTGACACGTCGTCTCGCCACGCCATGAAAGCAGCAGGCCCGCCGCTTTCGAGCAGCGGGCCTTTTTCACATGCGAGCGTCGCCGCTCAATCGAAGCGGCGCAGGTCGAGCGTCAGCGGGTAATCCGGGTTGACGACGGCGCGCGCGGGCCGCATCGGCCCGGCCGTGTGCCCGTGCGGATCGAAACGCGCGAGACGGCGCCCTTCGGCCTCGTTGCCGTTGACCGGGAACACCTCGAAGTTCCGCCCGCCCGGATGCGCGACGTGATAGCGGCAGCCCGCGATCGATCGCCCTGTCCACGTATCGACGACGTCGACGGTCAGCGGCACGTGCGGGGGAATCGTCGGATGCAGCGCCGACGGCGGCCACCACGCACGATAGCGCACGCCTGCGACCGCTTCGCCCGGAACGCCGGTCGGCGTCAGCGGCACGGTGCGGCCGTTGCAGGTCACGACGAAGCGATCACCGGACTGGCCTTTGACCTTCAGCTCGATACGTTCGAGCGAGGAATCGACGTAGCGCGCAGTGCCGCCGATGACGCCTTCCTCGCCGAGCACGTGCCACGGTTCGAGCGCCTGACGCATCTCGACCTCGAGATCGCGCGCCGCCACCTTGCCGTAGAGCGGAAAGCGGAACTCGAAATGCGGGCGGAACCATTCGAGTTCGCACGGCAGGCCGGCAGCCTTGAGGTCATCGACGATGCCGGCGAGATCGGACCAGAGGTAGTGCGGCAGCATGAAGCGGTCGTGCAGCGTCGTGCCCCAGCGCACGAGCCGCGTGCGGTACGGCTTCTCCCAGAACATGACGATGAGCGCACGCAGCAGCAGTTGCTGCGCGAGACTCATGCGCGCGTGCGGCGGCATTTCGAAGGAGCGGAACTCGACGAGGCCGAGGCGGCCGGTCGGGCCGTCGGGCGAGTAGAGCTTGTCGATGCAGATTTCCGCGCGGTGCGTGTTGCCCGTCACGTCGACCAGCAGGTTGCGGAACAGTCGATCGACGAGCCACGGCGGGATCGAGCCCATGCCGGGGTCGGGTACCTGCGTCAGCGCGATCTCGAGTTCGTAGAGCGACTCGTGCCGCCCCTCGTCCACGCGCGGTGCCTGGCTGGTCGGGCCGATGAACAGCCCCGAGAACATGTACGAGAGCGACGGGTGGTTCTGCCAGTAGGTGACGAGCGAGGCGAGCAGGTCGGGCCGGCGGATGAACGGGCTATCCGCGGGTGTGCGCCCGCCGAGCACGATATGGTTGCCGCCGCCAGTACCGGTGTGGCGCCCGTCGAGCATGAACTTCTCGGTCGAAAGCCGCGAGAAATAGGCGTCTTCGTAGAGTCCGGTGGTGATGTCGACGGCCTCGTCCCACGTCTCCGCCGGCTGGATATTGACTTCGATCACGCCCGGGTCCGGCGTCACCTTGATGACGTTGAAGCGCGGATCGAACGGCGGCGGATAGCCTTCGATGTGCACGGGCAGGCCGGTCCCCTTCGCCGTTTCCTCGATCGCGGCGATCATGGCCGCATAATCTTCCGCGTCCGGCAGCGGCGGCATGAACACGCACAGCACGCCGTCGCGCGGCTCCACCGTCATGGCCGTGCGCACCGAGCCCGAAACCTCGACCGGCGTATCCGGCGGCAGCGGCGGCGCTTCCAGCGCGACTGTGCGGCGGCGCTGCATGATGACGCGACGCTCGGGCAGCGGCGCGTTCGGCGAGAAGGGATCGCGCGGCGTCACGTGCGGGTAGTTGACGGCCGGGATGTAGTCCGTCGAGGCCAACGGCAGGCGGAAGCCCGCCGGTGAATCGCCGGGTATGAGGAACAGCTTGTCGCGGCGGATCGCCCACCGCTCCGTCACCCAACGCCGCCCGCGATCGTGCGTATGCCAGACCTGCACGGGCAGCACGTAGCTCGCCGGCTGCATCAGACCGCGATCGAACACGCGGATGATGCGCGCACGTTCGGCCGCATCCTCGAGCTTGTTGTCCTTCGGCTCGATGTTCATCGGCAGCTTCTGCTCGACCAGCATGAAGTGCGCGGCGTCTTCATAAGCGGGAATACCGCTGTGCGCCGGCAGATCGAGCTGCTGGCAAAGGCCCGTCATGAAGCGCTCGGCATCGGCGATGGTGGCTGGTTTCGACGGCGTGACGCTGGCGACGAGGCCCGCGTCTTCCCACAAGGGCTGGCCGTCGGCGCGCCAGTAGAGCGCGAATGCCCATCGCGGCAACTGCTCGCCCGGGTACCATTTGCCCTGGCCGAAGTGCAGCATGCCGCCCTTGCCGAAGCGCTGCTGCAGGCGGCGGATCAGGTCTTCCGAATAGCGCCGCTTGTTGGGGCCGACAGCGGCGGTGTTCCACTCGGCGCCCTCCATGTCGTCGGCGGCGACGAAGGTCGGCTCGCCACCCATGGTCAGGCGCACGTCGTTCTTCTTCAACCGCTCGTCGACGCGCCGGCCGGCTTCGTCGATCTGCTGCCACGTCTCTTCGGGATAAGGCCGGGTCGAGCGCGGGCTCTCGCGAATGCGGGTGACGCCCATTTCGAACTCGAACGTCACCTCTGCCTTCGAGTGCGCGCCGGTGATGGGCGCAGCCGAAACCGGGTGCGGCGTCGCGGCCAGCGGGATGTGGCCTTCGCCGGCGAGCAGGCCCGAGGTCGGATCGAGACCGATCCAGCCGGCGCCCGGCAGGTAGACCTCGCACCAGGCGTGCAGGTCGGTGAAGTCGTGCTCGGTGCCGGATGGTCCGTCGAGCGATTTCACGTCGGGCTTGAGCTGGATCAGGTAGCCGGAGACGAAGCGCGCGGCGAGACCGAGATGGCGCAGCACCTGCACCATCAGCCAGCCGGTGTCGCGACACGAGCCGATGGCGCGCGCAAGTGTCTGCTCGGGCGTCTGCACGCCGGGCTCCATGCGGATCGTGTAGCCGATGTCCTTCTGCATCTGCCGGTTGATGCCGACGATGAAATCGAGCGTCGTATCCTTGGGATCGTGCACGATGCCCTTGACGTACTGGTCGAGCAGGGGGCCCGCCGCGTCGGGCTCGAGATAGGGTGCGAGTTCCTTCTTCGTCTGCGCGTCGTACGTGAACGGCCACTCCTTGGCGCTCTCCTCGACGAAGAAGTCGAACGGATTGATGACCGCCATGTCGGCGACGAGATCGATCGTCACCGAGAACTCCTCGGTGGCCTCCGGCAGCACGACGCGGGCGAGGAAGTTGCCGAACGGGTCCTGCTGCCAGTTGAGGAAATGCGTCTTCGGCGTCAGCTCGATCGAATAGCTGAGGATCGGTGTCCGACAGTGCGGCGCCGGGCGCAGGCGTATGATCTGCGGGCCCATACTGGTCAGGCGATCGTAGCGGTAGGTGGTCTTGTGCTTGAGCGCGACGTGGATGGTCATGGGGTGCGCAGTTCCCTCGCTGTGGCCGCGGCCGCTCGCTGGCGGTGATCTGGATTGAGCGGTATCGGTTGGCGCGAAGGGCGACAAGCGGAACCGTCACGCGCTGCGCGCTTTGTCGGCATGTCGACCAGCTGCTGTGCAGGAAGTCAAAAAGCTGGCACAAGTTTGCGTAGATCGCGGGCAACGGGTGGCGCTCGTCACAGCTCTGCCGCATGCGATTCGGTCTATGCTCGGTCGGCGGAACCAATCGACGCCTGCCGCGTAGTGACCGCGCAAGCCGGCCCGCGGATCATGACCGGAAGAGACTGGAAATGCATAAGTTCACGTGCGCCAAGTGCGACAGCCGCATTTTTTTCGACAATCAGGCCTGTCTCGCATGCGGCAGCCCGGTCGGGTTTGCGGCCTCTGATCTGAGCATGGTCACGCTCGCGCGTGCGGATGCGAACGGGGCCGACGGTGCCCCGCTGTACCGCCGCTTCGACGATGGCCGGGCGACGTCATTGCGCTACTGCGGGAATGCGGCCCACGGCGTCTGCAATTGGCTGACGGTCGCCGACGACGGCAACGGGCTCTGCCCGGCGTGCGATCTCAACCGCATGATCCCGAACCTCGCCGAGCCGGGCAGCGTCGACAAGTGGGGCGAGTTCGAGCGCGCCAAGAAGCGGCTGATCTATGGCCTGATGCGCTTCGGATTGCCGACCGATACGGGCGCACCGAACGGGCGACTGATGTTCGATTTCGCACGCGACGTCGTCACCGGACACCTCGACGGCGTCATTACCATCGACATGGCGGAAGCCGATGCGGTGGAGCGCACCAAGCAGCGCGAGCGTCTGGCGGAGCCGTATCGGTCACTGCTCGGCCACCTGCGTCACGAGTCCGGCCACTTCTACTGGGACATGCTCGTCAAGGGCGGCGACAGGATCGCCGAATTCCGCAACGTGTTCGGCGACGAGAGCCAGAGCTACCAGGACGCCCTCAATCGCCACTATGCCAATGGCGCGCCGCTCGACTGGGCACAGCGCTTCGTTTCCGCCTACGCCAGCATGCATCCTTGGGAGGATTGGGCGGAAACCTGGGCGCACTACCTGCACATCGTCGAGACGCTGGACACCGCCGAGACCGAAGGCATGGAACCGCGCGCGGCCGGGTTCACGCTCGGCTCGGTATGGTCGTTCAAGAAGTACGACATCTACCGCGAGGAAAGCTTTGCCTCGCTGATCGAGCGCTGGTTGCCGCTCGTCATCGCATTGAACGGTCTCTCGCGCAGCATGGGGCACGAGGATTTCTATCCGTTCGTGATTCCGGGTCCCGCCTACGACAAGCTGGAGTTCATACACAACCTGATCCGCAGCCGCTGACGCCGGTGGCCGCGCACGGCGCCCGGGCTACCAGCCGGGCATGCCACCCATGGGCATCATGGGCCAGGGTTGCGACATGCCGGGAAAGCCGCCGCCCCAAGGCGACGGGGTGAACGGCAGGCCCGAGTAGGGATAGCTCATGCCGCCCCACGGCATGCCGGACCACGGCGCACCGCCATAGGGCATTCCACCACCCGGAAAGCCCGCGTAGGGCATGCCGCCGTAGAAGCTGTTGGCGTAGGGCGCGTAACCGGGCTGCGTGTTCCACGCGCTGTAGAGCGGCGCGTTCCACGGCACCACATAGGACTGTGGCAAGGCCCCCGGAGGGCCGAACTGCATGATGCGCAGTCCCGTCGGCTCGCCCATGCCGAAGCGGAACGACGGCCCGCCGTCCATAGAGAAGCCGAAACAGAAGAAGGCGCGGGCCGGGGCGGGCGCAAGCATAGTCGCCGCCGCGCAAAGCGCGACCACGGATGCCACGATCCTGCTGGGAATGGCGCTTCTCATAACGCGACCTGAGCCACCGGCTTACCGAGCCGTAAACGCAAAAGCCGGACCAGAGTGGCCCGGCTTCGCGTTGGCGTCGAGTGAATTCCGGTTTCTCAGTTTCCGAAACGTCAATCGCGCAGCAGCTCGTTGATGCTCGTTTTGGAGCGGGTCTTTTCGTCGACCCGCTTGACGATGACGGCGCAGTAGAGGCTCGGCCCCGGCGTGCCGTCGGGCAGCGGCTTGCCCGGCATGGAACCCGAGACGACAACCGAATAGGGCGGCACGCGGCCCATGAAGCGCTCTCCCGTGGCGCGGTCGATGATGGTGGTGGAGGCGCCGATGAACACGCCCATGGAGATCACCGAACCCTCGCCGACGACGACGCCCTCGACCACCTCGGAGCGGGCGCCGATGAAGCAGTTGTCCTCGATGATGGTCGGCCCGGCCTGCATCGGCTCCAGCACGCCACCGATGCCGACGCCGCCGGAGAGGTGCACATTCTTGCCGATCTGGGCGCACGAGCCGACCGTCGCCCAGGTGTCGACCATGGTGCCCTTGTCGACGTAGGCGCCGAGGTTGACGAACGACGGCATCAGCACGACGCCCGGCGCGATGTAGGCCGAGCGGCGCACGATCGAGCCCGGCACGGCGCGGAAGCCGGCGTCCTTGAACTGCTGCGTTGTCCAGTCGGCGAACTTCAGCGGCACCTTGTCGTAGCCATGCGCGCGGCTGGCGTAGGTGCCGCTCTTCTGGAACGGCATGATCTCGTTGTCGGCGAGACGGAACGACAGCAGCACGGCTTTCTTCAGCCACTGGTTCACATGCCACGAGCCGTCCGCCTGCTTCTCGGCGACGCGGGCGCGGCCCGAGTCGAGCAGCTCCAGCGCGGTCTCGACGGCATCGCGAACGGCGCCCTTGGTGGCGGTCGAGACGGTGTCGCGGGCCTCCCAGGCGGCTTCGAGCGTGGTCTTCAGATCGTCGTGCGCCATCGGTGGCCGTCTCCCAAGGTCGATTTTTTGTCCAGTCGTGTCGTGGGCAAGCGTTGTCGCGTGGTGCGCCGAGGGTGTCAACGGCGCCCGCTGCGGTTCAGAGCCGTACGATTTCGGGTGAAGGGGTGCCGCAAAAGCACTGTTTGCAGTGCGATTTCGATTCTCTGTGGCGCGAATCTCGATAGCTTCGAATCGCCGCACGCGGGGTGCGGTTTCAAGCGAGATCTACGGCCATGGCCAAGAAAAGCGAATCGACGAGCGGCAAGGTCGCCTCTGCCGCAGCGAAGGTGATGAAGGACCCGAAGGCCTCCAAGGAGGCCAAGTCGGCGGCGGCATCGGCTCTGACGCAGAAGGGCTCCGACGAGAAGACCAGCGCGGCCGTCGCCACCAAGGCGAGCAAGGTGCTGCGCGACAAGAACGCTTCCGCCGCCGAGAAGACGGTCGCGGCTTCGGCGTTGACGCAGAAGACCAAGGCGAAGGCCGCCGCTGCGCCTGCCGCGCCTGCTGCCAAGGCTCCGGCCGCCAAGAAGGCGCCCGCCAAGAAGAAGTGAGGCTGCGCGATCGCACGCTGGCATGAGACGGCAAAAGGCGGAACCCGGTGCCGGGTCCCGCCTTTTCTCGTTCCGTGCGCATTGCTCGCGTCAGATGTCCATCAGATCGTCGTCGCCGGCATCGTCGCCACCGCCGCCGAACAGGCTGTCGAAGAACCCGCCACCGCTGTCGCCGCCGGAAACGTCCGAACCCGAGTGGCTCGCGTCGGTGATTCCGGTCTGGTCCTGACCCGCCGTTTCGGACGCGGCTTTCTGCTCTCCGAGCAGCGAGCCGCCCGCCGATTTCGCAGCCTCGGCGGCAGAGGCGACACCGCTGCCATCACTGAACAGGCCGCGAATACCCTCGGCGAGCAGCATGCCGCCGGCAACGCCGGTTGCCGTGGTCAGCGCGGTGCCGAGGAAGCTGCCGCCGCCCGAGCGTGCCGGCCGCTGAGCCTGCTCGCCCGCTGCGCCGCCCGCCCACGGATTGGAACGTGCGCTGTCGCGCGGGTCGAAACCGGCGGACGGAACCGAAGCTGCCGGCCGGCCCTGGCGCGCGTTGCGGCCGTCGTCATCGCGCCGGTATTCGCCCTCGTCGCGCCGATAATCGCCTTCGTCACGCGAGCGCTCACGGCGGCGCCAGCGGTCGTCGTCATCATCGCGGTCGTCGTCGTCGTCGCGATCACGCCGGCCGCCGCCGAACAGACCGCCGAGGAACGAGCCGCGGCCCGACGGCCGATCACGGTCACGATCGCCCTCCATGTCGCGCAGATCGTCCTCCAGGTCGCGAATGCGGCCTTCGGCGCGTTCCAGCGCCATGTTCTGCACGATCACCGACTGCACGAGCTGGTAGGCTGCGTCAGGGTTGTCGCGGATCTCTCGCGCAATCAAAGCCGCCGCGTCGTCGTCGACCTCGGTGAGGCGCTGCCGGCGCATGCGATCGAACAGATCCGTGATGAGTGTCCGTTCCTCGGGCGTCATGGTCGCGTCTCCTCATGATCATCATTCGCCCTAGAAGTGGTATGGCACGCCGCGACTGCAAGACCGGGCGGACGAGCGTCACGCTTCCTCAGAACCGCTTCAGCAGTCGCTCGATGTAGTCGAGTTCCTCCGGCGACCGCTGCTGCTCACCGACGCGGCGGCGCAGCTCATCGAGGATCTCTCTTGCGCGCTGGCGGTCGATCTCGTCCGGGACCTTGACGCTGGTGCCGAGGTCCGGCCCCTGCGAGCGTTGAGGGCGGCCGAGAGGATCGCGCGGCGTGTCGCCGTTGTTGCCGTAACGCTGAGGCATGTTCTGCAGCATCTGCTGGGCCATCTGCTGCGCACCCTGACGCATCTGGTCCAGCGCCCGCGCCTGCTCGTCGGTGGCGCCTTCGAGGTCGCCATCCTGCAACGACTGCTCGGCGTCCTGCATCGCCTCACGCGCCGAGTCGAGCTGATCGGACTTGCCGAGGCCGAGTTCGTCCAGCTCCCGCTGCAACTGTTCGAGAGTGTCGCGCAGCGCCTGCTGACGTTCGCCGAGCCCGGACTGGTCGGCGGGGCCACGCCCGCGCTCGCCCTGCTGGCCCTCGCCGCGCTCGCCCTGCTGGCCACGCTGCGCCTGACCCTGTTGCCCTTGCTGTCCCTGCTGTCCCTGCTTTCCGCGCTGCCCTTGCTGGCCCTGCTGCTGCTGCCCGCGTTGTCCGCGCTGTCCCTGTTGCCCTTGCTGCTGACGCCCCTGCTGGCCCTGTTGCTGGCCTTTCTGGCCGTCCTTGCGCATCTCGCCGAAGGTGTCGTCCATCAGCTGCTGCTGCTTGCCGACCAGATCGCCGAGCTGATCCATCTTCTCCATCATCTCGCGGCTGCGCTGGTTCTCCGCCTCCGCCTGCTTCGACGATTGCAGCCGGTCGAGCAGATCGCGTAGCTCCGACAGCATCTGCTGGGCCTGCTCGCGCGAGCCGTTCTTCGCCATCTCCTCGATGTTCTTCATCATGCGGTCGAGGTCTTGCGACGACAGCATCTGCCGATTCTTGTCCTGCCCGTCGGGCATCGGCTGCTGCTGGTCCTGCTGCTGCTCGGCGAGTTCGCGCATGTACTCGTTGAGCGCCTCGCGCAGCTCCTGCATCGCCTCGGCGATTTCCTTTTCGGACGCACCCTGTTCGAGAGCTTTCGACAGCTTCTCCTGCGCCTCGCGCAGGCGCCGCTCGGCCGCCGAGAGATCACCGTCCTCGATCTTGAGAGCGATCTGCCAGAGCTGCTCGATGACGCTGTTCCTCACCTCGCGCGAGTTCGAGCGCTTGAGGCGGTGATAGACCGTGCGCAGGCCGAGATAGACGGCGTTGTCGTCGATGAAGCCTTCGGGCTCGATGGTCAGCGCGTCGAGTGCGGTCAGCACGTCGCGGCGATAGCGCGGATCGTCGACCAGCTTGCGCCGCTGCTCCACCACCGCGCGCGCCAGCGGGTTGTCGAACTTGCGGCTCGGCAGCTCGATGACGAATGTCTCGCTCTTGCCCGTCTGTCCGGCGACGTCGGTCGCCTCCAGCGTCATCTCGACGGTGAGACCGGCCCACGGATGGGCGCCGAACTCGAGGTGTGTGAACGTCTCGCCAGCGGTCGCGTTCGCCTTCGGCAGCTTCAGCGCCAGCACCGGCGGGCGTTCGAGCGGCGGACGCGGTCCGGTCAGCGGGTCTTCGCCGGCGAGGCCGGAGGACGCCAGCGGATCGAGCTTCTTCTGCTCCTTGGTCTTCGGCTTCAGCTTGGCGACGCGCGCCACGGCGGACGCGACGCCGTAGTCGTCGCCGACCTTGTAGTTGAGCTTGAGCGAGCCGCGCTGCGAGCGCTGCGGCTTTTCGCTGAGGGCGATGGTCGGCAGGGCGTCGGGTGTCACGTCGAAAGTCCACGCCGCCATGTCGGCATCGAGCGCGCGCACGCGGATACGGGCCGAACGATCGAGTGTGTATCGCAGCTCGGTGACGGGGCTCGATCCGCCGCCCGCGACCGGCTTCTCGGCCGCGACCAGCATCGGCTTCTCGGCGCCGAGCGGCAGCACCTCGAGCGCGGGATCGAGCGATTGCGCGCCGCTGGAGCGGACCACGAGCACGCTGCCCGCCGGTACCTCGACGACACCGCTCGCGGAGGGCAGCGGCGCGGCCGAGGGATCGCGTGCGCCGTCAGCCAGCATCACCGGCGCCTTGCCGGTGTAGGCGGGGGGCGTCACCCAGGCATCGAGACGCGCGGCGGCCAGCGTGCGTGCATCGGCGAAGCGGAACGCCTCCTTGAGCGCGCCGCCGAGACTGGAGCCGAGCAGTGCCACCACCAGCACGGAGGCCAGCACCAGCAGGGAGCGCAGCGCGAACGGGTCGAAGCGGTGCGTGCGCGGCTCGGGATGGCCGACGCGGAGCTGTGCCATAGTGCGTGCGAGGCGCTGGCGATGGGCGCGCCAGATCGCCTGCGTGGCGGGATCGCTTGTCGCGGACGAGAGCGTATCCTCGTACGACGACGCCGGCCGGTGCGGCACGCCGGAGACGCGCTCGATACGGCGCACGGCGTCCTCGCGCGTCGGCGACGGGGTGCGCACGGCATAGACGAGGGTAGCGAGCAGCGCGGCGGCGAACAGGGCGAGCAGCGCCCAGTGCGCCGGATCCGGCAGTGACGACCACACGCCCGTCAGCGACACCAGCACGAACAGTGCCAGCACGGCGGCGACCAGCCAGAGCCGTGGCCACAGCCGCTCGAACGTCAGCGCCCAACGGCTGCGCCGGACCTTGCGCTCGAAGCGGCGCTCGCGCTCGGCGCGATCCATGTCGACGGGGGGAGTCTCGTTTGTCATGACCGCAAATCTAGCACGCGTTGACGAGAGCGCATCCTTTACGGTCGCTTGCGCCTTGTCGGCAGACTGACGCGCCAATGCGGCCGTGCGACGGCACACGACAGGTGCAAAGGCGCACCGAAATGCCGGAATTGCGGGGCTCTACGAGGTTCAGAGGTTGGCGGATCAGCTCGCCCCGAGCCACGGCGGCAGCCGGTCGAGACCGATTAAATCTTCGTAATCCGGGCGCGGGCGGACCACCGCGAAGCTGTCGCCGTTGACCAGCACCTCCGGCACCAGCAGGCGCGAATTGTAGGTCGACGACATCACGGCGCCATAAGCGCCGGCCGTCATCACCGCCATCAGGTCGCCCGCCTTGAACGGCGGCAACGTGCGCTCGGTCGCCAGATAATCGCCCGTCTCGCAGACCGGTCCGACGACGTCCTGCATCACCGCCGGCTGGTGCGCGAGTGCTTCCTCGAGCGGCCAGATCTCGTGATACGCCTCGTACAGCGTCGGCCGGATCAGATCGTTCATGGCGGCGTCGACGATGGTGAAGGTGCGGTCGGCGCCCTCCTTCACGAAGATGGTGCGCGTGACGAGAATGCCGGCATTGCCGACGATCATGCGGCCCGGCTCCATGACGATCTTCAGGCGGAGATCGCCGAGCGTTTCCTTGACCACGCGCGAGTATTCATCGGGGTGTGGCGGCACCTCGTTGGCGCCGCGATAGGGCACGCCGAGGCCGCCACCGATGTCGAGGTGGGCGAGCTGGTGCCCTTGGCCACGCAACTCGAGGGCGAGTTCGCGCATCAGGCGGAAGGCGGCGCGGAACGGCGCCAGATCGGTGATCTGACTGCCGATGTGCATGTGGATGCCGGTGGCGGCGATGCCCGGCAGGTCGCGCGCTTCCGCGTAGAGTGCAGCGGCGTCGTTGAACGGAATGCCGAACTTGTTCTCAGCCTTGCCGGTCGAGATCTTGGCGTGGGTTTTGGCGTCGACATCGGGGTTCACGCGCAGCGCGATGTGCGCGGTGCGTCCCATTTCGCTGGCGACGGCGCTGAGCGCCCGCAGTTCCGGCTCGCTCTCGACGTTGAAGCCGAGGATGCCCTCGGAGAGTGCGTAGGCCATCTCGTCGCGCGTTTTGCCGACGCCAGCGAAAATGATGCGGTCGGCCGGCACCCCGGCGGCGCGCGCGCGGCGCAACTCGCCCTCGGACACCACGTCCATGCCGGCGCCGAGCCGCGCCATGGTGGCGAGCACCGCTTGGTTGGAGTTCGCCTTCACCGCGAAGCAGATCAGCGCGTCCTGGTCGTGGAACGCCTCTGCCAGCACGCGATAGTGCCGCTCCAGCGTGGCGGTCGAGTAGCAATAGAACGGCGTGCCGACCTCGCGGGCGATCGCCGCCAGCGAAACGTCCTCGGCGTGCAGTACGCCGTCGCGATAATGGAAATGATGCATGAGGGATCAGCCGAAAGCGCGCGCGAGGTTCCTGTCGGCCGGACCTAGCCGAGACACGGCGCGAAGGCGAGCGAAACTTAGCGGATCAGGCCGTCGAGGATGAAGCCGCGGTGCGGCTTGGGCCCGGCAGCGGACTTCGGCCCGGCGGCAGCGGCGTCCGGCGAGGTCGCCTCGCCGGCAGCTTTCGCCTCGGCCGGGGCTTCCAGCGAGCCGCGCACGCCGCAGCCGGCCAGCAGCAGCGGCAGCAGCAGGAGAACGGCGCTTTTCTTCACCAGACCGGACAATCTTCACCTATCGGGTCACGCGGACGAATGGGCGAACCCCGTCAGCCAAAGCGACGGGCGCCCCTCCGGATGCGGGCCATGCGCGGTTCTAGCCCGCCTTGGCCGCCTTTTCCAACCGCTTGAGCCAGCTCTTGGCCATTTTGGTGACGTTCTGTGGCGCGGTTCCCCCATAGCTGGTTCTGCTCTTGACCGAGCTTTCGACCGACAGAACCGAGAAAACGTCCTTCGAGATGCGCTTCTCGATCTTCTGCATGGCGTCCAGCGGAAGGTCCCACAGCTCCAGCCCCCGCTTCTCGGCCTCCTTCACGATCGCGCCGGTGACGTGGTGCGCCTCGCGGAACGGCAACTTCAGCGTCCGCACCAGCCAGTCGGCGAGGTCGGTCGCGGTCGAATAGCCGCGCCCGGCCGCCGCCGCCATACGCTCCGGCACCGGCTCCAGCTCGGCCACCATGCCGGTCATCGCCGCCACGGCGACCGCGTAGTTCGTGAGCGCGTCGAAGGTCTGCTCCTTGTCCTCCTGCATGTCCTTGGAATAGGTCAGCGGCAGGCCCTTCATGACCATGACGAGGCCCTGGAAGGCGCCGGCGATGCGGCCGACCTTGGCGCGGCAGAGCTCGGCGGCATCCGGATTGCGCTTCTGCGGCATGATCGACGAGCCGGTGGTCCAGCGGTCGGTGAGCGTGACGAAGCCGAACTGCGGCGTCATCCAGATGACGATTTCTTCCGACAGCCGCGACAGGTGCACCGACGAGATGGTGGCGGCGGCCATCGCCTCGAGTGCGAAATCGCGGTCCGAGACGCCGTCGAGCGAATTGGCGGTCGGCCGGTCGAAGCCGAGTGCTTCGGCGGTCATGTGCCGGTCGATGGGGAACGAGGTTCCCGCCAGCGCCGCCGAGCCGAGCGGGCATTCGTTCATGCGCTTGCGGGCGTCGGCGAAGCGGGCGCGATCGCGGCCGAACATTTCGACATAGGCGAGCAGATGGTGGCCGAAGGTGACGGGCTGCGCCGGCTGCAGATGGGTGAAGCCGGGCATGACGACGGCGGCGTGCGACAGCGCCTTCTCCGCCAGCGTCTTCTGCAGCGCGAGCAGGGCGGCGTCGAACGCGTCCAAAGCGTCGCGTACATACATCCTGAAATCGAGCGCCACCTGATCGTTGCGCGAGCGCGCCGTGTGCAGGCGTCCGGCTGCCGGGCCGATGATCTCGGCCAGGCGGCTCTCGACGTTCATGTGGATGTCTTCCAGCGCCACCTGGAAGTTGAACTTTCCGGCCTCGATCTCGCCGGCGATCTGGTCGAGCCCCCTGGCGATCTCACGAGCATCTGATTTCGTGATGATGCCGTTCTCGGCCAGCATGGCGGCGTGGGCTTTCGAGCCGCGGATGTCCTGGGGCGCCAGTGCCTTGTCGAAGCCGATCGAGGCATTTATTCGCACCATAAGCTCGGACGGTGACATCTCGAAGCGGCCGCCCCACATCTTGTTCGCTGCTTTTTCGGTCACGGGCGTCGGGCTCCTCGGCACTGGCGGAAGGGTGGCTGTCGGGTCGGTTGCGAACGGCGAGAGCCCGATCGCCAGAGATGGGAGCTTCTGGCTTCCATCGAAGGCGTGAATCGGCCTCTCGAACGGCGAGAGCCCGATCGTCTGAGATGGGAGCTTCCGGCTTCCATCGAAGGCGTGAATCGGCCTCTCGAACCAAACAGGAAACAACGAATGCGCGCTCTGCCTTTGCTCGGTCTCGCTGCCGCCGCCGTCGCCGTGGCGGCGGTATACGTCAGCCGTGGCGGACCTGACAACGCCGGTCAGGTCGGGGCGGCGCCGGTCGCCCCCGCGGCAGTGGGCGCGGCGGCCCCGGCTGCGAAGCTCAACCAGGGCAAGATGACGGCGTTCGTCTACAAGAGTGCCGCCGAGCCGGTGCCCCAGTTCCCGTTCTACGACGCCGCGCAGGTGACGAAGACCATCGCCGACAAGAAGGGCAAGGTGGTGCTGCTGAACCTGTGGGCGACGTGGTGCGGGCCGTGCCGCGAGGAGATGCCGTCGCTCGACCGGCTGCAGAAGGAGATGGGGTCCGACAAGTTCGAGGTGATGGCCGTCAGCGTCGACAAGAACGGCTTCGAGACGGCGAAGAAGTTCCTCGACGGCCTCGGCGTGCAGTCCCTCGCCTACTACTCGGACCCGACCGGGCGCGCGCCGTCACAAGTGAAGGCGATCGGCATGCCGGCGACACTGCTGATCGACGCGGACGGCCGCGAGGTCGGCCGCCTCATGGGCCCCGCCGAATGGGACAGCCCCGACGCCAAGCG